>ENA-ORTB01000875-ORTB01000875.1-human-gut-metagenome-genome-assembly--contig:-NODE-875-length-37244-cov-6.007368_pt1 | contig 37244 bp, 33 predicted proteins | sample MGYA00241905_ERZ509174 | MGnify/ENA primary metagenome ERZ509174 (study PRJEB26280, sample SAMEA2338851) | human gut metagenome | biome: human gut; feature: human-associated habitat; material: faeces... | reverse complement strand
ACCGGAGGGCACGCAGATGACGACCCGGGGGCGAGCCAGAATGCTGTTGCCGCAGGCCTGACGGATGAAACTCTGCAGCATGGCCGCAGTAACGTCAAAATCCGCAATAACGCCGTCCTTGAGGGGGCGCACCGCCACGATGGAGCCGGGTGCGCGGCCAATGACCGCCTTGGCCTCATGGCCAACGCTGCGCACCCGCAGCTCGTCGCTGCGCGGGTCCACGGCGACGACGCTTGGCTCGCGCATGATGATGCCGCGGCCCTTCATGTACACAAGGGTGTTGGCGGTGCCCAGATCAATGCCGATGTCTTTGGTAAACATAGCGTGTATTCTCCCGAAAAAGCATGTAAAAAAGTTGCAGATTTTTCCCATACAGACTCCCGTTTCCGGGGCTGTCCGGGTCAGGTAAGCTCGCGCAGCAGTTGCGCCGTGCGGTGAACCGGCAGCCCCATGATGTTGTAGTAGCACCCTTCGATGCCCGCACACCACAGCGCCGCGTGCCCTTGGATGGCATAGGCTCCCGCCTTGTCGTAGGGCTCCGGCGTGCGCACGTAGGCGCACAGGTCGTCCTCCGCGATGGGCGAGAAATGGACAACGGTTGTCTCGACAGTGGCGGCGGCACGGCGGCCCCGGCAGATGCAGACGCCGGTGTGGACGCGGTGATTGTGGCGGACCTGGGTGCCTTTACGCTGGCGGGGAAATATGCCCCCAACTGCCAGCGCCACATCTCCACTCAGGCCAGCATTTCCAACTATGTCACTGCCAACGCCTGGTATGATCTGGGCGCTTCCCGGGTGATTTTAGCCCGGGAGTTGAGCCTTGAAGAAATTCGGACCATCCGGGAGAACACCCCGGCAGAGCTGGAGATCGAGGCCTTTGTTCACGGGGCCATGTGCGTCAGCTATTCCGGGCGGTGTCTGCTGAGCAATTATATGACGGGCCGGGATGCCAGCCGCGGTGCCTGCGCCCAGCCCTGCCGCTATCATTACGCCCTGATGGAGGAAAAACGCCCCGGCGAGTATTTCCCCATTGAGGAGGACGAAAAGGGCAGCTATATTTTAAATTCCCGTGATATGTGCATGATCGACCATCTGGATGACCTGCTGGATGTTGGGCTGTCCAGTCTGAAGATCGAGGGCCGGGCCAAATCCGCCTATTATGCCGCCATCGTCACCGGCGCTTACCGGCACTGTCTGGACGATGCCGCTGCGGGCCGCCCCATTGACCCGGTGTGGCGGGATGAGGTGGAGCACGTCAGCCACCGGCCCTACGCCACCGGCTTTTACTACGGTTATCCCGGCCAGTACTACGAAAATTCCCGCTACATCCGGGAATGGCAGGTGGTGGCGCTGGTCACGGAATGTGACTCCGACGGCAACGCTGTCATTTCCCTGCGGAACAAGTTCCGCACCGGTGACACGGTGGAGCTGGTAGGGCCGGACCTGCGTCCCTTTTCCATGACGGTCCCGGAAATGCGGGATGAGGCCGGGACCGTGATCGAAGAACCCCGAAATCCCCAGATGCTGCTGAAGCTTAGGCTGCCCCGTCCGGTGCCGCCTATGACGCTGGTACGCCATCAGGTAGAATTGTCAGCCAAATAAGGAGATAGGAGATATTATGAACGCAGATGTTGTTATCATCGGCGCCGGTCCTGCCGGCATTTTCACCGCGCTGGAAATGATCAAAAAGGGCAGCAGGCAGAAAATTATCATGGTGGAGAAGGGCCAGGCGGTAGAAAACCGCCATTGCCCCAAGGACAAGACGAAAAAGTGCGTCAACTGCAAGCCCTACTGCCACATCACCACCGGCTTTTCCGGCGCCGGTGCATTTTCTGATGGCAAGCTGTCCCTAAGCTATGAGGTAGGCGGCGATCTGCCCTCCCTGATCGGTGCGGACCTGGCGCAGGATACCATTGATTATACGGACAAGATCTACCTGGAGTTCGGTGCAGATACCCACATCGAGGGTCTGGAGAATACGGACGAGGTGAAGGCTATTCGCAAGCGGGCCATTCAGGCCGGACTGAAGCTGGTGGATTGCCCCATTCGCCATCTGGGAACGGAAAAGGCAAGAGAGATCTACTACGCCATGGAGCAGTATTTGCTGGAGAATGGGGTAGAGATCATCTTTGGCGTGGAGTGCAACAATATTATCCTCTCCGGCACCAAGTGCGAGGGTGTGATCCTGACGGAAAACGGCACCCAGCGGGAGATCCGGGCGGATCATACCATTGTGGCCACCGGCCGTCGCGGCGCCGAGTGGCTGGAGAAGATCTGTGCCGAGCACAACATTGCCCACCAGCCGGGCACCGTAGACATCGGTGTGCGCGTGGAGTGCCGCAATGAGGTGATGGAAAAGGTCAATGAGGCCCTGTATGAGAGCAAACTCATCGGCTATCCCAAGCCCTTTAAGAACAAGGTGCGCACCTTCTGCCAGAACCCGGGCGGCTTTGTCAGCCAGGAAAATTACGATAACAACCTCGCCGTCGTGAACGGCCATTCCTATAAAGATAAAAAATCCGATAACACAAACCTCGCCATTTTGTGCTCCCACAACTTCAACGAGCCGTTCAATCAGCCGATCGAATACGCGCAGAAGGTGGGCGAGCTGACGAACATGCTGGGCGCGGGGCACATTTTGGTGCAGCGCTACGGCGATATTCTGGACGGCAAGCGCACGTGGCAGAAAGAGCTTTCGCGCTCCAATCTGCGCCCCTCTCTGCCGGACGCGGTGGCGGGCGACATCACCTCTGCCATGCCGTACCGCGCCATGGTGAATATCATCAACTTCATTCAGGCGGTCGATCACGTCGTCCCGGGCTTCGCCGCCGTGGAGACGCTGCTCTATTCGCCGGAGCTGAAGTTTTACAGCAACCGCGTGAAGATGGACACGGACCTCAACACAAGCATTCACAACCTGCACTGCCTTGGCGACGCCAGCGGATGGACGCGCGGCCTGATGATGGCCTCCTGCATGGGCGTGCTCATGGGCAGAAAGCTCGCAGAGCAGGAAAACGCATAAGAGAACAAGACTGCACACATCGCAAGTTCACACATAAAGAAACGGGTCCCGCCGCGGCAATTCGGCAGAAGCCCGTTTTCTTTTTGTTTATTTATAAAGCAAATCACAACGTAAATTCAATCATTTTTTTGACAGGGACACGTGAAACGACGGCGGCGAGTTTTTCGCCTTCTAAGTCTTTAGAAAAGCCGCCGGCAAAAATGTACGGGACATGGAAAGAATACGTGGTATCTTCCTGCAATGCGGTTGCGAGTTGTCCCTCGCCGGTCGGCGTGCATACAGACCACAAGGTCGAATCGAAAATTAGCGAATAGTACGGCCCTGCAATCATGTATTGGATCAGCAGGAGGTAGCCGTCTGAATTGCCTACATTGCGAAATTCATACTCTACATCGAGCACAGTCTCTATATCATCCTTTCCCTCCGGGGGATTTTCCGACGCGCCGTATTTCTCCAGAAATTCATTGTAGGTCAGCTGTTCCGCACCAAGTATTCTTACAGAGTAGCCCTCCGTGTTTTCATCATCCATTTCCTGAAAGGCACCGTTCAGCTCTACCCACTGGTTTTGCGCATAGCGCTCTTCCGGGATCGTCAACACATTGGTATTCACATGGACGATGCGCACGACGATGAGCAGAAGCAAAACCAGACTGACTGCGCATAGTAAGATTTTCTTAGCCTTCACTTCGCTTCTCCCCCTTTATGCTGTGCCGAACGATCTCTCCCTGCTCTAAATCGTAAATTTCATCGGATATATCCTCCAGAATATCCCGATCGTGCGAGGAAACGATCAAGACCGCGCCGCGGTCTTTTTCTTTTTTCACGATGTCCCCCAGCATGTCAACGCCGGATTCATCCAGCGCATTTGTGGGTTCATCGAGCAGGATCAAATCCGGGTGCTCCATGACCGCCGCCGCAATGCCGAGGCGCTGCTTCATGCCCAATGAAAACTTTTTGTATTTTTTACGGCTTTTCGGGTCCAGCCTCACTTCCGATAAAACGGCCCTGATCTCATCCTCTGTCACTTTTCCTTTGGGATATGCGATGAGTTTCAGGTTATCCATAGCAGAATAATCGTCCAAAAAGGCCGGCCCTTCAATCAATACGCCCAAGGATTTTGGAAACGGTATGTCTTTTGATACGACCTCTCCGTCGATCAAAACCTGTCCTTTCGTGGGGCGGATCAATCCACTGATCAGGCGCATCAGCATCGTTTTGCCGGAACCATTTATTCCACGTAGGCCGATCACACGCCCGCGCTCGGAGCAAAGGGACACGTTTTTGATTACAACATCGCCGTGTATAGACTTTGTAACGTTTTTCACTTCAAGAAACATCAGGATTCCCCCTTGCTTAAAATATCCTTGCGGTCGTAAACGACGCAGCCCCCCACTATCGATGCTAAACTGACAAGCGACAAAATCAAAATGCCTTCCGCCGCATCGACTCCGCCCTCACAAAGGAGGGCGTTTCGAATCATCATGGCATAATTGCCAAAGAAAAAAGGTTTCATAAAATAGGCAGACAGAAACAAAAATACAGCCATGACTAAAAAACTTCCAATCGGTTTGATGAATAGTGAAATAAGCTGCTGAAGCAACGTGATCGTTAGAATGGCAAACCATACCATCAACAAGGTCGGAATAAAAGCGGGGCTGGTGGCTTCTCGAGGAACCATAGAAGAAAGGTTCATCACGTTTAAAATTAACTTATCTATTTCTAAAGAAGAAACTCCACCCAAGGCAAAACCGCACCCGAGTGTCACAATCACACCCAGCATAAAATACAAGCTTGTGCTGATAGTAATACACAGAATTTTCGATAACCAATATTGCTTTTTATCATCGGCACGAAGAAGTAATTGTACATTCACGCCCGCAGAGCTTTCCTCAGTCAAGTCAAAGTTAATATACACCGCAAGCAGGACCAGCAAAAGCCACTGAAACGGAATCTCAAACGGTCTGTCAAACCCAAATAAACTTGCGCTGCGGACGCCGTCGCAACCCCCAAAGGCATACAACAAAAAGTCCCCCAAGGTAGGCGTCGCAAAAGGAGTAAGCTCTGGGCTTTGCAGGTATGCGTTTGAAAAGCTGATTTTACACGCAAAAGTCACCAAAACAAAAAAGAGCAGCGCAACCGAAAATCTTTTCCATCTGCCGAGTAAGGATCGCCTTACATCTAAAGCAAAAATTCTATAAAACATCTTTTTTTCTCCAAGCCAAAACGGTGAGCATCCCCGGAAGAAGAAGCAGTATAAACTCTGCGGCTACGATCCACAAATTTGCGCCATACGGAGAAACATTTACCGCGCGAAGGAAATCGAGAGGCGACAGGCAGAAAGGAATGAACCGATAAAGCAGGGAAAGGAAAATGTGAAAAACCATTAGCGTGAGAAACGGAAGAATTAAGACCAGTCCTCTGTTTTTCAGTTTGTAAAGTGCCATGGGAATTGTGGCAATCGCGCCGGAAAAGAGAAAATCCAGCAAGAGATAGAGCAGAATGTAAAGAACCGGGTGCGTATAAAAAACCTCCGCCCATAACCCAAACCCGTATACGCCGTTATAGATCACTTCTAATACGGACGGTAGGCGCATCGGCACCGTACAGGCGACAAAAATCACGTTGACAATCATAGGAAGAACGATCACTGCGCCGCCGGACAGAAACGACGCCAAAAACTTTGCCGCAAAATAGCGCTTCTGGGAAATCTGCGGCGTGATCAAATTAAGATACCCGCTTTTGTATTCCCGATGGAGCGAGCTGCCATAAGGTAAGACAGCCAGCAGGGGCAGTAAAAAGAAAAATGCCGTGGCGCACCAAGTCGAAAAATCCATGCCAATCCAGAAATCTGCCATGGTCTCGGCGCTGAGGTGGTAGTCTTTTCCCCAGTCAGCAACATTTTGGTATGCCGGTGTATTTAGAAACCTTGTTCTGATGATGTATCCCCGGACTTGTAAAAAGCCGCTTAATAAAGACAAAAAAAGAGCGACTGATAAAGAAAATAAAAATCTCTTGTTCCAAAACGCTTTTTTAAGTTCCATGGACAAAATCCGTTTCATCGATCTTCACTCCAAACTGTAAAGTATCGGTTTAGTATACGATAACTCTTGTTTTAAGGATACTGATTAGCAAGGTATTTGTCAATAGTATTTAGAATTTTGTTGATATAATTTTATTCATTATACAAAAACAGTTCGTCTTGAAGCAACATGATTTTCTTTTGCTTTCTACTGCATGGGCGTGATATGGTGATTTTATCCACAACAGATTTAAAAAAACTTTCCCCTGTAAATCACAGATTTTTTCTTGCAGGTGCAGGGGGAATATGCTATACTGATTATATATAAGTTTACATCATGACTACATTCAAAGAAAGATGGTTTTATAGATGAAATTAGGTATCGTCGCAGACCGACCTTTTTCATATATCTATATACTTTCATATAAGTCCGTAAACCCGCATGATTACTGCGTTTTCTAAAATTATGCAAGCATAAAGCTCCATGTAAAGCCATACAATTTCATGTCATTTGGGCGTAGAAATAGGCGTAGATTTGATATTAAAAAACAGAGTCCAACGCATTTTAATTTGTTTATGATACGCCTTCAAAATTCTGCAGATAAGAACCCATTTGACAGCAACTAACAGCAAATTAGCATATTATAAAAGCAGCGTTTCTAACTTTCTAAAAAGAAAGAATAGAAACGCTGTTTTTATGTTTTGGGTATGGATTCGGTGTTCCGGGCACTTGAATTTTGTAACCGATATTCGCTGTATTGACACAATCAAAAAAAGATAACGGGACGCCTTAGGAAAATTCTGCCCTTTTGCAGGAGTGAAATGGCTGCGAAAGCTCACTCCCCCTCTCCGCACCTCACCCCCTGTTACTTCCTGTACTACCCGAAAAAGAGAGTGTGTTGAGGCGATTGTTTTCAATTTTTGTTGTTTGGGCTGTTCCGTGCGGTGAATACGAAAAACCTCTCCACCCGGGTGCCGTATGGCAATCATGCTTTTCCCTTTGGAGACGTCAATTCCGACAGCTGTGATGATGTTGTTTGTCATGGATTTCAACCTCCTAATCATGTTCGGTGACCGCTGTTACTCAGTGCCGATTCAGCTTGCGTTGTTATTCGAATGTGGGAGTTGACTCCTTTAATTCAACCTACATAAATCGAACGATGCAATGAGAGGCGGCTGACAGTTTGCTGGACGAGCGTAGCAGCTCATGCATCGCCTCGTCAGACCGATCCCCTTCATTATACCTTAGGAACTGAGCAACTAGAAAAGAATTTTTGATTTATCACAGTTAAATTTACAAAGAAAAGAGAAAACCATATTTATTCAAAAATACTATCCTGTCGCCGAAATAATTATATCGCAAGCATCGCCGTTGTGATACCACAACGACACTTATCAGGGAAATCCCTGAACCCTTTCTGCTTACTTCAGCTTTATACGATTTGCAAACTTTCTAAAACAATAAGTAAAGGAAAACGCAGCAGCTTGTGATATGTACCCGGTTTTCTGGATACCGGATCAAAATTGAATAATTAGCTTTTCTCTCATTTTGAGAGAAAAAGCAGTTCCACAATTCACAGTCATTGCGACTTTATGTCACCAGATGAATTCGAGCGAGTATATAAAAGAGCACACATTAAGGCGGAGCTGCTGGCAGGTTGAATTTGGGAGAAATCTCTCATTTCAACTTGTACTAAATTTTGACATAGGACCACTTGATTTTGTGAAATAGGGCTATTATACTTAGTTGTGACAAAAGTCCCGAAGACTCATTTGAAAAAGCCCCGGAGCAAAAACAGAAGGACGATTCCGTCCGCCGCTTTTAGGGGGCAAGGAGGCTCTCCTGTGAAAAAGTTGTTTTCCATCCGAAAAATGAAGAAAATGATGCTCCTTCTGTTTCTAATCCCTATGTTCCTGCTACAGGCGATCCAAAGCTCCCACTTTCTCCGGGTCCTCAACGAGGAGATGGCGCAAAACGGCCGGGAGATCCTCTCTCTGCACCAGAACGCCCTGGATGACGACATAAGCCGCATTGCCAATTCTATCTCTAGCTATTGGGCCTTGGATTACAGCCACAGCAAGCTGCTGTATCACCAATCGGATTTTAACGCATACCAGTATTCCTACAACGTGCTGAAGGAATACCGCTCCCTCATGTCCTTAGAGCCCTCCATCGGCGCCCTGCTGCTCATCTCCCAGGCCAACCACATGGTGCTCGGGGCATACAACGACAGCATGATCTCCTACGGGGAAAAGGACGTGCTTCAAGACTTTGCCCAAAACCTGACCGTCTGTTGGGACTACGCAGGCCTCCAGTCCTGGGAGCCCGTCCAAATTGGGCAGCAGTTTTATCTGGCCAGGCTGTTCCGCAACCAGACAGCGGGAACCCTCTGTTTTATTCCACTGGACCAAACGCTTCAAACCAATCTCTCTCCTCACGACTCCCCTGAGAATTTCCTTTTTTTCGCAGATGGAGAGGGGGTTCCCCTCACCCTGGACCCTGTGGGAAAGGAGGTAACCCTTCAGCCTCACCAGAAAAAGGCCTATTTTTCCGGAAATTACTTTATTGTGCAAAGCTACTCCCCCACCAGCAACATGTATCTTGTTTTCGCTGAAAGTTCTCCCATAAGCCTTCGCAAAATCAACGTCCTTTCCATTTCCATTCTGGGAGCTTCCGCCTTGGTGCTTCTCCTTCTTCCCCTGTTTTTCCTTTTGCTGAAGCGTTGGTACCTGCACCCAATGGAGCAGATGGAGACAGCCCTGCAAAAAATCCGCCAGGGCCAGATGGACGTTCGTTTCCAAGAGGATCAAAAGGTGGAGGAGCTGCAGCACCTGAGCACCTCCTTCAATCAGATGATGGATCGCGTCAAGCAGATGAAAATTGCAGCCTACGAAAAAGAACTGCAGTACCGGTACGCCCAGCTCCAATACCTGCAGCTGCAGATCAGACCCCACTTTTTCCTCAACATTCTCAAGTCCCTCTATGGCATGGCGCAGGGGCGAAATTATGAAAAAATCCAAACCGCCATTCTGATGATCTCGGATCATGTGCGCTACATTTTTCACGACAACCAGGATATGGTCCCCCTGCAGACAGAACTGCATCATGTGGAAAATTACATTCAGATGCAGCACTACATCACCTCGCAATCCATTGAGCTCCACATGGAGATAGAACCCGGTCTTGAAGGCGCCCAGGTTCCCGCTCTCTGCTTGCAGACCTTTGTGGAGAACAGCTGCAAATACGCGACTGTCCCGGGCCGTAGGCTGGAGATTTTTTTAGAAGTGCGCCACCTCCCCTCCGAGGAGGGTGGCAGGCTGGATGCCGTCATCCAGGACAACGGCCCCGGTCTCTCGCAAGAGTTGCTTCGGGAATTCAATGGGCAGGTATCCTTTCAATACCGGGAGGATCACATTGGCGTGTCCAATATCCGGCAAAGGTTTCAACTGCTCTATGGAGGGGACTGCGGCTTTGCCTGCCGCAATCTGGAGCCCGGCACCGAATTTGAACTTATTTTCCCCTTGCAGCGCAAAGGATTTACAACAACCAAGGAGGCAGAGGAACATGAAAATTTTAGTGGTGGATGACCAGCCCGACGTGGTTGCCGGGATTCTGGACGGCGTGAATTGGCGCGCGCTCCATGTTGAGAAAGCTTACAGCGCTCTCAGCGCCGCAGAAGCCAAGGATCTTCTCCTGCGGGAGAAAATCGACATCCTTCTGTGCGATATCGAGATGCCTGGAGAAAGCGGTCTAAGCCTTGTTTCATGGCTGCAAAAGCAGGGCCGGGAAACCAAGTGCATTTTCCTCACAGCTCACGCGGATTTTCCCTATGCTCAAAAAGCACTGCAACTGGGAGCGGTGGACTATCTCTTACAGCCTGCAAGCTATGAGAATATTGAAGCGGCTATTTGGAGAGCGGCAGAGCAATTGCAGGAGGAGGGGCTTTCTCAGGTATATGAAGCCCTGGGGAAAAGTGTAGAGCGGGAGACATTGAATTTTCGACGAAACGTGTTGCGGGAATACCTTCTGGAGATCCGGCGTGGCCCCAAAAAGGTGGCGGAAAAGGCCGCTGCTTTTGGATTTCTGGCATCCTCCCGTGCCTACCGCTGCGCGCTCATCGCCGTACAGGAGCCCGGCAAAAACCAAATCGATGATTTTCTGCTCTATGGCATTCAAAATGTTTTAGAAGAACTTCTGCAGGCCTGTACAGACCAGGTTACAGTCCTCTTTCTGGAGCAAAAAATATATCTGGCCATCCTGGCGCTGGCAGACAATCCTCCAGAGGGGGCGGAGCAGTCCATTGAGCAGGGGTTAGAAACCCTTTGCCGCTTTGGCAGCCGGGAACTGCACATGGGTCTTTCCTGTTATTGCAGCAAGGACTGCGTCCGCTTTGAAGGGCTGCCCCAGGAATACCAGCAGCTTCGCAGGCAGCATAGGCAAAATGTGGCCTGTAGCTGTGGGCTGATCTTGCCTAAAAAGCAAAGCACCTCCTCTCTCAAGCCGGAATTCCCCAAATGGGCCGGAATGCTCTCTCAGGGACTAGGGGATGCTGTACGCAGCGAAATCCACAGCTATCTGAACCAGCTAAACCAGGAGGGGGGCCTCACTCCGGAGACCCTTTTCCAGTTTCACGAACATTTTCTTCCTTTGTTCCTGGGCGCAATGCAGCACTGGGAAAAGGACCAGGACATTTTCAGCAAAGTGGACTACGACGCCATAATGCAAGCCTACGCCTCCCTTCCCCAGATGCTGCAATTTGTGGACTTCGTTACGGAATATGTGGAAAATAGCGCCAGCAAGGGGAAGTGCCAAGGGCGCTCTCAAATTGAACGGATACTCTCCTATATACAAAAAAACCTGACCAGGAATATTAGCCGTTCGGAAATTTCCAAGGCGCTGTACCTCAACCCGGAATACCTTTCCCGGCTCTTTAAGCGGGAAATGGGAATCGGCCTGGCGGAGTACCTGATCCAGGAGCGCATGCGGCTGGCCCAGTCCCTTTTGAAGAATACCTCCTTTTCCATCAGCATCATTGCCTCCCGTGTGGGTTATGTAAATTTTTCCCATTTTGCCAAGGTATTTAAGCAAGAATTTGGCGTTTCGCCCTCCGAGTACCGTAAAATGTGCGATCCGCAGGGGAAATGACCAAATATTTTCAAGAAAGCAAAGTCATTTTTAGAACAATAGAAAGTCACATTATTGGCAGAAACTCCTTCCAAAACATTCTATGATAATAGCGAAATAAAAAAAGCGGTGCAAAAAGCGCGAACGCGAGGCACCGCAAAGAAGGAGGAAAACCAAATGAAAAGACTTTTGACCATGCTGCTTTCGGCAGCCCTTCTCGTTTCAGCTTTCGCAGGCTGCGGAGGAGAGGGAAAAGAATCCTCCGCCACAAGCGGGGAAACCGCTGGCGGCTCGTCCAGCAACCAGGCCAGCACGGAGGAAACCGATTGGAGCAGCCAAGAACCCTACACGGTAAAGCTTCTTATCCCCGGTGACGCCAAAACGGAAGACGTGGAAGAAGTTTCTGCTGCAGCTAGTAAGATCTTGGAAGAAAAGTACAACACCACACTGGAAATCATGCGGGTAGGCTTCGGCAGCTATCCCGACCAGGTGAACCTGATGCTCTCCTCCGGCGAGAAGCTGGACGTGCTCTACAACAACCGCGACATCTTCGTCTCCGCCATCAACAACGGACAAATCATCTCCATGGAGGAATACCTGCCCGAATACGGTCCCGACCTGCTGGAGCAGATCCCTGAAGAGAGATGGGCCACCACCTCCCTGAACGGGGAAAAGTACGCGGTGCCCGCCAACAAGGAAGTGGCTGTGAGCTGGGGCTTCTCCTGCGTGAAGGAAATGGCCGACGCCACCGGCGTGGATTACAGCAACATCAAGACAGAGGAAGACCTGGTCCCTCTGCTGGAGGCCGTTAAGGAGATGTACCCCGACGTATGGCCGGTGGTCTCTGGCGGCGGTGCCATGACAGTGTTGAATACCAACGATGACCTGGGCGGCGACATCGGCTCCCTGCTGGACTGCACCAACCCCGATGACACCACCGTCATCAACTGGTACGCCTCCGACGAGTATAAGGAAATCGTGGAGCGCCGCTATGAGTGGGTGAAGAAGGGCCTTATCCCGCCGGACGCCTCCTCTTCTTCGGATCAGGCTGCCACTCAGATCGCAGCCGGTAGAGGCTTTGGCCAGTTCTGCAACACCAAGCCCGGCATCGAAGTGGAGCAACAGCGCTCTACCACGAAGGAAATGCTGGTCTTTACCCTGACCCCCGTGTACACCACTACCACCCGCGTGGATATCTTGTGGTACATTGCCCACAACAGCACACAGCCCGGCCGCGCCATCCAGGTGCTCAATGAGCTGTACATCAACCCTGAGCTGGCCAATATCTGCATCAATGGCATTGAGGGCAAGCACTATGAGCTCATCGACGAGGAGCAGGGCATCATCGCCTATCCTGAGGGCGTGGACGGCACTACTACCGGCTACACCTCTAACCCCTGGGCATGGCCCAACGAGATGATCTCCTATGTGTGGGACGGCGACTCCCCCACCATTTGGGAGGACACCACCGCTTGGAACGATTCCGCTATCGTCTCCCCTGCCATGGGCTTTACCTGGGACAATGCCAATGTCCTTAATGAGGTCACAGCTGTTCGGAACGTGAGAGGCAAGTATGCCAATGCCCTAGAGTGCGGCTCTATTGACCCCGCCGAGGCGCTGCCTGCCTTCCTGGAGGAGCTGGAGACCGCTGGCGCCAACACCATCATCGAGGAAAAGCAGAAACAGCTGGATGAGTACCTAGCCAGCAAAGAATAACCTCATCTATTAACGATTTATTCCATTGTTCTGCGGGAGGGGCGGAGCATTGTCTTTCGATCGCTCCGCCTCTTTTTGCGGGATAAATCAAATGAAGGAGGGTCCCTGATGACAGAAAAGAAAAACCTGGGGAAACGCCTAAAGCGGTTCATCCCCCTTTACCTGATGATGATACCAGGCGCTGTTTACCTGATTATCAACAACTACATTCCCATGACGGGCATCGTGATTGCCTTTAAGCAGTTCAACTACGGCAAGGGGATCTGGGGAAGCCCCTTTATCGGCTTCAAAAACTTTGAGTTCCTGTTTGCCACCAAGGATGCCTGGATCATCACCCGTAACACCCTGCTGTACAATGTGGTCTTCATCGTTCTGGGCACCGCCTGCGCCATCGCCGTGGCGATCCTTCTCAACGAGATCCACTCCAGCGCCGCCAAAAAAATCTATCAGACCACTATTCTGGTCCCCTTTCTAATCTCTATCGTGGTGGTCAGTTATCTGGTCTATGCCTTCCTTAGCACGGAGTCCGGATTTTTGAACAAGACCATCCTGCCCGCTCTGGGGCTGGAGCCCGTCTCCTGGTACACCGAATCCAAGTACTGGCCTTTCATCCTCATCTTGGTAAACCTGTGGAAGGGCCTGGGCTACAACTGCATCATCTACTACGCCACCCTGGTGGGCATCGACCGGGGATATTACGAGGCCGCCGTCATTGACGGCGCGAACCGCTGGCAGCAGGTGGTTCACATCACCCTGCCCGCCCTGAAACCGACCATTATCACCCTTACCTTAATGGCTATTGGGAGGATCTTCTACTCTGACTTTGGCCTGTTCTACCAAGTACCCATGAATTCTGGACCACTGCTGGACGTGACCAACACCATTGACACCTATGTCTACCGCGGCTTGATGTCCCTGAACAACATCAGCATGGCCTCCGCTGCGGGCGTGTATCAGTCTTTGATTGGCTTCCTTCTGGTGCTAGCCGCTAATTTCATCGTCAAAAAGAGCAGCAGTGAAAACGCTCTGTTCTAAAGGGAAAGACCTGCTAATAAAAGTCAAGAGTAAAATTCAGAAAAAATGAGCAGTTAAAAAAGAGTACATTTTTCTAAGCCGCTGAGCGTTTCAAAAAAACGGCGGCTGACTGGCGATATATGTAAAAATATCAGGCTTGTTCTAAAGAATCCAAATATGCTTTTACAGTGGCATAGTAGATCCGCTGAATAAGCGGTTTACATTGGGAAAGACGGTATCCAGCAAAGAGATCAGATTATTCTTCAAAACTGTTTGTACCTTAGAATGCTGCTTGTACTGGCAGTAGCAGTTTTTCAGTAAGAGCCAGGTATCTTCCTCCGGGAAGTATCTCGGCAAAGTAAGCCAGCGGTTAAGGCCGTAATTTGCCAGTTTTACGGCATCCTTTCGATCGGTTTTAACCCGTCTCAAATCGTTGTTCCCGTAGCCGTGTATCAACTTTGCATGGACGACGGAAACATATAATCTTGCGTCGTGGAGAACTTTCGCCACCGGCGTATGGTAATTTTCTGTGGCTTCCATAACCACACGAGTCTCACCGTCCAGGCTTTTGAGCAGCCTTGCCAGCGCACTTAGTTCACTTGTTGGTGTGACGGACTTCAAAAGGTGAGATGACGACCTCTCCAAAAGGGCGCATGACGGCAACCGTGCTTCTTCCTTTGGAAACGTCGATGCCAACAGAGTTCATTTGCATTCCTCCAATACAGATTTGCCTCATCGCCGATTCAATCTATTGGGTAACGCGAACTCTATGGCTCAACCTGCTCAAATCGAACGCTGCAATAAGGGGACGGCTGACAGTCTTTCGAACGGACATAGAAGCCCAAGGAGGAAATGGTCAGCCGGTTGCTCCCCTTTATTGTAGCTTAGGCATGAGATGGATTAAAGCTCAGCTGGATGCTGGGCTTCCAACCAATATTTATTGTAATAGGAGGATAGAAACCATGGTAGATCGAAGCAAAACTTTTCAAATCATCGCAAATGCCGTCATGATCCTGCTTGTGCTATTCTGTCTGGTTCCCTTTGCACTATTGATAGTTTCCTCTATTACCAAGGAGACCAGCCTGGTAAAATACGGATACAGCTTTATCCCACGGGAAATTGATTTGGCCGCGTATAAATACCTCTTGGTGGACTCCACCGATATCGTCCGGGGCTATGGTATCTCGGCGCTGGTCACGGTCGTGGGCACCATTTGCAACCTGACTATCACCACGCTGTTTGCCTACCCCCTGTCCCGCAAAGACCTGCCCGCCCGCAATGCGCTGGCCTTTTTCCTGTTTTTTACCATGCTGTTCAACGGTGGCCTGGTGCCCAGCTACATCATGTGGACGCAGACCTTCCACATTAAGAACACCTTGGCCGCCTTGCTATTCCCCAGTCTGATGATGAACGCCTTTTACGTCATTATGATGCGCACCTACTTCACCACCAACATCCCAGACGCTGTCATCGAGGCTGCCCGGATTGACGGCGCGGGAGAGCTGCGAATACTCTCTCAGGTGGTAATGCCCATGTCCATCCCCATCATTGCCACGCTGGCCCTTTTGGCGGGCCTGGCCTATTGGAATGACTGGCTCAATGGTCTATACTATATCAGTGATGACCGTTTGTTCAGTATTCAGGTTTTGCTGAACCGCATGCTTTTGGACGTCCAGTTTCTGATGAGCAACAGTGATGCCGCAAAATCACTGCAGCAAAATGAGGAGTTTGTGCTGCCCTCCACAGGTATTCGGATGGCTGTGGCTGTTATGGGTGCGTTGCCTATTCTGGTGGTATATCCTTTCTTTCAAAAATACTTTGTAAAGGGTATTGTTGTTGGCGCCGTAAAAGGTTAATGTTTCAAGTAAATAACTTTTTGAGAGGAGTTTTTGACATGACGAAGCAATATCGTTTTGCCCATACGGACTCGGTGTACACGCATCAGCCTGATGATCCTCGGGCAGTTGTTCTGCAGACCGATGGCTTACAGCCAGACGAGAGAGGCATTTATGACGTAACAGAACGGCTGCAGGCGCTTTTGGACAGTGTTAAACAGCAGGACAGGAGGGGCATCGTACTTATCCCAGAGGGTGTGTACAGTGTTAGTCAGACTATCTATCTTCCCCGGGCTGTACGCATGATCGGCTTTGGGAAAAAACGTCCCAATTTCGTATTGAAAAAGGACACTTCCGGTTTCCAGGAAGCCCCCCAGGACGACAAGGGGGAGGCTGTGTATATGTTCTGGTTCACAGGTAACACACCCCGGGTGGAAGGTTATATCCAAGACGCCAATGCCGGCACTTTTTACAGTGCTGTTTCCAACATCGACTTCCAGATTGAAGAGGGGAATCCCGCCGCCGTGGTGATGCGGGCCCACTTTGCCCAGCACGGTTTTGTCTCTCACTGCGTGTTCGACGTTGGCCAGGGCAAGGCAGGTATCTTTGACGTGGGAAACGAAATGGAGAATTTGGTCTTTCTGGGGGGAGAGTACGGCATCTATACCACCAAATGCTCTCCCGGCTGGCCTTTTGTCCTGGTAGAAAGCACCTTTTCCGGCCAGCGGAAGTCCGCCATCCTGTCCCGGGAATGCGGACTGACTCTAAGCCATGTGGAATTCAAGGACGTTCCCGCCGCTGATATCGTGATGGACGGCTACTGGGAGAAACTGTTCTGGAAGGATTGCGTAATGGAAAATATCGCTGGCCCGGCCATTCGGATTTCTCGAGAGAATAACAGTTGTACTCAAATCAATCTGCGGAATATTTGGTGTCGTAACGTGCCGCAACTGTTGCTTGGAAAAGACAGCGGTAAGGTGACAGGGGGCGAACAAAGCGAGTATATGCTCCATACCCTTTTCCATGGGGATGACCTCACGTTGGGCCAGAGCGAACCGGAACGGAAGACATTGGTGGATTGGGAGCCTGCTTCTCAGGAACCTGAGTTTTTCCGGGAGATCTGTGATCTCCCGCCGCAGGAGACTTGGAAAAATGCCCGAGATTACGGAGTCTATGGCAATGGCATTTCCGATGATACCGCCGCCCTGCAAAAGGCTTTGGATGAATGCGATACTGTCTATTTGCCCCAGGGAACATATTTGCTCAGCGACACCCTGCGGATGCGGGAGGGGAACTCCCTTATCGGCCTGAACCCCATTTCCACCCAGCTGGTCCTCGGGGAAAACAGCCCCGCTTGGGCCGGAATGGGCGCCCCCAAGGCGGTCCTGGAGACCAGCCGGGGCGGTTGGAACCTGGTCAATGGCCTTGGCATCGACACCGCGTCCCGTAATCCCCGGGCCGTGGGCTGTAAGTGGATGGCCTCTGCCAATTCCTATATGAACGATGTGAAGTTTGTGGGCGGCCATGGCCAGATCACCCAGCAGCAGGAAAACGTGCCTGTTTACAACGCCTCCCGCACAGCGGATGTGAACCCAGACCGTCCCTGGGACTCGCAGTACTGGAGTTTGTGGATCACCGACAATGGGGGCGGTGCTTTTAAGGATGTGTGGACGGCCAATACTTATGCGGAAGCAGGTTTTTTCGTGTCGGAAACGGAGACTCCCGGTGTTATGTATCAGGTGTCTATCGAACATCACGTGCGTCACGAGGTGCTGCTGCGTAACGTGGCAAACTGGAAATTTCTTTGCATGCAAACTGAAGAAGAGGTGGCAGAGGGTCCCTATTGCCAGCCATACGAGATGACGAACTGTCACGACTTGTTGTTTGCGAACTTCTACTCTTTCCGAGTTATTTGGGTGGACAATCCCTATCCAAGTGTTGTCCGCGCTTGGAACTGTGAGAATATAGATTTTCTGAATTGTCACAATTTCACCCAGATGAAGTACACCATTGAGAATCTGTATGTTGATGTCAATACGGGAAAAACAGCTGGGTTCTGGCAGCTGGGAAGGCTACGGATTCCGCATATGGAAAGGGCTAAGAAGTTGCCTGATGTAAAAGGTGAGATTGGAAAAATAATTTCTGGTCTTGATTGTGCGGATGCTTTGTGTCAAGCTCCGGATGGCGCTATCTATATTTGCGACTCTCGGCTGTATCGCATCTATCGTTGGGATCCTGAGACAGAGACAATGATTTTGTTGACGAGCCAGCATTTTCAGCCCCTGTCTTTGGCTTGTGACAGTCAAGGACGACTGTTAGTTGTCACCGAGTATCAGCCGGTGAAAAATTCTGTGGTGAACGGTATAGAGGAACTGGTTACCGACGAATTTGGCGGGGAGTCTGGCGGCGGTTGCTATTATCCTTTCTTTTCCTACGATAGAAGAATCCGTGTCTGCGCTATCGATCCCAAAGCTCCTGAAGCTTCTTTGGAGCTGCTTCCCGTTGTCTCTTTAGAGCAGGCAAAACCTGATATCCTGTACTATCCGGCAAATCAATGGCGGGACAGCGGGGACATGATGGAGTCCTTTGCAAAAAATGACATCGCCTGTTACTTGGCGCCTGACGGTAAGACCGCTATCGTTCATACGCCCGCTTTGGCCAGAGCCTGCGGTTTAACCCCCTTGTGTCCGGGTAAACTCGCTTATTTGGTAGACGAATACAATAAGTGTATCGTGCAAGTACAGGTGGGGAATGACTTTGCCCTTTCAAACCCCACTGTTTGGGCCGAACGAGGTGAGTATGGGTTTGCCATGACAGAGGACGGTGACGCATATATACCGGATTGTTTACTATATATCTACGTCGACGGAGAGAAAAAAGATACAATCCAGCTTCATGACCGTCCCGCATGCGTGTTGGAAGCTGGCAAAAATAAGGAATACCTCTATATTACCGCCCGCAGAGATGTGTACGCTTTGCGCTTGAAATAATTTGTAAGACTAAGTTTGAATTGCACCCCATTTGTTGATAGTATATCATACTGTCTAACAAATGGGGTGCAGTTCAGCAGTCAATAACGGGCATTTGTCATTCATATACAAGTTCGGTCAAAACGATTTCCTCCGCACGATTACGGATGCTGTTCATGCGGCGCACCCATTCCATTTGGCCGGAGAACAGATCGTGCTTGAAGGTGCTGATGCGGTAAAGGAAATGTTTTCCGGCTTGGTATGAGACTTAAAGCGGTACGGCTTTTCTGCAAGGTAAATTGATAACGCTGGTAAAACGTTGACAACATAATACCAATCTATTATAATAAAACGCGGCTTTATTAGTATTTGTGTTTTTCGTTGTGATAGGGGGATAAAATGTTAAAAACCGTCCTGCTCCAGAAAATAAAACCGTACCGTCGGGTAAATAAAAAAGGCTTCACGCTTATGGAAATGCTGATTGTCGTGGCTATCATCGCGATACTCATTGCGGTCGCGATTCCGGTTTTCAGCGCACAGTTTCATAAGGCAAGGGTCGCAACGGACTGGGCGAACCTGCGGTCGTTTTACGCCGACATACAAACGGATTATATGACAACAGGGGAGCAAAACCCGAAAGTCCCCGTAGGTTGGCACACAAACCCAGCTTACGACTGGCATTCGGTGACGTTTTTGAACGGACAGAAAGTCAAAATGAAAGCAGGCTTCTGCGCGGTGAATTTTAAAGAAGATGAGGGTTATTCGATCGTATACGAGTGTAACAACGATCACCCAGCGTGCCATCTCAGCCTGCCTGCAAAATAATATCTTGTTTAGAAGACTTTGTGCATTTTATGTGCAAAGTTTTTTTTGCGGAAAAGCAAACCTTAAAAACATAAACCAAGAAAGGAGTCGCAAAATACCCCCTGTAACCACGTTTTTGTTATTGTTCTCGATTCCCTCGGCGCGGCTTTCGGAGCTGCTATAAAAGATGCTTTTTTCGTAGTATCCGTCAAGCAAAAAAGAGAGTTCTGCTGGAGGTTTTCTACTTTTTCCTCTACACTGGAGGAAAGGGGGGAGATGCTTTTGGAACGACCGGTATTCAGCTTTTTTTCAAAACTTATTATGCCGTTGTTTTACGATAAAAAGTTTTTGCGTGGCCGCTGGTTTGAGGAATCCAGTCTCGGCTGGACATGGTGCTGGCGAAACTTGTGGATGCAGAAGGTAAAGGGCATCAATCGCGATATTCCGTTCCCGGTTTCTTTCCGCAATGAAGTAAGCAGCGCGGAAAATCTGATTTTCGACCCGGATGATATGAATGATTTTAACGCGTTCGGCTGCTATTTTCAGAATTTCGCCGCCAAAATCGTCATTGGCAAAGGTAGTTATATCGCGCCGAATGTCGGTCTTGTCACGGCGAACCATGTGCTGACCGATTTGGAGCAGCATCAGCCCGGCAAAGACATCGTGCTCGGCAAAAACTGCTGGATCGGTATGAATTCCACCGTTTTGCCCGGCGTGATATTGGGTGATCACACCGTTGTGGGTGCGGGTTCGGTCGTGACGAAAAGCGTATCCGTCAGGCCATGGAAATGCTCACGCAGACAAACGACCGTGTGCTGAACATCTGCTACGCCTGTGGTTTCAATAATATCAATCATTTTAACCGTATTTTCAAATCCATCGTGGGTGTTTCGCCCACCCAGTACCGTTCTGCAAACCGCGAGGAAGCGCAGAACTGATTTGATTTTTGTAAAACTGTTTTGGGTTGACACGGTGAAAAAAAGCAGTATATAATAATAGAAAAATACTGCGAAGCAGAAGGTTTTGTGAACCATCTGCTATCCTGCCAAACTCTGTCTCTCAAAATCAAAACACAGCTCGCCCGCATCACGGAAAGCCGGAAAACGCATCCGGCAGAGAACTTCCCCGAAGACGACCTCGAAAAGCTCCGAAAATATCTCATCGCCGAAATTCAAAAGTGAGGGAAAATATGAAAGGCCCAAAAACGCTCTACGTCTCCGATTTAGACGGCACCTTGCTGCGCCGCGACCAAACCGTCTCACCGTTTACGGCGGAAACGATCAACACGCTGACGGCGCGCGGCATGCTGTTTTCCTACGCCACGGCGCGCTCGCTCGTCACCGCGAAAACGGTCACTAAGGGGCTCAACACGCACTTTCCGCTCATCATCTATAACGGGGCGTTTGTGCGCGATAACGTCACGGAGGAAATTCTTCTCGCAAATTACTTTGACGCTTCCGTGTACGCGGTTTTAGATGAACTCTTCAAGGCGAATATCTACCCCATCGTGTACGCAAATGTGGACGGCAGAGAGCATTTTTCCTTTATCTATGAAAAGTGCACGCCCAGCCTGAAAGGCTTTGCCGATACCCGCGTAAACGACCCCCGTACCCGCGAGGTGTATACGACAGAAGAGCTCACGCGCGGCGATCTTTTCTATATCACCTGCATCGGCGACCCGCAAAAACTCGCGCCATTTTACGAAAAATACCGCGAAACCTACCACGTCGTCTACTCCAAAGATATTTACTCCGGCGAGCAGTGGCTCGAGATCATGCCGAAAACCGCCTCCAAAGCGAACGCCGTCCTCGAGCTGAAAGAGAAGCTCGGCTGCGAAAAGCTCATCGTCTTCGGCGACGGCAAAAACGACCTTGATATGTTCCACGCTGCGGACGAAGCTTACGCCGTTCAAAATGCCGACAAAGAACTGAAAGCCGCCGCCACTGCCGTCATTGGCGGAAACAACGAAGACGGCGTAGCCAAATGGCTTTTGGAGCATGCTAATTTTTAAAATTCGGAGGGAAATATGTACATTTATTACCCAAGCTGTAACTTTAGCGCTGCAAGTCCCGCAACGGCAAAAAAAGTCAAAGCGTATTTTGAAAAGCAAATGCCGGTTGCCGGCTGCTGCCGCGTCGACAAAAGAGAGATTTCCCCTGCGGATATCGCGCTTTACATCTGTCAGGCATGCCGCGAAACGCTCGAAGACAAAGTGAAAACGCAGTCGATGTGGGAATATCTCGATGCCTTAAAAGATTTCAACTTTCCGAACCTAAACGGTCAAAAATTCTATGTGCAGGATTGCTGGCGCGACCGCAATCATCCGGAGATCCACGAAGCCGTGCGCAGCCTTTTAAAGAAAATGCACGCGGAAGTGATAGAAATCGAGCATAACCGTGAAAAATCCATATTCTGCGGCAACCTGCATTACGAAACGGATGATCCGCGTCTCAAAAACTACCCGAACACTCCGCTGTACAAGCTGCCCGAAGACCTGCAAACCTCTCTCATGCAGCATTATGCCGCGCAGTTTGACCCCCAAATCCCGGTGCTGTGCTACTGCAACCGCTGTTATGAATGCCTTCGCATGGGCGGTGCAACCGCCGTTCACCTGCTTGATATCGCTTTTTCTGAAATGTAAAGACAGATTTGTTTCCTTTCAGACAGGAAACAAACCACAAAACGGCCTATACTGAATACAGCGACAGAGGAAAGGGGAGAGCGTAAATGGAGTGGCTGCCCGGCAACAAGGAGTACGACCTTGCCGGCAAGTACAACATCGAGTGGTATTCCGCAGACGGTGACCCGGACAGCACCGACTACGAGTCCGCTATCTGGATCCCCGTTATCCCGAAAAAGTAAAATCTTATCACGCCGTAAGAAAACTGCCCTGCCGATGCGCAAAACACCGGCAGGGCATCTCCTATTTTATGTCGGTTCCCGGGTAAAACCGTGCCAAAATTTCGTCAACTGTCATGCCGCCTTCCGCAAGCGTTATGGCGGCCGCTTGACTCATGCCCACGCCGTGCCCATAGCCGAGCGTCGTAAATGTGAACGCGCCGTTTTCATACGTCACCGTAAAACTCGCGCTGCGTAAACCGAGCGCCTCCCGCACATGCACGCCTGTCATTTCCACTCCGCAGACCGTAAGCTTTTCCACATATCCCGTGTCAAAATATTGAATATCCGAGAACCACTTTCCCGGCGCATCGTCAAATGAAATTTCCGAGAAAGCGGCTTGTATCTCGTCTTCCGTAAACGTTGTCGCGCTCTGAAACCCCTGCGCCAAAAGGTCGCTCGGGCACGCCACAGCGGTGAGGTACGGGTAGCTTTTTTCCGGCCACACGTTTTCAAACGGCTGCGTGCACCCGGCAGAAATCGCAAAATAACACGCGTTGATCGGCTCGTTTTCAAAATAAATTTCTTTGTCGAGCACCGATAAGCACAGTGCCCGCACGCGATTTTGTTCTTCGTCCGTCAGCCCCGCATCAACCGTGTAGATGCTCTTTTCCGCGCTGTCACAGGTAAAATCAAAATCTTTCCCCGTGTTTTCCCGCCGCTTGCGGTCATAGAGCGTGTGTATCGCGATGATTTGTGCCTTTAACGCCTCGTCGGGGGCAGAAACAGCCATCTCACACGGCAGCGCCCCGCAGAGAAAATCCAGATCGTTCACGGTGCGGACCGTCTCTGTTGCCGTGTCGTAAATGCGAAAAACCGATTCGCTTTTTGTCGTGCCGCTCTCCGCAAACAGCAGCGGCGTTACCGCGCAAAACAGATACAGCGCACCCAAAAACGCGAAAAACCTGCGCACCGGCCATTTCGATTTCAGCTTCATTTTACACCTCGAGATGAAAAAACTTATTGTCACTCATGCAATATTTTGTGCTAAATTTATTTTTTGTAGAATAAATCAAGATAAAAATGAAAGATATTGAGTTTCATAATTCAAAAACGCTTGACGAAACCGCAACTCTGCGCTATTATGTATCTACTACGCGAAAATGTGCGGAACGCAGTGCGAAGAGCCGCGCAGGAAAGGATGAGCAGTTTTGGAAAGATTGATAAACGAAAGTGCAAGCAGCACAACGGTCAGCGAGCTTTGCGCCGAGTATCGTGCCAATAACCAGATTACAAAGGATGAATACGAGCTTTACCACGTCAAACGCGGCCTGCGCAACCGCGACGGCACCGGTGTCATGGCCGGTCTTACGCACGTCTGTAACGTGCACGGCTACCTCATCAGCGACGGCGTGAAGATTCCGGATAGCGGCCGCCTCACATACCGCAGCATGAATGTCGTGGACATCATCAACGGCTGCCGCGCGGAAGGCCGTTTCGGCTTTGAAGAAGTCGTGTGGCTTTTGATCTTCGGCAAGCTGCCCGATGAACGCCAGTATAACCGCATCTGTCAGCTCCTTTACGAAAACCGCGAGCTGCCGGAATACTTCCCCGAGGACGTCATTATGAAAAACCCGTCGCGCGACGTGATGAATAAGCTCGCGCGTGCCGTTTTGACGCTCTATTCCTACGATGACGACCCGGACGATCTCTCACTCGAAAATAACATGCGCCAAAGCATCTCGCTCATTGCGCGTATGCCGGCCATCATGACGTATGCCTATCAGGTCAAGCGCCGCCATTACGATAAACAGACCATGTTTTTCCACCCGTTCGAGCCGCAGCACAAAACGGCGGAGGCGATTTTGAATGCCCTGCGCGAGGATCGCCAATTCACGCACGAAGAAGCCCAGCTGCTCGACCTTTGCATGGTGCTCCACGCAGAGCACGGCGGCGGTAACAACTCCACATTTACCACGCGTGTGCTTTCCTCCGCGCAAACGGATATCTACTCCACTATCGCCGCAGCTATCGGCTCCCTGAAGGGCTTCCGTCACGGCGGCGCGAACCACAAGGTACGCCAGATGATGACGGACATCATGCAGAATGTGCAGCACTGGGACAGCGATGACGAAGTGGAAAATTACCTCGAGCGCATTTTGCGCCGCGAGGTGGGGGACAAGAGCGGCCTCATCTACGGCATCGGTCACGCCATTTACACATTGTCCGATCCGCGTGCCGTCGAACTCAAAAAACAGGCGCGTTCCCTCGCCGCCAAAACCGGCTACGCCGACCAGTTCGCGCTGTATGAGCGCATCGAGCGCTTAGCGCCGGACGCGTTCCATAAAGTTACGGGGAACGAGAAAGTAGTATGCGCCAACGTCGATTTTTATTCCGGGCTCGTCTATGAGATGCTCGGCATTCCGGAGGATCTCTACACGCCCATGTTCGCCGTTTCGCGCATCTCCGGCTGGTGCGCCCACCGCATCGAGGAGCTCACAACGGGCGGCCGCATCATCCGCCCGGCGTACCGCGCGCTGCCCACCGGTCAGACCTACATCCCGCTCAAGGACCGCCATTACGATGCAAAGTCCGTTTTGTAAATTAAACGGCATAAAAGCCCAAAACGGCTTGCTTTTTGCCGTTATTGCCCGTATAATCAAATTCAGAAAGCAGCAAGGTGTGTGCGATGGCCCTGTCTTCGCCCGCACCTTTCCGTTTGTATAATTCCATTAAATCACGTTTCTCTACGAAAGGAAGAGGGGGTAAAATCCATGAAAGCACCCATCACATTTGCCATCGCCGGCTTCGGCGACCGCGGCAGCACATACGCTTCCATGCAGAAGCTTTTCCCGGATCGCATGAAGGTCGTCGCCGTGGCGGATATCAACCCGGAAAAGGTACAGAAAGCGAAAGAGCTCTACGGCATCAAGGATGAGCTTTGCTTCACGAGCGCAGAGGAAATGCTCGCGCAGGATAAGCTTGCCGATGTCATGGTCGTTTCCACCATGGACCGCCAGCACGTCAACCACGCCATTCCGGCGCTTGAAAAGGGCTATAATATCCTGATGGAAAAGCCGATCTCCCCGGATCTTCAGGAGTGCAAGCGTATCATCGAGGTTGCAAAGCACTGCCCCGGCAAGATCATCGTATGTCATGTTCTGCGCTATACCACGTTCTATAATACATTAAAGTCCATTCTCGACAGCAAAAAGATCGGCGATGTCGTTTCCGTCTGTGCAAACGAGAACGTCGGCTACTGGCACCAGGCGCACTCCTTTGTGCGCGGCAACTGGCGCAACAGTGACCAGACAAGCCCCATGATCCTCCAGAAGTGCTGCCACGATATGGACATCTACACCTGGCTGCTCGGCAAAAAATGTAAGGCCATTTCCTCCGTCGGCGATACGCACCTCTTCAAAAAGGAGTGCGCGCCGGAGGGCGCAACGCCGTACTGCCTCGGCGGCTGCAAAGCGAAGGAAAACTGCAAGTTCGACGCCGAGAAGATCTACATCACGAACCCCGCAACGGGCATCCGCAACGGCAATACGTGGATGGCGGGCGTTGCCTGCGGCGTGAACCCCACCGAAGAGCGCACCTATGAAGCACTAAAAAACGGTCAGTACGGCCGCTGCGTCTATATGTGCGACAACAACGTCGTCGACCACCAGCAGACGAACCTCCTCTTCGAGGACGGCACAACCATGAGCTTCACCATGTGCGCGTTCACCGAAAAGTGCTACCGTTATTTCAAGGCTATGGGCACGAACGGTGAGATCGAAGCCGATATGCTCTCGAATAAAATCCACGTCCGCGTCTTCGGCGAGCCGGAAGAAATCATCGATGTCAAGCTCCTTGCAAACGACCTCAAGGGTCACGGCGGCGGCGACAGCGGCATCGTGAACGACTTCCTCGATATGCTCATCAACGAGACCGAAGCCACTGAGCGCACCACAACGCTGGAGCACTCCCTCGAAAGCCACTTCATGGCGCTCGCAGCCGAAGAATCCCGCCTCCGCGGCGGCGAGCTCATCAACATGGATGCGTTCAAAAACGGCAAGTAATTTAACAATCTGAACATAAAAAGTCCTGCACGCATGATAAGCTGTGCAGGACTTTTTTACTATATTCAATTTAATATTTCATCACAAATATGTGTCCACAACGGCCTGCGTCTCATCGCGCTTTGCTTCCATTTCCGCCACAAGGTGGAACTGGTTGCGTGCGCGGTCTAAGTTGTGCTGCGGGTACTTCGTCTTAAAATACACATCGCCGTTCAGGTAGTCCGCAAGGAAGCGGATGCCCACCTCAAACGTCATCAGCTTCGCGCCGTCCGGCAGTGTGCGGATTTCCGTCTCGGTCAGCGCCTTGCCGGCTTCGCCGAGGAAGCCTTCCGTGTACGCCTTAAAGAGCGGCACGCTGAAGTGCACCTTCGTCAGATCGGTTTCGTCCTCCGCACCGGTGGAAGCGCCCGCGCGGATGGAATCACCGAAGTCAAACGCCGCAAGGCCCGGCATCACCGTGTCAAGATCGATGACGCACACCGCGTCACCCGTCGCGTTATCGATCAAAACGTTGCTCATTTTCGTGTCGTTGTGCGTCACCTTCAGCGGCAGCTTGCCCTCCTCAAGCAGGTTCATCAAAAGCCCGCAGTCCGTTTCGCGTGCCTTTGCAAATTCCAGCTCGGCCGCAACATTCTTTAAGCGCCCGGCTTTATCCTCACGTACCGCGTCCATCAGTTGCCGGAAGCGCGCCGGGGTGTCGTGAAAGTGCGGGATGACCTCGTGCAGCGTCTCTGCCGGGTAATCAGAGAGCATGTTCTGAAACGCACCGAACGCCGCGCCGGATTTTTTCAGCATCTCCGGAGATTCCGCAAAGTCATACGCCGTTGTGTTCTCCAAATTGATCGTCGAGCGCCAGTAGTTGCCCTCACTGTCAATATAATAATCCTTGCCGTCGTTCGTCTTTAAAACCGTCAGCGTGCCGCGTTTCGGGTCTTTGCCGGCCTTTTCAAGCTTCTCCGCCAAAAATTTCGTCACGTGCACCATGTTGTCCATGATCTCATCCGGGTGCGGGAACACATACCCGTTCACGCGCTGCAAAACAAAGTTGCCCTTTTCCGTGCGCGCCAGAAACGTGTCGTTGATGTGCCCGCCGCCGTACGGTTCAATGGAGCTTACACAGTCGCCGTAAAAATACGCCTTTGCGGCCTCGTTATAAAGAATTCCCTTTTTGTCCGCCATGTTTTAACCCCTTAGAGTAAATTTAAAACCGTCAATTATTGATGATGATGCGCAAGATTTCGGAACCGCCCGCCGCGGAAAGATCCATCGCGCCGCTGTACCGCTCCAAAATGCCGCGTACCACTTCCATGCCGAGCACCTGCGGCTTTTTCGGCTCAAACAGCTTATGTACAAGGTCATTCACAGAGCTCTTCGTCGCCGGTGTGCGCTTTTTCTGTTTTTTCTGCGCCGAGTACACCGCCTCAAATGTGATGCGGTTTTCCACCGGCAGCGCCGTGATGCGCACGCGTGGCTCCTCTGCGCCGGAGTGCTCCGCGCAGTCGATGGCGTGCGTCAGCATGTCGTTCAGAATCGCGCAGAATTCAATGGTTTTCAGCCGCACCGCGCCAAGCTCAACATTGCTTTCCAAAACGATGCCGCAGTGTGCCGCGTAGGCCGCCTTGCCTGCCAGCACTGCATTCACATACGGGTTTTCGCTGTATCGCTGTAAATACGGATCGTGCAGAACTGTTTCCTCTTTGATAATATTCAGTACGCCCTCGCAGCTGCCGTCCTGCGCCTCAGCCGCGATCTCATGCAAAACAAAATCATGGTGCTCCTGCGCGTTCTTTGCGTTTGTCACGTTGCCCACCATCGCGCGGAAATAATCCGCCTCCGCGCCGAGCAGCTGCTCGCGGTGCTCCGCCGTGCAGGCACTCTCCTGGTACTTTGCCGCGTTAAATGCCGCACGCACCGTAAACGCCAAAACAAGGTACAGCGCCGCTGTCAGAATAAGGCGCTGCGTTACGCTGTTCAGCCCGAAAAAAGTCGGCAAAATTCCATTTGCGCAGAATAAACAGACAACAAGCGCCGCACAAAGCCCCACAGACAGCACCGAAACGCCGCACTGTGCAAAATAGCGAAACGGGTGTGCCAGCGTCATGAAAGAGAGGAATGTCAGCACAATGTACAGTAAGCTGCCGATGACCGCCGACCATATGCCGTCACCCGCAAACGGCAGCGCTTTCAAAAGCGTGGCCGTCACGGGCAGCAAAAACGCGTAGTTGCAGATCATCAAAAGAGAAAGGCTCAGCTTCTGCGCCAAATTGTTCGTGTAGAGGAATACCGCCGCAACCAGCAATAAGAGCACATTCATGCCGTTGCCGAACTGCCCCGTCGCGTCGTTAAAGGCAGGGGAGAGCAGCAGATTCAGCAAAATAGAAAGCACAAACACGCCGCCCGAAACAATGGCCTCCGCCAGCAGCCGAAAGCGGCTGTTTAAAACCGTCAATAATAAAAGTGCATTGCACAGAAAAACGACCGGTAAAAGCATTTTAAAACGCCTCACTTTTCCAAGTTTGTGTGCACGAACCCCTAAATCGCACACAATTTTTTTCAGTATACCATATTTGGCCGCTTCTTTCAACAAATTCCACAAAGAAATGTTCCGCAGCACGAATTTTTCGACACTACGGAACACATTTGTGCATTATACAATTCTATATCTCTTAAAAATCAGCTCATGCGGCGGTTCTGCTTGCCGGTGACAGATTCAATCTCAATGCACCACACACCCGTCGATTTCGGCCGCGTCTCCACGCAGCCGGTCTCCTCTTTCGTCAAACTCGGCACAAAACGGTCGCAAAGCAGACGCAGTGCACGGCGTTTTTCATCGAAATCGGTTATTTCTGTCACTTTGCCGCGCACCACAGTGGAGGTATAGAGCGTCGTCAGCCCTTTTTCGTAGATCGTCGGGTTTTCCACAAACAGCAGGCAAACCTGCGGATTTTCGCGCAGAGAGTCGACCTTCAGCCCCGCCATCGCGCTGTGGAAGAACAGCTTCTCGCCGTCACGCACCACGTTCAGTGCCACCGCATACGGCGTGCCGTCCGTCGCAATAAGGGAAAGTGTGCCGTAAGCGCAGCGGTCAATGACCGCAAGTGCATCCTCGCGGGAAATCGCGCGGTCGGCGCGGCGCATTTTGGTCATGTCTGGTTTTGCCATATCCATCAATTCAAAACAACTCCTTGTCCTTTGTTGGCTTTAGTATAGCATTGCATAGTGCCGAAAACAACCGTTTTCAAAAAACACGCGAATTTTCGACGAGAAATTGCAAAATTTCGCTGTGAAATTGCCAAATTTCGCATAAGCCCTTGTTTTATTCCGGGTTTTACAGTATATTTAATTGGTATGACTTTCGGAAAGGAGCGCAATGGACTGCACGGCAGTCCATATCTGTATATATGGAAAACACAGAAGCAAAAAGAAACATCAAGCTCATCGCGTTCGATCTGGACGGCACCACGCTGCACGGCTTCGCGGAGCTTTCAGAGCGCAACCGCCGCGCCATGGAAAAGGCGAACGACGCAGACATTCTGGTCGTCCCGGCCACAGGACGCGTGCGCAATTTTATTCCGCCGTGCCTCACCGAGCTGCCGTTTATCCGCTACGCCATCACCTCAAACGGCGGCGCCGTGTGGGATATTCTGGAAAACAAAGTGCTCTGCACCGATCTCATTCCCACCGAGACCGCGCTCGAAGTGCAGAAAATTTTTGACGATTACGAGCTTTATGTGGAATACTACGTGCACGGGCGCGGCGTTACAAAGCGCGGCAACCCGGATAAAGCCCGCACCATTTTCGGCTTCCCGGAAGAAAAATATTACTTCCTCACAAAAGATTATACGTTCACGGACAACCTCTCCGCGTATTTAAAAGAAACGCACGCCGAGCCGGAAAAGATCAATATGATGTTCATTCCGGAAAGCGTCCGCCCGGAAATTTTGGCCCGCCTGCAAAAGTTAGGCGGCATCGAGCTTACATTCTCGAACGTCGATAACATCGAGATCAATAAAAAGGGCTGCGATAAAGGCACCGCACTGTATTCGCTCTGCAAGGTCCTCGGCATCGATCCCAAAAACACCATGGCGGCGGGCGATAACGGCAACGACCTCGGTATGCTGAAAGCCGCAGGCTTCGCCGCCGTCGTCGGCAACGGCATAGAGGAAGCGAAAGCGATTGCCGACGCCGTCGTCGCACCGTGTATCGAAGACGGCTTCGCGGAAGCCGTGGAGCGGTTTGCACTGAGATAAAAAGAAAAATATAAAAGCACCATTTGAAAGGAACCAAACTATGCTGAATGTCAACGGGGTCGCCATCAATTTTGATGGTCAGAACCTCTTTTCAAACGTCAATCTCCAGTTTTTGCCGGGCAACTGCTACGGCATTATCGGCGCAAACGGCGCGGGTAAATCCACCTTCCTGCGTATTTTGTCCGGCGATTTAGAGCCCAGTAAGGGCGAGGTCACGTTTGACCCCAAATACAGAATGTCCGTTCTGAAACAGGACCACTTTGCTTACGAAGACCAAACCATTTTTGATACCATTATGCAGGGCAATGCAAGACTGTATGAGATCGCACAGGAAAAAGACGCGCTGTACGCAAAGCCCGATTTTGATGAAGAAGACGGCAACCGCGCCGCCGAGCTTGAAGCCGAGTTCTCCGAGCTCAACGGTTGGGACGCCGAGACCGAAGCCGCAAAGCTCATGCAGGGTCTCGGGCTCGACAGCAACGATATGTATAACACCATGAGCACCCTGAACCAGACCGAAAAGGTTAAAGTGCTCTTGGCCCGCGCGCTGTTCGGCCAGCCGGATATGATTCTCCTTGACGAACCGACGAACGGCCTCGACGCCAAAGCCATCACATGGTTAGAGGATTTTCTCATTGAGTACGAGGGCACCGTCATCGTTGTCTCCCATGACCGCCACTTTTTAAATAACGTCTGCACCCATATTGTCGATGTCGATTACGGCAAGATCAAAATGTACGTCGGCAACTACGACTTCTGGTATGAGTCGAGCCAGCTCATGCAGCGCATGATGCGCGACCAGAACCGCAAGGCGGAGGAAAAAATCAAGGAGCTCCAGAACTTTATCCAGCGCTTCTCCGCAAATAAATCGAAGTCCCGTCAGGCGACGTCCAGAAAGAAGCTGCTCGATAAGATCACCGTCGAAGAAATGCCCGCGTCCTCCCGTCGCTACCCGTATGTCGGCTTTACGATGGATAGAGAGCTCGGCAAAGACGTCCTCACCGTCTCGGGCCTTACAAAGACCGTAGACGGCGTAAAGGTGCTTGATAACGTCACGTTCACCGTCGGCCGCACGGATAAAATCGCGTTCACCGCATCAAACGAGTTCGCCGTGCCGACGCTTTTCAAAATCTTAATGGGCGAGCTGGAGCCGGATGCCGGCACATTCAAGTGGGGCGTTTCGACGAGTCAGTCCTATTTCCCGCAGGATAATTCCGCCTATTTCACCGATACGGAAGATTCCATCATCCGCTGGCTCGAGCAATATTCCAAAGACACCACCGAAACGTATCTGCGCGGTTTCCTCGGCAAAATGCTGTTCTCCGGCGAAGACGTCTATAAGCCCGTGCAGGTGCTTTCCGGCGGCGAAAAGGTGCGCTGCATGCTTTCGCGCATGATGATGTTCGGCAGCAATGTACTCCTGCTCGACCAGCCCACGAACCACCTTGACCTCGAGTCCATCACTGCCGTCAACAACGGCCTCATCGATTTCAAGGGTGTCGTGCTGTTTGCATCGCACGACCACGAGTTCACCCAGACCGTCGCGAACCGCATCATCGAAATTCTGCCCGAGGGCGGCACGTTCGACCGCGTTACCACCTACGACGAGTACCTCGAAATGCGCGGCTAAACCCGTATTGAATACGGCTAACCCGCAAAGGTCGCGGCTGATTCATAATCTGGAAAACGTTGTCCGGCACTAAGCTTTAGTCGCCGGACAAACTTTTATCGAAAATTTCAAAATCCGTGTAACCTGCCGATATAAAACGCCTACTTATAAAGTGAAGGGGAAGGGAGGACAAAAGCATGAAGGAAGACCATGAGATCATCGAGCTCTACTGGGCGCGCAGCGAAAGCGCCGTGCACGAAACGGACGAAAAGTACGGGGCGAAGCTCCACACGCTCTCCGGGCGCATTCTGCCCGAAGCAGAGGATGCCGAGGAGTGCGTCAACGATACGTACCTCGGCGCGTGGAATGCCATGCCGCCGCAGCGCCCGCTCGCGCTCTTTGCGTTTCTGGCGCGCATCTGCCGCAACATCGCGTGCGATAAGTTAGACAAGCTCCGCGCGAAAAAGCGCAGCGCAGAGGTCTCCGCGCTCACGGAGGAGCTTTCGGCGTGCATCGCAGACCCAACAGCAGCAAGGGAAGCGGAAAGCCGCGAGATTGCCGAAGCCTTAAACAGCTTTCTCTCGACGCTCCCCGTCGATGCCCGGCTCTTTTTCATGCGCCGTTACTGGTATATGGATTCCGTAAAAGCCATCGCCGAAAAGTACGGCTGCGGCGAAAGCCGCGTCAAAACGTCTCTCCACCGCACGCGTGAAAAGCTGCGGGATTATCTCCAAAAGGAAGACATCTGGCTTTAAAGAAAGGCGGGAACAGTATGACAGGTATCGATTTGTTCAAGGCCCTCGGCGGTGTAAAGGAAGAATATATCGCGGAAGCGGACGGCAGCCGCAAGCTGCCGCACGTAAGAAAAGTCACCCTGCAATGGTGTGCCGCGCTCGCCGCGTGCGTGTGTCTGCTGCTCGGCTGGGGCTTCATCGCGCAGCACCTCAGCGGCATAGCCGATTACACCGGCGACGAAACGAAAGTCACAGGCGCCGCCGAGACCGCGCAGGCAGACGGCGCAGATCAGGGCACCGCGCCCGCCATCGGCGGCAAGGTCGTGTTGCCTGTGCGCATCACGGCAGAAACACAGCCCGTAAGCGACGTGAAGGTCTTCACGGACGAGGAAAAAATCGGGCAGATCATGCCGCTGCTTCTCTTAAAGAACGCGGCGGAAACGAGCGGCGACCCGAACGCATACGACGGCTCGGCCAACATTTTCACGCTGGAATACGCAAACGGCGAAACGAGCACGATCACGGTTTACGGCAATCTGTTCTATAAAAAGGACGACGGCCCGTGGTGCGATATTCCGTACGAACAGGCCGAAAAGCTCGAAGAGCTCGTCCGCAGCCTTGGGTCCGATGAATAAAACCGTAAAATTTGACAAAACAGGCAAATAAGACTGGATTTTCCCGCGGTTCCCCGCTATAATAGAAATAATGTCTTTCTCCGCATAATCTTGCGGAAGAAGAAAACGAAAACGCTCTGAAAGCGTAAAAAAGGGGAATTTGCAAATGGAAATTGCAATTACAGTCTTGCTGCTCATCGTGGGTCTCGTGCTCATCATCAAGGGCGGCGATTTCTTTGTGGATGCCGCATCGTGGATGGCGGAAGCCTCCGGCATTCCGAAGCTTATTGTCGGCGCAACGGTCGTCAGCTTCGCGACCACTTTGCCGGAGCTGCTCGTCTCCATCTTCGCGGCGCTCGACGCACGTGCAGCAGAGGCACTTTCGCCCGGCAGCGGCATCGGCATGGTGGATATGTCCATCGGCAACGCCATCGGCAGCGTCACGGCGAACCTCGGTCTCATCATGGGCATCGCGCTTGTCGCCATTCCTATGGCGATCCGCCGCAAAGATTACATGCTCAAAATGATCCTCATGCTCGTGGCTGCCGCTGTCGCCGTATGTTTCTCACTGTTTGATAACGGCGTCGGCATGGTTGCCAGCATTTTGCTCATCATTATTTTCGTCATTGCCATGTACGACAACATCCACGAGGCCGTCGTCGCCGTCAAGGGCGGGGCAAAGGGTCAGCAGCTCGATGAGCCCGTCACGAAAAAAGCCGTCATCACCAATGTTGTCAAGTTCCTCATCGGCGCGGTCGGCACGGTCGCCGGTGCACAGCTCCTTGTCGATAACGGCTCCGCGCTCGCTTCCATGTGCGGCGTTTCGGATCGCGTCATCTCCGTCACCATCATCGCCATCGGCACGTCTCTGCCGGAGCTTGTCACCACGCTCACCGCCATTGCGAAAAAGCAGGGCTCGCTCTCCGCAGGCAATATCATCGGCGCAAATATCATCGATCTGACCTTGATTCTGCCCGTATGTGCGCTCATCTACGGCAGCAAGCTCCCCGCGTCGCCCACCGTCGCCATGGTCGATATCCCGGCATGTCTCATCATCGGCATTCTGTCTGTCGTGCCCACGCTCATCACGAAGAAATTCTCGCGCTGGCAGGGCGTTTTAATGCTCGCCGCCTATGCCGTCTATATCGTGCTCAGCGTCATTGTTATGGCATAACTTGTAACTTTTGTAACGAAAGCTCCGTTTTCAAGAAAAACGGGGCTTTTTTATGCACTTTTCAAATCATTTCCTCTTGACTTTTCAGCGCTCTGTATGCTAAAATGTAACAGAAGTGTAACAAATGTTATTGATTTGTAATTTTTGAATGTCAGGTGAGAAGCGCATGCAGGCGGCAGAAATGCAGATAAAAACCGAAAACAGTGTTGAGGCAGCAAGCACCATTCTTCGCACACTGCGTCATGCCGTGCCGGTGCTCTTGGCCTTGCTTATCGCTTTGCTCGCCGCCGCACCCGTTTTGGCGGATGAGACCGATGAAGCGATAACGGATACCGAAACCGTCTCTGCCGAACCGACGGAAGACCTCCGGGACGATTACACCGCCGTCGCCGCGCAGCTGGAAGCCGTCGCGCGCGCAGAGGGCAGAGATATGGCAGATAAAATGCTCAGCACTGCCCTGCACAGCCTCACGGGGACTTCGGTCGATACCGATGACGCCGAAAGCGCTGTTTCCGCCGCGGCTGCGCCCGAGGCCGCAGAGCCGAAGGCTGTCGTCGTCAACGCCTCCGTGCAGGCGGGCGCCAAGTGGTCTGCAAAGGGCATTCTGCCGTTTTTGGCCGTTGTGCTGTTGGCATTTTTAGGTCTTTCTCTTGCCGTGCGCCCCATGCGCCGCCGTCGTGTGCATTCGGCCTGTGCTTATCGCCCCATGCGTGACCGCACTCTGAATGACACTGCGTTTCAAAGCCGCGCACATTCCACTTTATAAATCCGATCATAAGGAAAAACATACTTTTCCTCTCTTTTCGGCGCCGCTCGGTTCTCGGGCGGCGCTCTTTTTTTCGCAAACCCGCATAAATCCCGTTTTGACATTCCTGAAAATCCCATTTTTAAAAATGCACACAAATCCATCGTCAAACTTTATTCATATTTTACGCAAAAGCGGTTGACAAATCCTGACTTTTTCCGTAAACTGAACTTATTGCGTTTGCATCTAAAACCAAATAAAATCGGCTGTTCCGGAAAGGTCGCTAAAGCGGGCAACACACAAAGCGTTGTGTTGCTTTTATCCTGTTCGGAAAAGTGTTCCTGCCGCGGCCGGATCGCGGGCGAAAGCCTGCGGCCGTGAAAAATCCTTTGCGGAAGCAGTACGCATCATGCAGCCGGGGTGTGTGATTCACTAAGACCGCGCAACTTTCGGGGGACAAGGGTCCCACCAAACCGCAAAGGGGATGCTTTCCATGTTAAAACCAATCATCACGCTCAAAGACATTGCAGTATCGTTTGACGGCGAGCAGGTCTTAAAGAACTTCAACCTCACCATCGGTGACGGCGAGTTCGTAACACTGCTCGGACCCTCCGGCTGCGGCAAAACCACGGTTTTGCGCACCATCGGCGGCTTCGTCACACCGGATAGCGGCGATGTCTTTTTTGGTGACGAGAAGATCAATAACGTGCCGCCGCATAAGCGCGCCGTCAATACAATTTTCCAAAAGTACGCGCTTTTCCCGCACCTGAACGTCTATGAAAACATCGCGTTCGGCATGCGTCTCAAAGGTAAGAAAGAAGACGAAATTCAAAAGACCGTCACCGAAATGCTGCATATGGTCAACTTAAACGGCATGGCGCACCGCGGTGTCGGCCAGCTTTCCGGCGGTCAGCAGCAGCGTGTTGCCATTGCGCGCGCCCTCGCAAACGAGCCGAAGGTGCTCCTCCTCGATGAGCCGCTTTCCGCGCTCGATTTAAAGCTGCGCAAGGATATGCAGAACGAACTCAAAAAAATTCAGCAGGCCATCGGTATCACGTTCATTTTCGTCACGCACGACCAGGAGGAAGCACTCTCCATGAGTGACACGGTCGTCGTCATGGATAAGGGCGAAATTCAGCAGATCGGCTCGCCGATTGACATCTACAACGAACCGAAAAACGCCTTCGTTGCGGACTTCATCGGCGAAAGCAATATTCTCGACGGCACCATGATCGAAGACTACCTCGTCGAGGTCGCCGGGCAGCGCTTCAAGTCGCTCGACAGCGGCTTCGGCAAAATGGCCCCGGTCGACGTCGTCATCCGTCCGGAGGATCTGCGCCTCGTGTATGCGGGCGACGGTCTGCTTCAGGGCGTGGTCGAGTCCATCGTGTTCAAGGGCGTGCACTACGAGATGATGGTGCGCACCGAGCACTTCACCTTTACCGTTCATTCGACCATGGCCGAGCCGGTCGGCAAGACCGTCGGTCTGACCGTGATCCCGTTCGACATCCATATCATGCACAGGAGTGCGGAGGCGCAAGCGTGAAAAGATCATTTGCCTACCCCTACGGCGTATGGATGGCGGTCTTTATCATCGCGCCCATCCTTCTCGTCGTGCTCTACGCCTTCCGGTCCGCGGACGGCGGCTTCACTCTGTCGAACTTCAGCTGTCTGCCCGGCTGTCTGCCGATCTTCGCCCGCTCGTTCTGGCTC
>ENA-ORTB01000850-ORTB01000850.1-human-gut-metagenome-genome-assembly--contig:-NODE-850-length-38031-cov-4.302981_pt1 | contig 38031 bp, 29 predicted proteins | sample MGYA00241905_ERZ509174 | MGnify/ENA primary metagenome ERZ509174 (study PRJEB26280, sample SAMEA2338851) | human gut metagenome | biome: human gut; feature: human-associated habitat; material: faeces... | reverse complement strand
GTCGTGGTTTTCCCTGTACATTTTTACCTTTGCTTCCTGTTTTTATTTGTTTCTCTCCACCTGTTACATCGTACTTTCTGCTATGTGTCTGTCTTTTTCTTTCGTTTACGCTGCCACCCGTTTTATTGTTTTTTTCTCTGCGAGGCTTGCCCCCGTTTCTTCGCTCTGCCATCATTTTTACCACTCCTATTCTCCAGTGAGCGTCACCTTGATCATATCGTGGTGAACCGCCTCAAGAAACTTTCCAAATATATCCTCCGTCCTGACCTTCATACTTGATGTGTTCACACACGGATGGCATCCAAGATACTCGCCCTTCATAACATCCTCGTCAACAAGCAGCTGCACATAATTCTCATGGTCATTCATGAGACCCATGACGCTGACCGCCCCCGGCCTGATATCCAGATACTTCTCCATATCCTCCGGCGATGCAAATGAAAGTCTCGCGCTGCCTATCTGCGATGTGATCTCCTTTGTCTTGAACGGCTTGTCGCCCGGCATCATGAGCAGATAGAACTGTGTCTTCTGCCTGTTGCACAGAAACAGATTCTTACAAATGGTTGCCCCAAGCACCGCATCTATCTCGCTGCAAACTTCCATTGTGTCTGCTGGAGCATGATCTGTGCGCCAATACTCTATGCCGTGATCATCAAGGAAATCATAAACTCTGATCTCCCTCTCAAGTCGTCCTTCATTTGTATCCGGTCTGCCTTTGTATAATTCCATTTGTGTGCCCTCCGTTGGTGGTTTATATATTTTCTCTCATGCATTTACGCGTAAATCATATCACGTTTTCCGTGGCGTTGCTATATAAAACAAGCAATATAAAATCTTGTCTTCGAGAGTATGAACACATACTGGCAATACCTTGTCAGAATAAAAAGGAACAATCTGACAATATCAAATGCACCTGCGTTCAGCTGATGCACTCAATAATATCCCATTGTTCCCATTTTGATAATATTATCTACAACCTATCGCCTTGTCTGAGATACTCAAGAAATCCCTCGCACCCCTGACACACATCCCTGTATGTCTCATCAAATCGTCCTGTATACCACGGATCTGCTATAGATTGTCCATGCCTTCCCGCATAATCGAGCAACAAATGTATCTTGTCCTGATAGTCCGGACCGGTTATGCGCATCGTGTTCCTCACATTTGCTGTATCTGCACAGAGAAGATAGTCATAATATTCATAATCCTGCTTTGTGACCTGTCTTGCCCGCTTGCCACTAAAGTCTGTATAAGCCGTCTTACCTATTCCATGCGCCCTCAGCACTTCCTTCGCCGGCGGATATATCGGATTACCTTTTCCGCCCCAGATCTCCTCAGTGCTGGTGGCCGCAGAAGCTATATCAAATTTATCTGCTATGCCGAGTTTTTCCACCATGTCCTTGAGGACGAACTCGGAGATGGGAGAACGGCAAATATTGCCGTGGCAGATGAATAAGACTCTAATCATACGCTTTTTCCTTTATTTTCAAGTGTTTCAGCCATTTTTATACTCTGCTAACTTGGCATATATTGGTATAACATGGCATAGTTTTGTAAGCAAAAGGTGTAAAATAAGGTGTAAAAATATCGCCTTTACACCTCGGTATTTTACACGGTAAATGGATTAGACATTTGCAATTCTTTCAATCTCAGCCTTGGCATCCTCAAACTTAACATGGGTATAAACATTAAGTGTCACACTTATATCAGAGTGCCCCATAAGGTACTGTAAAGCCTTAGGATTCATTCCGGACTTAGCCATGTTTGTACAATAGGTATGACGGCATACATGCGAAGTAATGGTCGGAAGCTGCACCTTATAGATGCCATTGTATTTATCAAGAGCATGCTTGAAATAATGCTCCCAATGAAGCGAATAAGAAATGCTTCCATCCTTATCAAAAAATAAGAAACCACTTCTGCCATCCACCATCGGCTCAATCTTCGGAGGATTACGATTCTCAATAATACGCTTAAAGCATTCCTCTACATCCGCTGACATCGGCAATACTCTTGTTCCGGCATCCGTCTTTGTGGTTTCTATGATATACCGCATATCTGATGTTCTCTGCAACTGATGGTCAATATTCACAGTTTTGTTCTGCAAATCAATGTCATTCAGCGTCAAGCCACAAAATTCTGATATTCTCATTCCCGTATGAAAGAGTATGTACACCGCTTCATAGTATTTGCAGTACACCACATCGTCATGCACAAACTTCAGGAACTTTCTCATCTGGTCTTTTGTGATTGCCTCTCTTGTGACTGCATCATTTACCAATACTCCGGCAAGCTGAAATCCGAATGGATTCTTTACCAGAATGTCATCATCCACCGCCATCTGAAAGGCTGGTCGCAGCACTCCCCGGATGGTATGAATGGAACTGTAGCTTTTCCCATCTTCCTGTTGCAATTTTATAAGGAACAGCTTTGCATCGGATGTTTTCACACTTCGTATCGTCTTTTTACCGAATGCTTCCTTTGCAAGTAATCTCTGTACTGTAACATATCCCTGTTTCGTGCTTTGCCTTACTCCAGTCTTTGTTTTCAAATATCGGTCTACCAGTTCACATACTGTCATCTGTCCGTCCACGATATTTACAAGCAAATCCAAATCTGTGTTTACCTGTTTTTCCAATTCACGAAGGGAGAGGCATGGCTTCTTGCCCTTTGGAAGTTTGTCCGTAGGCTCTAGTTTCCAACTGTATACAAAATGTGGTTTTCCATCAATGTGATATTTATATTGATATTTTCCGTCTGCTCATATGCTTTCTCCCGGTCTTAATACTCTGCGTTTGGAATCCCACCTTATCTGACCTCTTCCTGCCTTTGCCATTATACCCACCTTAGTTCTGGATGGTTATGCGATACTCGTTTTAGTTTTATTGCTAATTCGCATAATTTGGAAATAAATTCTGTATATGCACTCACAGCATCCGGCTCGGACGCAAGTGGAAACCAGGGAAATGAAACCTGATTCTCGGTAATAGCAACCTCCAACTGCTCCACTCGGAATGCGTGCTTAAAAAGCGTTTGCTTCCCTTCTATCAACTTCTGCAAATTTTCCAGCTTGTCATCTGTAAACATGTTTCTTGGAACTGATATGCTTAATACATCTGCTTCCACAGTTTCATCCTCTGGCAGCTCTGATTGTTGTATGGGCTCACCTTTGTAAAACCGTTCTAAAATCAATTCCAATTTACTTTCTGACAAATTCCCGGATGTATGAAACACTCCGTTCTTATCCAGAATGCAGCTCCCAATCAGATAATCAAACTTGGTTGTTCTAGTATACTTCACCTGCATTCCAAGCAATTCACCTATGGCATAAGCCAGCTTCTTTCGTTCCTCTCCTTTAACCTTAAAATCAATCTCTGTAATCATTGCACATACCACATTTCTTTTTGGTATGTACATATATCACTCTAACTGAATAATAAAGCAAGTGAAATCTGAAATACTTTTACACAAAACACCATAATTATTCGCGCACAAATATCTCCCCATATCCTTTAAAATCAAGTCTCTCCGGCAAATACCAGACAAAAAACAATACCCCCTTTGCAATTTCGCGAAAATACGCGTGAGAGGGGGCATCGGTCGGCTGTGCAAAAAGCAGTCGAAATTAATATCCCCCTAGCTTCTTTCGACAATTTGAAATAAATAGCATTATAGCTTTAGTACCCCAGTTGCCTCTAATTCTTCAAATATTCTTTTTCCCTCATTTTCATCTACTTCAATAGCAGAATCAACAATCAGTTTTAGGCTTTCAGTTATTCCTTCACTTACAGCTTTAAGCTTAAAGCTTTCTTTTACAATACCTGAAAGAAGTTCCTGTCTATCTTTATCTATAATAGGAATAATTACTTCTTCAATTTCATCTGGTTTCCAGTGTTGAATAATCGAACCACCCGCATCCCTTTCCGCTTGTAGTTTCACTATTGTTGAATTCAAAACTAAAGTTAAGTAATCTGGCAATATTCCATCATCTATAATCTTCAAATGTAATAATGCACTAGATGTCATCGCCTTCTCATCCTTTTCAACTTTATAAGCAATACCTATACTGCCATCCTTTGAAAACAATATAGTATCTTTCCTCAAAGATAGTTCTTCCTTAAAATATATTTTTTCATCAAGGAATACATCAGTTTCTGACAATCCATATTTTGAAATATTATTTACTCTATAAAATGGTATTCCACTTTCTTCATAGGCATCACTACCAGGCTCTATTGACTTCATTGGTGGTGCAATATCCCCTATCTTTTTACAAGGATATTGTGACAATATTTCTAAAAGTTTATCGTATTTAGGTAAATAATACTCCGCATCTATTCTTCCTGAGTTTATTATTTTTTTATATGATCTCACAGACATTGATTCATTATCTACTTCGAGCTCTGACTCATCAAAACCCAATTCAGCTAACAATAATCTTTCAGCTTCTTCATATTTTTCTTTAGATCGAAGTTTAATTTCATTAGCTCTATTTACATACGAAGCAATCTTCCTTTGAAAATCAATCGTGAAATCAGGAACCGGCAAACTCCTTACCGATTCTTTATCTATTGTCAATGGAACTGTTCCATTGACTTTTCTATAAATAATCTTTTTTCCTATAGTAGAATTGAAATATACCCACAAAAAAGCTTCTAGAACGTGATTTGTATTTGTTCTAATCATAAATTGATTCATGCCCAAAGATACTGGTCTATTTAGATTAGGCATTAAAAATGATCTTCCTGGAGAACCTATTTTATTGATTATTAATTCTCCGCCGTAGACCTTAGATTTTTTCAAATACTCATAGCATTTCTTTGTAACATACTTAACATTGTCCGTATAATTATCATTTTCCAAATCAGTAGTTCTAACCATATACGCATAATCTTCAATATCTAACAATTCAAATATTTTTGCAATACTTTCATAACTACCATTAGAATGAAAATCTGTTAACACTTCTATCTCATTACCTAATATAATGTGTGGTTTCGACAAGATTTTACTGTATGCCTTTAAATACTCTTTATTATAGTATTTGTCATCTATCCTATATTTCGTATTATCATTGATAACTGTTTTAAAACTAACCAGACTAATATCAAGCCTCTCCAATAAATAATTATAAACTCCATCTACGGAGAGGCTGCTTAAAAAGGGATTTCATTCTCCGGATGCATAATTCTATTTAGTTCTTCAGCAGTTGGAGCAAAACTTAATCCATTATCAAAAGCAAATTTTGCAAAAGCCTCTGCAATTCCATTTTGCGAGTATATATTGTTTGCATTAGAATTTATCAGTGCTGGATCGTGATTAAACAAATCATGTTTCACAAAAATATGTCCATGCGTATCTTTTACACGCTCCACTGTTTCAGTAACTTGTTCTGCCACAACATAAAACTTCTTCGCTTCTTCAGAAAGCATCTCATATTCTTCATTAGAAATAATGGAATTGTTATTATCACCAAGAATTAGTTTCTTTTTATATAAGTCACGCTCATTATCCTCCAACTGCAACCAATCTTCGATTGTAATCGTAGCCCGATAAGCATCATTATCTTCTTTCAAAACATATATACTATTTTCTTTTATCCATTTCTTATGACTATCTATAGCACCATATTTTGAAATAAATATATCCTTAATAAATCTGGTTGAACCATCATCGTTTTTATGTTCTTCAACAAACGGTAATGTCTCAATTGTAATTTTATATGCAGATTTCTTTGTTAATTCCTTATATTCATCCTCTGAAATAACAGAGTTGTCAGATAATCTCTTATATTCATAAATTGTTTTCTTTTTATAATCTGATTTTTTCTGATTATACTCCTCCTCCGAAACCATAGCAGAATCTGTTTTTCTGATATACAATATCTCTTTTTGTCTCTTCTCATAATTATCTTTATTTGCAATACTATTATACTCTTCTTCAGACAAAACAGTATTATCGGATTTACGTACTATTATCTTGACAGTCTTATATGAATATGAAGTCCATGTAACATAATTTTCTGTAACGTATATCTTATCTCCTGAATTATCTTTGCTTGGTTCTTTCATAGTTGCAAAGAAAATAGGATAATCAATATCACCATTCTCGTCTACATTAGGTTTTGGACAAATATTAGGATATCCACAGTTTTCATCCGTCCATTTTTGTACTAATAATACACTTGTCTTTGTACCTGTGTGTGGCTTAAATGCATTTCCATGCATTCCAACAACAGCTAATATTCTGCAACGATCCATAATATATTCCCTAATATATTTATCTGTTGAATTGTTGAAACGTCCCTGTGGTAGTACCACTGCCATTCTTCCTCCTGGCTTTAAAAAACTAAGGTTTCTTTCAATAAAAAGAATATCTCTTCCAACTTTATTTTGTAATTTTTGAGATACATCACCACCTTTATGTCCTAAATCATATTGCTTTATTTGTTCCTCATGGTCTTTGACTTCTAAATCCCCTGCAAATGGTGGATTAGCCATAACAATATCAAATTCAAATCGACTATAATCTCCATCCAAAATATCTCTACTATAACATGTTGTCTTATCTTGTCTAAGCATAGCAAGTTTACGGAATCCTTCACCATATTTAGCAAACCAGTCCGCATTGTTAACATATTTCGCAAACCAATTTCGATAATCTAATGTATTCAAATGTAAAACATTTGTATGCCCATCTCCAGCAATAATATTTAGCATTCGCCCTACTCTAACGCTATTTTCACTATAGTCTATACCAAAAACATTATTTTGAACGTACAATTTTTCAGACACTGTTCTCTTGCTTGTTGTAAACAGATTATCGGCTTGGGGATTAATCTGTTTCCAAACATGAAGCGTTGAATGCATTGGAAAGCCACAACTTCCAGCAGCTGTGTCAATCATTTTTTCATCTCGCTTTGGATTGAGCATTTTTACACACATATCAATAATATATCTTGGAGTAAAATATTGTGCCATTTTTTCCTTTTGATGCATATTTACAAGATGCTCAAATGCATCATCCACTACTTCTAAATTTGAATTAAATAATTTTACATCTTGTAATTCACTTACACATGACTTTACAGTAGCTGGTTGCATATTTAATCTTGAGTTATCCGGGAAGACGCCTTGCCACTCCATTTGTGCTTCTTTGAATAGATTATTGATCTTATTAAATATCTGGTCATCAGTCTCACTAGATTTTACACGGAATTCCATTGGTCTAAAGACCGAATCGTCAATCTGTTCAATTTGTTTTCCATATCTTTTCATTTCAAGCGATATTATATCTGCATCATCACTAGATTTTTTTTCATCAAATAATTTTGTAAAAATAAGCTTAAAAATTTCTTCAAAATCATTTTCAGGAACATCATTCGCATTATATCTTTGCTCAACCTGCAATATTATATCTTTCAATGTCTCGTGATGTAGACGATCGTAAATCATTAATTGCTTTAAAGTAAATGTTTGATTCTTTTTCCATTCACTAATATCTTCCGAACAATATGGAAATCTATTTAGTCCAAGTCTATTCTCATAGGTTGTTTCGTCATAAAATTCAGGTGGATTTACACCATTGACTAGTACTCCAACATGTGGATGCTTTTGATTTGCATACGTTTGCATTTGCTGAAAAGGTGTTGTATCTTCCCCCTCCCATGTTTTATTGTAATCATCTATTTTTGGACGTTTCACCTCAATAATCATCATAATATTTTTATGCTGTTCATCAAAAACAGTAATATCCACTCGCTTATCACTAATTCTTGATCTTCCAGCAAAAAACACTGGTTCCTCAAAAGAAATCTGTTCCTTTTTGTAACCGTATTCTTCTATTAACTTGTGTGCGTAATGCTGACGAACAATTTCCTCTGGTGTCAACTCAAAATAATCTCCATCCCTATTCATTCCTCTTTTGACACATTCTATTCCAGCAGAACCATTTCTACGTATCTTAATTCTTCCATTTATCCAGTCTTTATCTTCTTGTGAAAATTGGTTTAGTGAATTATATTCATTTGGTTCTAATATATCTCTTATTTCCATTTTAATTTTTCTCCTTTTCTTCAAGTTTTTCCATATTATCTCTAATAACTTTTTCCGCCTCAATAAGTGCTGTTCTTCTAATAAATTCGCTATACGAAGCATATGATTCAAGTCTTGCAGCTTGTTTCAACTTATCCAGTTCTTCTTCACTAACCCTAATACTCATAGAAATTGTCTTGTTCATTTCAAAGTCCTCCTATGTTCTAAATTATATCATCTTTGTGCAACATTTACAATACAAATCACCACGTCAAATAATAAAAATAGCAGGCACTTTTTTCACCTGCTACTTCCACATTTATTCATTGAATGACTGTACATTTCATCCGGTTATTTTTCTTCCATAACCCGTATAAAAACCGTAGTCACTTTCCTATCACTCCACCACGATTTGCCTCACTTTATCGCACTTCATCGCTACTTATAACTGTACCCAAAGCCCTGCCGTGGCAGATGAAAAGTACTTTTATCATTGCTTTATTTCTCCTCGATTTGTCTCGGAATGCCCTGTTTTGCAAGGGATTCTAGGGATTTGTAAAATGTGTATTTTTGCCGAACTCCTGGCAAAATAGAGCAAGATGGAGCAAGTTATTGCGAACTGTTAGTAGTAAAGTTGGTAGTAAAACGGAGTTAGCTTACTACTAAGGATTATCACAATATCACTTAATTACTTTGAGTGCATCCTTGTCTGGCATTTCAAAATGCTTTAGCTTTTCACTATTTTTTAATATCTGATAACACGAAGATGATGTAAGCGAAAGTAACTTTATAACTGCCACACCAAAATATAGACAAACACCTGTAGAGCAAGTATATTCACTTATGATGCCATGTGCAATTTCATTTCGTATATTAGCACCAGATTGCTCATTTAGCAGCCCTCTAAATGTAAACAAAATATCATTATCATAGCAAGCTAATAATTCTGGCAAAGAAAAAACTGAACTCAATACCTTTTCCATTGACGAACCATCTTTTTCCAATGTTACTGTTAAGCCTCCAACCTCTCGAGCAATATTTCTAAAAAGGTTTTCTACCTGTGGTGCAAGAATGTGTAATGCTTCATAATAATCTCCGTTCAAAAACATGTATAATCCGCTTTGAAAAATTTTTTCTCTTCCATCTGGAATAATTGGATTATCTTTAACCAAAAACTCCACCATATATTTATTAATAACAAATTTATCTCTTATTATAAGCAAAGCATTCCTCATCCAAATATCACCCGTAACTTTTTGCTTTTCCAATGCATTTTGATACATATGTAGTTCCATAAGTTTCGGATCTTTTTCTGGATCATGAATATCAAGTGGTTGTAATGCCAGCACCGTTTGTCCTTGAGCATTTATTAAACTCTTACCAAACAAATGTGAAATCGGATTATCTTTAAATTCTTCTATTACACGTTTTTTAATATCCTCCTGCTTTTCAAACACAAACATTTGAGTCAGCCGAATTACACATTCCTCAAACGATAGACCTTCCATATTAACTTTAAGATTGTCGACAACACCTTTAATATCTAATTCAATAGAAAACGGCACCATTATTTGGGGGATTTCTCTCTGAATTTCAACAAGCCTTTTATGTGTAGTTTCTGCCTTTTCCGGCTCTCCATTATTCCGATATAATATTATTCCTTTTTGAAAAAAATTAACAGCTCTTAACGCTCCTTGTATATCCTTCTGAAATATTTTCTCAGCAAATTTTATATAATAATCTGCCAACAAAATATTATTTTGAGTTGCTTCTTCTTTTCTCTGCAATTTAAATAAACATTCCACTTTTAACTCATAAGCTTGTTCTACCTTTGCAATATTATCTTTGTTTTCTTCAATCAAATCATCTAATACTTTCAAAATTACCGATACGTCAAAATGCTTTTGTTCTAAGAACAATTCCATTACTCTCAATGCAAAAAAGCCTTCTGTACTTGCTGCCCTAGTATCTATAAACTCCTTAAACCACTCTTGTATTTTGTCATACAATGCAGTTTGCTTTGTTTGCGCCGAAATACACAATGCTCTGCGAATCATATCAAGCGTACCAATATTATCTTCGTCCTTATACCACAGCTTAAATAATTGCCAATATGCATCTGCTGCAATTTTAGCTGCATCAAATTTCTTTTTCTTAGTCCACAGTAGATCTGCAATCAACGCACGTAAGATCAAAGGTATTTTATCCAATTCCAAATTCTGCAACACTAAATAATCATCTTCAGATATATCATCTATCGAAAAAGTCCGACTACCATCGGACATTACAAACATTGGATGAAATTCTATTCCTTTATTATTAATTTTTGTTCCTAGAGAAGATATATTCCTCAACAAATCAAAAATATGTTTTTCGTTCTCATCTAATTCTTCCCTAGCTTCTTCAGTAAATAAATTGGCCGGCAGCGAATGTCTTCTATTCACTACAATTTTATTCAATAATTCATATATATTCATTATCTCATCTCCAAATCGCAACTTATCCTGTATCATATTATATCGTCATTTTCACTTCTTTTCCATAGAAAAAACGCCCAGCCAAACTGGAGCGTTACCAATCTTCTATATCAAATTACATTAAACATCTTTTGCGACATCGGTTTCTCATTCTTCTGCTCAACCTCCGCTTGTACCTTACTAAACTCTTCCATTCGTTTCAGTTCTTCCTCAGCATCATCAAATCTGATATGCGTGCACACATTCATTGTGACCGATATATCCGAATGCCCCAGGAGGTACTGCAGTGTCTTTGGATTCATTCCCAATTTTTCCATATTCGAACAGTAGGTATGTCGGCATACATGTGCTGTTATGTGCGATAATTGTTCATCAGGATGTAACTTGGCATACTTCTTTAATGACCATCGGCACTCATTTTCTATGTGCAAAGCCACCTTTGGTTTCTCATTCTTATCAAGCATTATAAAACCACTATAACCATCTACTACCATTTCTATTTTTGCTTTAGGTCTGTTTACTATCATATTCTTAAGGCTGGCATATACATCATCATCCATAGCAATGTATCTCCTACCACTCTTTGATTTAGTAACCCCAATCTTATATTCTCCATTCCTTGTACGGAGAAGCTGATGGTCAACATTAATTCTTCTGTTTTCAAAATATAAATTTTTAAATGTAAGCCCGTATAACTTGCTAACTCTCATTCCAGTATGTAACAATACAACAAATTCATCATAATATTTCTGTAGTACGCAATCACCTTATTCAAACAACGCAAAACATATAAAAAATCAACCTCCCCAGACGAAATCCAGTGAGGTCACATAATTACGCTTTCTGTTTCGGTACAAACTCAATCTTAAGAGCCATTCCCATACCATCCGCTAATCTTTTATGAAAATTGACAGACGGATTTCTTGTTCCATTTTCAAGCTTACTAATATATGCCTGCATTACAGCCATGAGGATTGCCTCCAGCCAACTAACTTATCGCTTTAACCTTGTTCATGGTTTTCAACACATCTCTATGTCTACAAAAATGTTATCAATTAACTAAAAACTGTTCAATATTAATACCGTTGACAATTCACCATTAACAATTCAAATAAAACACAATACTATTGATTAAATTAAAGATGTTTGCATTCATCTTTGAACCTGACATCATAGGCAGGATTCCAACCTGCACTTCATGATTATTAGTCATGCGTGCTTGCATTGCACCACTTAAGTCAAGTAAACCAATTTATTCAGAATTGGTAATATTATATTGTAACATAACCCTGTTACAGGGAAGCCAGATTTAAGGTTTTCGTAATGCAGGCGGTTTTACTATTCTACTTCAATTAATGTTGTAGCATTAGATACTTTTATCTGTGTATCCAATTCTGTCAAAAGAGTGTTTCGCTTTTCTTCCAGCGCCTCAAGTTTCTTCTTGACATTCAGCGGGTCCACCAGTTCGGTAGTATTCTCCTTCACATATGCTTCTACAACTCCCAAAGGCTTTTCATCCTTTGTCTTACTGTCTTTTCCAAGAATACTTAGTCGCATCTCCTCTGCTGTAGATTGAAGCTGACTGTTCTTCTTATCACAGAACTGTACACGCTCGCTATATTCATTCGCAATCTTATTCTGAAGTCTTCCCTCGAAATCAGCATCGTTCCCATAACCGCCCATACCACGAAGTCTGCTTCTGAGTGCAATAGCTCCTGCAACTGTAAAATTACCATATGAAGTAGTTATCTCTGAACTTGCATTGGACGCCACAATCGCAGCATCAATCTTCTGAAACCTTTCAATCAAATCAAGAATCTGCCGATAGGCTGATTCTGCCTGTTTAGCATACTCGTCCTTTGCAATCCGCTTTGCATATACCTTATCTTCATTCGGTTTGATTGTATCAATAAAGCTTGCCTTAGCAATCTTGTCTGCAATCTTCTTTACTAACAAATCTCTTTCATCAAGAGCCTGTGTTACTAACATCTTATCACTCATATAATAATCCTCCCTTAGAACATTATCTCTATAAACTATTCTAAGGAAGAATGTATAATTTGTCATTGAAGCTGTAGTTCAAAATTCTTGCTTCCGTCTCTAATTTATGAATCAAAGCATCCGTTTCTAATCTAGCCTTGTTTTTTCGCTTCCATCCAGTCTTACCAAAGCCATGGCTTCTTAAAACACTCTATTGCACTATCTGGTAAATACTCATCTTTGTATTCTTTATAAGTTATCTCATAAGAATCATATATTTTATTGTTTGGTGCAAATAACGGTTGATTCCAAAATCTATTATTACAATCTTCTAAGCACATAAACATTATTGAAGACATCATGCCTGACACAATACAATCTTTATGATAGCAAATCTTCGTTGTAAAAGACTCGCCTACACGAATTTTTCTATCGAACATCGTTGAATAACTCAACCATCCATATCCCAAAATCATTTTTGCATTAGAAACATCACAAAGCATAGTATCTTTTTTATATGTACATACAGGACTAACGCACCTAATATCTGTTTTTCCAGCATTTTTAAATTCATAAATAACACAACACCATTCTTCTTCATTAAAATAGTCTTTGTTATAATGTGCCGTCACAATATCATTCTCAACTGACACTTTTCCCATTTTTGTCATGAACAAATTAATATCACATTCTTTTTTTAATTTGTACGCAGAACATTTTATGTATTCTTTATACTCGATTATTTGTAACTCTGGACGATCCTCATATATCTTTTTCTTTTCTTTTATGTCTTCGAGATTTTCTTTTCGCTTATCTAAAAGCAAGTTAACCATTCCACCAGCTACCGCTCCTGTTATTGCACTTACTATTGCATTCATTAATTCATTTGTCATATTATTAATCCCATATATAATTTTCTTAATCCAACGAGTCCCTATTACTCAGCATACTCCATAGATTTCACCACATTTTTCAATAAATTCTTAAATTCCTTAGTCCCTTCAACATACGTTTTATCCTTATTCGTAAGTATGTATACAGGATTGGTTTCCGTCAAATCCTTTATAGGAAACACCTGCAGCTTATTGTCATTATATCTGTTCAGTTCGTGCAAATGTAGCAGATACATAGTCAGGCTGAAACATGCCGCCAGATTTTCCTGTGCCATCTGCTGATGCAGATCAAAGTGACCAGATGTATGTACGCAATTCAGCGTAACCCCTTCCTTTTCAAGCAAATGGTCTAATATCTGCATGCAATGCAGATTCGGCAGACTCCTGCAGAAAGGCATCTGACTAAACTTCTTAATATCTGCACCCCTCTTGAATTCTTCAACACATTTAGGATATCTGTCCGGAAAATAATTCTTAAGCATCTGCTCACTTACCACAAGGTAAAGTCTCTCATCAAATAAAAATTCCTTCTCAATACATTCCGGAGCAAGCGGTGATATCCCGCTGAATGCAATATCAAGTTCACCTTTTTCAAGCATTTCCCGCAACTGTTCCGCATTGCCAATCACACCCCTGATATCATAATTGCTGTACATTTCTTTAAACTGTCTCATAACAGACAGCATAATCATGCGAAAACGCCCTTCTGTTGTTCCTACTCGAATCGTTGATTTGTGCATTATCATTTATCTTTATTTAACTCCCCCATATATCCTGCTGTAATTATGCCTGCTGGCAACGCTACAATTGCAATACCAAACACTGATGATATCATGGTAATAACCTTGCCAGCGATTGAAACTGCATATATATCACCATAGCCTACTGTTGTCAAAGATACTGTAGCCCAATATATAGCATCAAAAAAATTGTTAAATGTTTCAGGCTCAACATTAAATATAACAAGCGCTGAAATAAAAATATATCCAATAGCCAGAACGCAGACAACAGTCAAAGATTCTCTTTGCTTGCGAAAAACATTTAAAAACATTTGAATATTCTTTGAGTATCTGAATGATTTAAAAACTCGAAACACCCGGAAAGTTCTAAAAAATCTAAATATTTTCAATAATTTCAGACTATTATTTACTATAATTACAGATGGCAAAATTGAAAGCAAATCCACAATAGCCATAAACGAAAACGGATACATAGCGAAAGATATTACACCCTTTTTCAACTTGTAATCTGCTGTTGACAGTCTCAAGATATAGTCCACAATAAATATAAATGCTGCTACTTTATCAATTGCATTAAACAATCCCGTCTGATTCTTAAATGCCAATGGAAATATACTGATACATATCGTTATCATCATAAATGCATCATATATTTTGCTGTACTTATCATTATCTTCAGAAACCTCAATTATCTCGAATATTCATTTTCTCATTTATGCTCCTATTTATATGTATCTTCTTATCTTCTCAATCAAAGTAGCATCTGCTGGCAGCCATTCAACCTCTCTAAGATGTTGTTTAGTCAGCCATTTTGCGTTCTCATGCTCTTTTAACACCAGATCTCCGCTTAATATCTCACACCAGAAGCAATCCATTGAAAGATGAAAATTAGGATAATCATATTCAATTGTGTCGATTAAAGCTCCAACTTTAACTTCTGTATCTAATTCTTCCATAATCTCACGTTCTAATGCTTCCTGTGGCGTTTCTCCTGCTTCTATTTTTCCGCCTGGAAATTCCCAGCCCTCATTCAGTATCTCCACAGAAAATATATAATCTAATGGCTGCTTATGGACATTTGCCTCACTCTCATTCATTGCAAGTCTTTCAAATGCATCCTGTCTTTCCTGTTCGTTAGCATCACCATTCAATGCTATTGTCCTAAAATATTCCCCTGTATCCGGATTAACTATATTGTTAAACTTATATGATAATTCCTGTGTTTCTTTGATACTGCTACAGAATATAAGTCCTTTAACCTTTTCTCCACTATATCCATAGTAATTTGCCTGCTGGATTATATGTTTCACACGTTCATCACTTGTTAACATACTAAAATCACGATTATCTTTATCATCTCCAACTATAGACAAATCAGTAATTCCAAAATAATGAAACGGACATAACAGGTTTTCTTCCATGGCCTGCTGCAAACGTATCTCATAAGCAATCTGATAATTAAATAACTCATAAACATTTCTACCTGCAACATTGTCATCACGCTTATCAGGAGTTGCTGTCATTCCAAGCCAAAGCTTAGGCGAAAAATGTTTCATAATCTTCTGATATGTATCAGCAGTTACATGATGTGCTTCATCCAACACTATACAATCAAATGCATCCTTATCATATTGAAGCAAATGCTCATCTCGATTTAATGTCTGGACCGTAGCAAATACATAATCTGCATCATATTCATGATATCCAGCACCAACTAAACCCATAGAAACAGATTTTGCAAATACCTTTTCGTAAGATTTCTTAGTCTGTCTTGCAAGCTGTCCCCTATGAACTAAAAATAACACTCTCTTAAATCCCAGTTCTCTCATTGCAAATGCGGAAGCATAAGTTTTTCCTGTTCCCGCTCGTGTCAAGGGTGTGAGGAGAATTTTTTGAAAATTGTTTTATTAAAAAGCCTTTTCATAGATAGGTTTTACTCAGTTTTGGGATTCCGGATGTAATTGAATTCGGTGGCGAGTTATGACGCCCGCTTTATAATCACCTGAGTTACACCGCTATATTATTCTTAATAACAAAATTCTTAAGTACAGAATTAATTCCATGAATAATAATCTCTGTTCCCACATCCTCTTCTATTATTTGCTCTCCGAATCTCTTAGGTCTGTACAAATATTCACCGTCAGATATTTTTTCTAAATATATATAATCCTTTAACTCATTACAAAAAACTGCACTTTTATTTGACTTCATTTTGAAAACTAAACGATTGTCCAATTCATATCCAACATCATGTAACTCTATCCAGCACTCCAAGCTATGGTCTTTTTTGTGCCTTTGTGCTAATAAACCTCGTTGTTCATTGATTCCACAAAACTTATATAAATCAATTCTCTTAACCATATACTGCATATAGTCCTTGATATCAATTTTTCGTTCAGATAACTTTGTAAGATTTACTAAATTATCTCCATCCCAAACCATAATATCATATATTGGTTTCTTATTGTCCATACCTTCTCTTACATTTTTAATAATAACGCTATCAAAACACCCTTTCTCAATTGCCCATTCAAGAATCTCATCTGTGGATACATATTTCGATTTGTACTTTTCAGTTGTACTTTGAATAAATTCATCACATAATTCTTTTGGAAAAAATCTATCTCTTTCCACCTTTATAGTATCATAATAATAAAAACCACCGTTACAAGTAGCATCGATAATTAACGGATGAATTGTGCAAATATTAGCTCGATATAATACCTTATTATCATCAACACCTCCAGCATAACCTATTGCATCTACGATACTGTTACAAAAATAAACCCCATTCTTTATATTATTAATTTCACCTCCGCGAAAAAAAACAAACGGTTCTCCTTCCGTATCCCTAAGTATTTCTTCTCCCGTTTTATTACGATGCCGCTTAAAATAATTTAGTAATTTCATTCAAACACCTCTCTCATCTATCAGCCACATCCCTTACCCAATAGTGATTATCAACCTTTCCCTTGGAAATAATATACTGTATTCTTTTATCTTTCTTATTGGATAATCTACTTAATATTGCAACTTTATTTTTATACACTTCATCATCCATTGCTTCTGATAAACGAGATAAAATCAATCCTTCGCAGTCTTGGTCCATTTTCATTATCTTAATCAATAATATGTATGCATAAAATCTCACTTCGCTGTTTTGGTTTCTACTGAATTCCAAAAGGGACTGAAGCATATACTTGCTATGCATTATTGATAAACCTATTTTTTCCGCTTCATTTAATAAAGCATATAACATATTAAGTACTATAAGTATTTTCGAAGTGTCGTTCCTTGCAATACTAGCAAAGGTCTCTACTACGCTTAATTCATCAATTTGATTAGTAAAGATTTGCCAAAACCGAAAAGCCACTTGCAAGCTACTTTCATTGTATCCTCTCGTAAAAAAAATGTCTTTACCTTGTAAAAATACATCTACATTTTTATTTATCACTATGGTAGCTTCTCTAACACACTTTGCTGTAGGATACTTCATGAAAATAATTGTTATCAACTTCCATGCATCCACTTTGCTTTCCAAAGTCTGCCTCTCTGCTCTAAGTGTTCCTAATGTAGCATTTAACACTTTACTTATTTCTTTTACAGGCACCTTGACTTTTCCTAAAACAAGAATGTTTTCTATTGTTCTATATGGATTCGAAGCATATCCACTATAACACCCACCCTTGCCTTGTGTTTCATTTTGTTCTTCTATGCTCTTTATTAATCTATCAATATGAGCGTTTGTATCTTCTAAATCATGTTCAAAAACGTTTAAACTATACTCATTTTTATAAAAATTTTGAAATGTGTTCTTAACAGCTTCGTCCAATATGTCAACATCATCTCTCTGCAATCTTACATTTTGAATCGCCGAAGGAAGTCTGTAACATATTTTAGCTATTTCTTCATCATTAACGCATTTCAACAACCAGGAAACATATTGCTCTATATCCGAATCATTTATCTTTTCAAAACGAATCCTACTCAGAACCCCAAATACATCGTCATACCATCTTTTTAAGCCTTTCTCAAAAATAAGATAAGATAATTCAAAAAATTCTTTTGTAGGTATCCTATACTGATTCTTTTCCATCGCTGATAAATATGCTTTAGAAATCAAATCTCCAGCATATTGTTCCTCTGTCCATGTAATAAATTCCGACTTTAAATCCGTACATAATTTTTCATACTGCCTATCATTAAAATATGCTCCAAAAAATCCGAGCAATAAACACGAGGAATGAATCCTTCTATATTTAATTTTCATATTTGATACAACAACCAGCCAGTCGCTAACATCCTCCGAAGTTACATTATCTGTACATATACCATATGATTCTATAAATTTCGATAATTTCTTTTCTTCCCCAACCAAAAGTAACAATTTGATTGTTGTGGATAATAATTTATGTTCCCTATACTGTAAACAAAGACCTTGTAAATATGAAGCGATTTTCTCTCTAATCATAACCGTATGAATTATCGAACCATATAGCAAAGCCGCAACATAAATATCCACAAGTTGATCCAATATATAATCAACTCCGCCAAATCTTACTGTAAATGGTGATTCAATTGCATTCTCCAGTAAACCCTTTGCAACATTTTCATAAAAATTACTCGAAAACCGGTCTACAACTGGAAAGAAAACCGGTTCATCACTTTCATTAATTACGTCTTGTCCCTTTGGCAAAGACTCAACAATATTATCTGTTTGATTACTTACAACTGTCATATTTCTTAGATCAATCGCAATATCATTTACAAACCAACGTGGTATCTTTTTTGTCGCCAAAGATAACTCTAATGCCTTAACCAAAGTTGCAATTGTTTCTTTTATTTCACCCTTCCAATATGCCTCCATTGCATCCATTCTAAGCATTATGGCTTTTTGTAAATTACCTGGCTCATGCATATCCTTAACATATCGTTTAACTCCTTCAAAATCAATGTCTTCTATGGTTTTGTTTCCTAATATAACCCCAAACAAATCACTACATAATCTATCAAAGGTGTCTATCTTCTTAGGAGATTCCTGTCCAATTGAGACTTCACAATTAAGAACCCATTTTGTATAATTACAGCCTTTATAAGCACCTTTATTTAATATAGTCCGAATATCACTCATTGCATTCTCAACCGTGCTATCATCATCCGCTTCAGAATCAATACTCTCAACCTTTGCATTACAATAACTCAAATACGTATCAATAATGTCATTTATAACACTTTCATATGCAATTTCAGGAAACTTTGCAAACTGAGAAATCACTTTAAATTTCTCCCCATTTGGCATGCCTATTATTTCTTTCTGTAGTTCTGTCGCTTCCTTTTCATTCTCATCACAAAACAGAAAGATACTTTTCTTTTTTAATTCCCTTCCTCGCTTTACCTCTTTCATTGTACCTTCGCCAATTCCGTCTTTGTTATCAATGAGAAATACAATAATGTCAGACCTTTCAAGTCTTCTCATATACGAAGTTACTACATCGCTCGTTTTCGCACCATCTTCCTCAAACATATATACTTCACACATACCAGTTTCCAAAAGCAATAATCGCAACGATTCTCTAACTACTGTATATTTTCCACCACAATTAGAACTTATAAATATAGTCACTTTTTCTTTAAATCTTGTGCCTTGCATTTTTTCCTCCAATCCAAACCAAAAATAAGACCGATTCAACTACTAAAATTATACCACTTCTCCATATTATTCTCCAACAATATCTCTATCATTTTCGACCATTTTCGCCTTCTTAAACTCATCCCGAAACTTCCACTTTATCTCCACCCTATCCTTAGCATGTACAATAATCTCCGCCACGAAAGCATCCACAATCTCCTTATTCAGTTTCTGCAGTTTCATCTGTCCTTCCAGCATTTCAAAACCGACCACTTCCGGCAGGTCCACTTGAGCCATCTTGCTGACTGCTGCCTTCTGCTTTTCAATATTTTTCTGCATTTGCACAAGTAAGTGCTCATAGGCCTTTTTCTGTTCCAGATAAGTTTCCTTATCGGTCATACCAAGCTTGTAACTTTGGTATGCATCACGCAAATCCCTATTAAGTCGTTCGTTGCTGTTCTCCATATCTACCAGATGTTGTTCCGCCAATTTCAATCGCTGTGCCTGTTTTTCACGCTGCATGTCCACAATCTTTCTGGAATCCACCCACATATCAATGAACAACTGCAGGGATTTCATCACAACCTCTTCCATAGTCGCATCAAGAACACTGATATTACATTTTCCATCTGCTTTATCCAGATAATGTTTGGCGCAATAATACTTAGGGCGACCGGTATATGAATGAGACAAACGATGTCCGCAATTACCACATATCATTTTGCCGGTCAGGCAATGTGTCTCGTGTTTCCTCTCTGCGCCGGCGCAAGTATTACCTTTTCTCATAGCTGCTACCTTTTCAAAATCCTCTCTGCTTATAATGGCTACATGGCAGTTCTCCACCCGCTTCTATTCTTCCTCCGGAAGGGCCTTTGCGTGTTTGTCACCCACATTTTCACTCTTGAAGCTGTTATAAACCATTGTCCCGGTGTATTGTTCATTACTGAGGATTCTCCCCACAGCAACATTACTCCAAAGAGGCTTTTTCTCTCGGTATTTTGCCAGCTGGTTTTCATTTTCTTCCTTCATGGCAATATACACTCCCGGTGTTGCAATCACTTCCTGATTCAAAGACTCAGCAATTTTATACATAGATTTTCCGGATAAGTATTCTCTAAAAATACGCTTCACAATCTGACCGGCATATTCATCCACGACCAGCTTGTGCTTGTCCTCCGGACTCTTCATATATCCGTAAGGTGCAAAGGCAGAAATGTATTTCCCGCTGCCACGCTTGGCATCAAGAGTTGTACTTACTTTTACCGACTGTTCCTCACTGAAGAAATCATAAAGAATTCCCTTAAATGCAACATCAATTTCACCGATACCGCCCACATAATCTGCACTATCGTAATTGTCATTGATAGCAATAAAACGCACACCCATAAAAGGAAATATCTGCTCGATGTATTTTCCCTGTTCAATATGGTCTCTGGAAAATCTGGAAAAATCCTTCACAATAACACAGCTAATCTGTTTCTTCTTCACAAGGTCCAGCATCCTCTGCATATCCGGTCGGGTCATATTTTTACCGGTATAACCATCATCCACAAATTTCAGCACATTCATTTTACGAAGAGCTTTATCCTTATTGATGTAACTACGGATATAAGCACACTGATTGGTAATACTGTTGCTCTCATCCTTGATAACAGACAAGGAGGATTAATGAATACATATAACAATTTAATAAATAATCTTGAGGAACTGGAATTATTAAGATTCAAGGAAAATATAGACACATATCTGGATATGATTGCAGATGGAGAAAAAACAGCTCTGGATGCTTTATGTGAGCTTACAGACAGTGAAATTGATTTTAGAAAACAGCAAGCAATAACAGGCTGTGTAAAGGTAGCTAATTTCCCATTTTTAAAGGAGATTAGTGAATTTGATTTCAGTTTCCAGCCATCACTGGATAAGTCCAAAATCATGGATCTTATGACACTGCGATTTATAGAAAATGCTGAGAATATCATATTCTGCGGAACTCCAGGAGTAGGCAAAACCAATCTTGCGGTATCCATCGGAATAGAAGCTGCAAAGCACAGATACTGTGTATATTTTATAACATTTCAGGATTTAATATCACAACTGAAAAAAGCAGCTTCAGAAAACAGACTTGAGACAAGAATCAAGTGGTTCTGCAGATACAAGCTGCTGATAATAGATGAACTTGGTTATCAGAAGATGGATGTTGATTCAGCCAATCTGTTCTTTAATCTCATAGCAAAACGATACGAAAAGCTGTCAACAGTAATAACAACTAACAGGCCATTTTCAAAGTGGTCTGATATATTTCAGGAGCCAGTACTGACTAACGCTTTGCTTGACAGACTGCTGCATCACTGTTCTGTGATAAACATAAATGGACCATCATACAGACTAAAGGATCAGATGCAATACATGATTGAGGAAAATTAAAATACAAAAAATATCATATAAGCGTGTAGGTTTTCCTACATTCTTATATGATAAAAAAGATACATTTTTATATTGACATTTGCATTGCCTGAACTGAAGATAGACAAGGATGGTATATTTTAATGGATTTGCACCAGGAATTGGTGCTCTATGGCATCTTTCTCATAATCTATACCAACACCTAATCATATGCTTTTAACGCTCCAATCAAATACCCATCAAATAAACCAATGTCTCACAAAGCGCGTAAAATAAAGGTTTTCGTTAATATAGTTTCTTCAAAATGAACATTCTATCAAATACCCATCAAATAAAATTTATGCCCAGTATGGTATATATCTTCTATTTTTCAGCGCTACATTTTCATCAGACAACTTAATAAGCTTTGCATCCAGTGTAGCTTTAATAATCTTTCCAATCTCACTCCCACATCCCGCTATCCAAAACCTTCTGTAAACTCTGAATTACTGTCTCATAACCTACCGGTACAAAAAGCAATCCCATAGTAATATCTTCGTAATCGCTTTTATATACCTGGCTTTCAATTATCTCCCGCAATACATCCGCCACACATACACCTTCTTTTGCCGAAGGGCAGACAATCATTTCCGAACGCACAGCACGGACTTCCGGTATAAGCTTTTGTAGCTCATCTGAAATGCCCATGTTTTCTACAATCTTATGAATATCATATAAATGTCTCGAATGTCGCTCGGGCTTTTTCTGTATATAGTAGTCACACAGTGCAAACACCTTATCTACCAAAGTTCTCTCTATGGTTTGTGTTGTAATTTCGAAAGGCATCAAATCAAATATTTCTGCTAAATCCAAACGACCAATTTTGTTTAGAAAACGATAAATATAATTATCTACCATTCGTTTTGTAGTTGGAAATGGTAGCATCGCCACATAAGTTTCAATTACAAGTTCCGGATTCAATATATCATTCTGCTCATAAACCGATGGATAACCGGCCCTGTAACAGTTATAATTTCTTCGGCTTCTTGTTGCCTCAAGATTATTAATCGTGAGCCCAAACTCCTCCATTGTAGAAACAATATTCTTTTTTAATTGTTTCTTTCTACTTTCTCCCGGCATACCGGATTCTGCCGTATATGACAAATCAATATCCTCAGAAAATCGATCCAACAGTTGATAACACTTAGTAAGCGAGGTACCACCTTTAAACACCAGATCTTTTGTCTTTGCCGCCAAGGCTTTCAGTATAATAGTAACATAATAATCTTTTTCGATTACATTCGTTGGAATAGCCAATTCATTTGCCGCACCAGAAATCAGCTCTGCAAACGCTTCTTTGTCATCATGCAAATTCATATATCATCCCCCATTCGATTAATTTTTTTGCTGTTGCGCCTGTTATAACAGATGTGACTTCGGATAACTGTTCTTTAGTAAAACGCTTCTTCTTCACATAGGAGCGCATTGTATCTATCGTGTCTTCCATCGTAAGCTCCGTATATTTCTCAGACTGCCCGATACCGTCCAAAAGCTGTAAAAGTTCCGCATTGTTATCCGATACTTCGACTGCTGCTTTTTTAATTCTAACCTTCTGATTACCCACTGTAACCGTTCTGCCATTAGTTGCTTCTCTGTTTGTAACAATCTCAATTATTGCCGGCATCTGCGTTGTTAAGCCAAGTTGATTAACAAATGATATTCCTGTTACATATCCAAATGTTTCAGTTTTACTTCTCACATATTTGCGCATAATAACAAGAAATGGATCCAAATAACTTTTCCCTAATAATCCACCTTGTTTCGGTATATAATAGATTCCATTATCATATCTTTCCAGAAATCCATTTGCCACAAGTCTCTTTACAGACTGACGCACTGCATTTTCAGATAATTCTTCTATTTTTAAATCATTCAAAAAAATTGGTTCGTTATATCCATAATTCTCTAATAAGTAAGATTTCAACATAGTCTCACCTCCACATATATAGTACCATTTTTATATCAGTTTGGTCAATATTTATGTCTGTTTATAATATTATATGCAGATATGTAAGAATTGTCTAAAAAAATTATCAATTCTTGTTTTGAGAGGCCAGCGCACTCTACCATCCAATCCGCCACGCCTCACCTCACATTTTAGCCTTCCTCCCCACTAAAAAAACACCCCAGCAGGAAATCCCGCCAGAGTGCCATCTTCAAAATCATTCAATCATTCAATCATTCAATCTTCAATTATCTCAATTATCCTTTTCTTTCCACCCCTACCCAAATATACTCATCAGATTAGCCACAACCAGGCCGCCGCCGGTTCCGATGACATAGCCGAGAAGCGCCATCATGATACCAACTGGTACGAGGGCATTTGAGTATGCGCCGGCGAGAACCGGTGCTGTTGCTGTTCCACCGATGTTGGCGAGGGAAGCAACACAGCATGTGAAGATGTCAAGTTTCAATATCTTCGCAAGTGCAATCATTATTGCCACATGAATAAGGAGGATTACGAATCCTGCGAGAAGCCATATTGGGGCATTGCCGACTGCTCCAAGGTCTGCTCTTGAGGCTATTAAGGCAATGACTATATAAAGCATTACATTTGAAATCTCCTCCGTTCCCTTAATCTTGCCAAATGGTGTCAGGGCGAATACGATACCAAGCACTGATACGATAAGGACTGTCCATGTTGTGCTGTCAAAGAATGATAAATGTGCATTAATCATGCTGCCAAGTTCCATTGAAACTGCCGATACTAAGAGTCCTGAACCGAGCAGAAGAATGATGTTCTGCCATACGAGAGGCTTTGTGTTGGCTTTTGCTTCCTCTTCGAGTGCAGCTCCAACGCCGTCGATTATGCTTGTGTCTGCCTTTGTCCATTTGTTGAACTTCTCGTGATTTCCGATTGCCCACAGAAGGAACATTACATAAAGTGTCGCGCAGATTGAATCCATAACAAGGGCGTACGCCATTGTTGCTTCGTCAACATCAAGTGCTGCCTGGATTGCGAGCATATTGCCGCCGCCGCCCATCCAGCTTCCGCACAGTGCGCCGAGTGCTTTCCATGAACCTGCGCCTAAGAGCTGGTGGAATATTGCATATGAAACAAAGAATCCAAGTCCGATTGACAAAGTTGCTGCGAAGAAACCGATAAGCATTTTAGGTCCAAGCTTGATGATTTTCTTCAAGTCACAGCGAAGCAGCATTATGAAAAGCATCGCATATAATATCGGGTTCTTGACTGATTTGTACACAGCGCTTGTTGCACTAAGGTCCCACACTTTCATTGTGCAAAGCAGCATAAGCCCCAGGTATATAAGTACAATTGGCGGTGCAAAATTAAAGAACACCTGTGCCTTTTTCCCTTTAAAAATCTTAGGTAGATTTACTAATACTGCGGCTGCAAATATAAGTGCCGCAAGGTATAAAAATCCATCTTTTATCATGTATTAATTCTCCTTATGGTTAATATATAGCATATTCTACCCATTTTTCTGTAGTATATAACTAAATTTGCGGAAGTAAATGTGATGCAATCTGTCGTCACACACTTACTCCCGCAAATTTAGTTATATACTTTTAAGTATCTCCAGCAGATATTCCCAAGTCCGCTCCACTGAAGCCACATTCATACACTCATCAGGCGTATGCACACTTTCAAGTGTCGGTCCAAATGATATCATATCTACTCCCGGCATTTTCCCGGCAAGTATGCCACATTCGAGTCCGGCGTGGATTGAGGTCACTTCCGGTTCGTGGCCGTACACATTTGTAAAGCTATCAACGCATATCTTTCTTAACTGCGAATCACTCTTGTATTCCCACGCAGGATAGTCCGACATTGTGACTACTTTTCCTGACAAATGTTTTGCAAATGTAGTGACTCTCTCAAGCAATAATTTCTTTCCAGCCGCTGTATTGCTTCTTATAAGATATTTGTACACAAGCTTGTCTGCGTCGAGGTAAGCAGTTCCCAGATTGAGCGAAGTCTGCACCATGCCCTTAATCTCCTGACTCATTTTGTACACACCATCAGGACTTAACCAGAGGGCATATATTACATTTGCAGTGCTCTTGGAATCAAGAACCTTGTCTGCTGCAATGTCTGTCTTTTCAAGCTCAATCTTAGCATATGGCTCTGTCGCGCTGATTTCCTGCATCCACACAGCCTCACTCTCTTTGATGCTTTGTTCAAATGTTGTGGCATCGCAGCTTCTGACGCTTACAACTGCCTTTGCTTCTTTTGGAATTGCATTTTCCTTGCCGCCACCTGAAAGCGACACAAGACGGAAATCTGCTGCCCCGCTGGCATGTGAAAGTAATGAAGCAAGCAATCTTATAGCATTAGTGTGCTGTTTGTGAATCTCAACGCCGGAATGACCTCCGGCAAGCCCGCTTATCTTAGCTTCGAAGCATACCGAACCATTCTGCACATCAATTGCACCATCTGCCACCCAGTCCGCAGCATCCTCATACACAACCGGAATGTCACACTCAGCTCTCACACCACCAGCACAGCTTACATACAATATTCCCTCACTTTCAGAATCAATATTAATAAGTCTCTTTGCTGTAAGGTCAGAAGTGTCGAGGTCTCTTGCGCCAAGCATTCCAATCTCTTCATCGCTTGTAAGCACAGCCTGTATAGGAGGATGCGCAATCGTATCCGAAGCAAGCACTGCCAGTATAAATGCAACAGCAATTCCATCATCAGCGCCAAGCGTCGTGCCATCAGCCCATACCATCTTACCATCGGTGCAGACCTTAATGCTCTGTACACTCATGTCAATATCGCAGTCTGGCTCTTTCTCACACACCATATCAAGATGTCCCTGCAAAATCACAGGCTCACAGTCCTCATATCCAGAAGAACCAGCCTTAAATATAACAACATTATCAGACGTATCCTTCCTTGCCTTAAGCCCATGCAACTTAGCAAACTCCAGACAATAATCCGCAATCATCCTTGTATTCCCAGAACCATGCGGAATAGAGCATATTTTTTCAAAATAAGAAAACACCTCACTAGGTGACAATTCATTTAACTTCATAAAAAGCCTCCTATCAATATATAAGATACAAGGAAAATAAGCTCTTGGAGGGTACCGACCAAGAGCGCTATCCAGCCCAGCACCTGGAGTGCAACGACCAGGTGCGTCCGTCTGCCACACCTGCCCCGAACACACTCGTAAATAAAATCATATTTCCAATCCGGCATATATAGCCGCTGCGGCTGGGACAGTGCAGGGTGTACGCCTGAGTCTGGCAAGCTGTGCAGAAGTTAATGCCGCCATCTGCAAAAGTTCAGGGTGCGAAAGCTCGTTCAAGCGAAGCGCGTTTGCTTTCGCACCCTGTAAAAAACTCTGCAGATGGCGGCATTTACTACTGCTAAGCGAAGACAGTCCGAAGGTGTACATCCTGCACTGTCCCAGCCGCAGACCGGTCTACACATACCTTATCGAAAAATGATTCTATTTCACATGCAATATCTCATGAGCCATATGTGACAATGGTTTCTCAAAATACTCTTCATAGCACTGCTTAACCGATGGATTTTCATGCGAGAATCGAAGATTATCGTGCTTATCAAGCCCATACAGAACGTGACGACGCTCTTCAACCATCCCGGAGTCTTCCTTGTAAGGCTGTCCGCCGCCGTTGATACAGCCGCCCGGACAGGACATAATTTCAACGAAATCATAGTGAACCTCGCCCTTCTTAATAGCATTCACCAAACGTCTTGTGTTGCCAAGTCCGCTGGCAACAGCTACATTTACAGTTGTTCCATTAAGGTCAAATGAAGCTTCCTTCCAGCCCTCAAGACCTCTTACTGACTTGAATGCATCCGCGTCAGGATTATTTCCTGTCACAAGGTAGTAAGCACTCCTGAGTGCTGCCTCCATAACACCGCCTGTTGCACCGAATATAACACCAGCACCTGTTCCTTCTCCTAATGGATTGTCGAACTCATCCTCATCAAGTTCTTCCGGCTTTATGAAAAATGCTTTGAACATTCTTTCAACTTCTCTTGTTGTAAGAACTGCGTCAACATCTTTGCCTCCGTCCCATGTACACTCATCCTTTTTTGCAAGACAAGGCATGATTGACACACAGAATATCTTTTCCGGGTCAACCCCAAGCTTTTCTGCATAATACGACTTTGTTATTGCACCAAACATCTGCTGTGGTGACTTTGCTGTTGAAAGTCTGCCTGCCATCTCAGGGAACTCGCTCTTTACGAATTTCACCCATCCTGGACAGCATGATGTGAACATTGGAAGTCCTGACTCCTTGATTTCTGGAAGCCTTTCAAGAAACTCGCTTCCCTCCTCCATAATTGTCATGTCTGCTGCAAATGTTGTGTCAAATATATAATCAAATCCTATTCTTCTAAGTCCTGCAACAAGTCTTTGTGCTGTCGCATATTCCTTAGACATACCAAAATCTTCGCCCCATGCTGTTCTTACTGCTGGTGCAATCTGTACTACTGTAATGATATCCTCATTTTCAATTGCATCAAGCACGATTCCGACATCGTCTCTTTCTGTAAGTGCACCTACAGGGCAGTTGCTTACACACTGACCACAAAGTGTACATGCAGTCTCCGCAATGTTCTTGTTTGCACGCACATTTACAGTTGTACGCGAACCTGTATTTACAACATCCCATATGTGCATTCCCTGAATATTATCACACACTTGCACACAACGCATACATTTGATACATTTCTGGGCATCTCTGATAAGTGGAAATGTTTTATCCCAATTATCTTTTTCTAAGATTGAATCATATGGCATCTCTGATATATTAAGTTCATTTGCAATTGACTGTAACGCACAGTTACCACTTCTTATACATGTACCACATTTGTAATCATGCTGTGAAAGTATGAGCTTGACATTAGTCTTTCTGGTTGTACGCACTTTTCTTGAATTAGTGTAGACAACCATGCCTTCTTCTACGAAGTTATTACATGCTGTAACACATCTGTCAGTACCTTCTACTTCAACAACACATACACGACATGCACCAATTGCGTTGACTTCTTTGAGATAGCAGAGTGTAGGTATTGTCTCTCCTATTGTTTTGGCAGCTTCAAGAATGGTAGTTCCTTCTTTTACTGATACAGCTTTACCGTTAATTGTTAAATTTACCATTGTTTCTCTCTGCCTCCTCTGAATGAACCAAATCCAAAATGATCACATCTTAAGCAGCGTCCAGATTCCTGACATGCTTCCTCGCATGAAAATCCATATTCAATAGGTTCAAAGTCTTTCTTTCTGTCTGCGGCATCACGCAGTGCAACCTCAACTCGTCCGCAAGGTACCTTGTCCTCGTATCCGGCATAAGGTATCTCTACATCTGAAGTTATCTCATGATGGTAGCCAAGATATTCATCAATGTTGGCTGCCGCAACCTTTCCGGCTGCTATAGCCCTGATTACTGTTGCAGGTCCTGTTACGCAGTCTCCTCCTGCAAATATTCCTTTACGTTCTTTAATCTCACTTGTATCAAGTGCCTCAATTGTTCCTCTCTTGACTGTAACGCCATGCTCCTCAAAATATCTTGTTTCGATACCCTGTCCGATGGCAACTACAATAAGGTCGCAAGGAATAAGAACCTCATCCTTAGCTGCAGTCTTAGGTGATGGTCTGCCACCTTTTATCCTGCTTATCATCTGTGGCTGAACCCATAAACCAACTGCTGCGTCATTTTCATCTTTCTCTATTCTAACTGGTGACATAAGTTCAAGAACATCGCAGCCCTCTGCCTCTGCACCTTCAACCTCTTCCGGAAGTGCCGTCATGTCGGCTTTTCTTCTTCTATATACAATGCTTACTTTCTCAGCACCTAATCTTACAGAAGAACGGGCAACATCCATTGCTACATTTCCACCGCCAATAACAACCACTCGCTTGCCAGTATAGTCAGGCATTTCATCATCACCAATTGCACGAAGCATTTCTACTGCTGATGTTACGCCTGTTGTAGCATCCTCACCATCAATTCCAATCTTCTTGTCTGCATGTGCTCCGATAGAAATGTATACTGCATTATATTCTTTATTAATATCCTCAAGCGTAATGTCTGTTCCTACGCTTATATTTTTCTTAACTTCTATTCCTGTAGACAATATAGCGTTAATCTCCGCATCCAGCTTTTTTCTTGGAAGTCTGTAGTTAGGAATTCCATATCTTAACATTCCACCAAGCTGCTTTCTCTGCTCAAATATAGTAACCTTATGTCCCATAAGAGCCAGATAATATGCGGCACTGAGTCCTCCCGGACCACCACCGATTATTGCAACCTTCTTACCTGTTGGCTCATTACATGCCGGAACCGGAACATCACCGGCATTATCAACTGCCATTTTCTTAAGTCCCCTGATGTTGACTGGCGCGTCAATAAGTGTTCTCTTACATCTGTTTTCACATGGATGCTCACAAATGTATGCGCATGTTGTAGGCATTGGATTGTCTCTTCTTATAAGACGAACCGCGTCTGCATATCTGCCTTCATGCACAAGTGCTATGTATCCCGGTATATCTACTCCTGCCGGACATGACTTCACACATGCAACCGGCTGGTTACTGTTACATGAACAAAATCCCCTCTCAATATGTGACCTGAAATCATCCTCGCAGCCATCAATACATTTTAGTACAAGCTTTGCTGCCTCATATCCGATTGCACAGTCAGCGGAATAATAGATTCCCTCTGCTGTAAGCCTGATAACATCAAGAGTTTCCTCTGTTGCGTTACCATCAAGCACATCATCAAAAAGTCTCGCAAGCTGTCTAAGTCCCACACGGCATGGGACACATTTGCCACATGACTGTGCAAGACACATTTTTATAAATGACCTCGTAAGGTCAATAGTACACAATCCCGGTGGACTTGCTACTATTCTTCTCTCTAAATCCTGATATAAAGACTCCATTGTAACCTGAGCCTTATCCTTAGTAATAATCGTTAATCTGCTCAATTCCCGCTCCATTTCTGCATATTGCGTATGTCGTATTGCTGCTTGCCAGTATACCGCTAGGCAGTTCCATGTAACATTTTACACAATAAATGTTAATTTGAAAAGGAAGGTTATTTTTTTCACACAATAACCTTCCCTTCATCCATTACTTATGGTCGCACTTCATGCACTGGCTCGTTTCTTTGTCAGTTTCTTTCTTGTAAAATGCGCATGACCAGTCGCATATACTTTGCAATATCGGCATTACAGACAAGCCCTTTTCCGTAAGTGAATATTCAACTCTTGGCGGAATCTCGTCATATGATTTTCTTGATACAATATCATCCGCAATCAGTGCTTTTAATGTTGTTGAAAGAACTGCATCTGTAATATTCACCAGTTCTGCCCTTAACTCACTATATCTTAATATCTTCTTATCCGCCAGAACACATATAACTCTTGATTTCCATTTGCCTCCAAATACTTCCAGGCCGTATTCCAATGGACATCTGATATCTGATTCTAATTTCTTGTGATACATACACCTCTCCTTTGTTTTTGGCATTTCTTTATAATATCATAATAACAATTATTAATAAAGGGTATGAGTCTTGGTTTGATATTATTTTGTCAGTATTATTGTTATTATGTGCATTTGTAGTAAGTCGTAATATTGGTGAAGATGAAGTGTTTGATATTGCGATGCTTATAGTTGGTGCTAAGAATGTTCCGTGGAAGAAGATAGCATACTGTTATCTTTGTGTAGCTGTAATAATTCAAGTTATTGCATTTTATGGAGTATATACGGGCATGGTGCCTGATATAATTGGAGAGAGTCAACGAGGAATTAGAAGGTCATTTGGAAGTATATATCCTACTGATTTTGCGGCACATATATTATTTATTGAGCTTGTATATGTTTCATTAAGAGAGAAAGAACTTACATTTGTTGAAATTATTATAATGGAATTAGTTGGCTATGCTGTCTATCAGCAGACAGCAGCTAGAAATGACTTTATTTGTATAACAGTGTTGTGTGTATTATTATGTATTGTGAAGTTATTTAGAGTCTTTAATATACAGTTATCGAAGTACAAGGTGATAAATATAGGAGCAGTATTAATGTTTTTAATTACTGTTATATGTATTATAGGTGTTACATTTTATGACCCATCAAATGATGTGTGGAATAAGTTTGATACCTTGTTATCAGGAAGAATATCGTTAAGTTATCAAGGACTTGCTGAGTATGGAATACAACCATTTGGAACAATTGTATTAGAAGACCAATCAGTATTAGGGTATACATTTTTCTTAGATAACTCATTTTTAAGAATAGCAATTCGTTATGGTTGGGTATTTTTATCAATAATTACATACATATATTTTTCTTGTTATATAAAAATGAGAGAATATCGTAAAGACTATATGATAGTAGTTTTTATAGTTTTAGTTATTTTTGGAATTACAGAGCATCATCTCATAGAGATAGCATACTGCCCAATATGGTATGTGCTTTTTGCTAAAATAAAGCCAGATGTGTTACTTGAAAGGAGAAAGGCATAATGAAAAAAATATGGATTAATATTTTATGCAAAGTTCTTTTTATTATTGTTGTATTTGGTGTGATTTTAGGATTGGTAGATATACATACAGATGGAATACTTATAAGAGATGCGTTTTATGAAGTAAGAACAGGTGATAGTCAATTTAAAATGGATGTAATAGGTGGTTCTCAAATTCCAGGGGCTTTAGTACAAGCTATAAAAACATCACAAGGAACAAATCAGACATTTGAGATAAAACATGTACAAGGTGACGAATATGCAATTATGTATGAAAATACAGGTCTTTGTATTGCTGTGGCATCAGATAAAGAAACTGTTGTTGCACAGAATTATGATGAGAAGAATGATTATAATAGATGGCATATAGAAAGAATAGGAAAGTCACAAAAATATTTACTTACAAATGTTGCAACAAATACATCATTATATTATGAGTATTCATCTGATGAAAAGATTTATTTTATGAAAGTCGGAGAATATGATGAAGAAAATAATAAATTTGGATTTTTATTATTAAAGTCTAATTAAATAATATTTAACTATATATGATATATAAATAAAGATTAAAATGGGATATAGCACTATAAATGGTGTTATATCCCATTTTTGTATTATATCTAATCTTGCTTTTTAGAGAGTTTGGTGCAATAATATATAATTAAGAGTTATCTTTATTTAAAACCTTTAATAGTTAGATAGATTGTAAATCATTATTTGTATAACGGCTAAAAAGGAGGAGAGGTATAAAAAAGTTAAAAGGTTGAGAAAAACTAAAAGATTAATTAAGGGAGAAAGTATGAGAAAATTAAAAAGAGCTATAAAAAGAAGTAGTGGTGTAGTATTAGCTTCAGCAATGATACTTAATAGTTCTGGAGTAATGACATTTGCTCAGACATTAGAATTAGAAAAAACTATAACATCAATAGAACAAAGTTATGGAATTAATTCACAAAAAACTACTACAACAGATACAATTGAAGAAACATCAACAGAAAGTGCAACAGAACAAGTACAAGAAGAAAGTACAGTAGAAGCTACCCAGTTAGCGGAACAACCTGTTGAACAGGCAAGTGAAGAAGTAAGTGAGCAAGAAGCAGAAGCAGTTGTTCAAGAACAGCCGTTAGACATTGGTGAAGTGGAAGCACCAGAGATTGTAACAGCTAATGTAGATACAAGAATAGGTGATGGACTTAGAACTCTTTTAAATAACGGAACAGAACTTACAGGAACAGTAGTAGGTGATGAATATCAGATAGCTGTAAAAAAAGGACAGAATATTGGTTTTTATTCTAATAGTGCTGACTGTAATGTAAAAATATCTGATGGCGAATTTGAATATGCAGAATACAATGAGATAAGTAATAATTCATTTGGAACAAGTTGGTATAAATATGCGGCTCAGGGAAATTATTTAATAGTAACAGCATTGAACGATGGTACTATTAGTATTCCTAGTCAATCAAAAGATAGTATTGAAATAAAATTAGTAACATCACCAGCGATAAAGCATAATACAGTAGAAGCAGGAAAGAGTTATGAACTTAAGTTAGCAGATGATTGGGAAAATAGTATATGTTTTAGAAGTAATAAAAGTGCTAATTGGTTTGAATATGCTGTATATGGAACAAATGGAATAAATAAAGAATTCGGAACTAATAAGTGGTATGTAGATGATTATAATTTAGATAAGAAAGAAGATGAAGATAAAGTAAGAGAAGTTATAACATCAATCGTAAAAGAAGATGTAGATGTAGCATATCCATATGAATATGACGAAAAAGCCGTAATATTTACAAAAAGCGAAACACCAGCATTAAAGCATAATACAGTAAAAGCAGGAGAGAGTTATGAAATTAAATTATCAGATGGCTGGGATAATAGAGTAGATTTTGTTGATAATTATCATAATAGTAATTGGTTAGAATTTAGTATGTATAATTCAGATGGAAAAGTAGATGATGGTTGGTTTGGAATCAATACATATTATATAAGAGCATTAAGTAAAGAAAGTAATCATGTAAAAGAAGTTATAACATCAATAGTAGAAGATGATGTAGACGTAGTATATCCATATGAATATGACAAAAAAGCCGTAACATTTACAAAAAGTACTGTACCTGCATTGGCTCGTCAGATAATAGAACCTGAAAAGAGTTATCAAATAAAACTTAAAGAAGGACAGACTGTTAATCCAACATTTAAAGTAGATAATTTTGATATTGAATATGCTATTTATAAGAATAACGGAGAGTGTTATAAGCATGGAGATGATGGCAATGGAGCATATATATATCATGAAATGAGTGTATCAAATGGTATAACTAATTTAGTATTCACATCAAAGGCAAAAGAAGATAAGGAATTAATATATCCATATGAATATGGTGTTAATGTAATGACATTTTCTGAAAGTGAAGCACCTGCATTACTAAGAAAGACAATAAAAACAGGTCACAGTTATGAATTAAAATTAGTAGATGAAAATGTCAATGAATTTTGCTTATATAATGTTACCGATGTAGAATATGCGATATATGGTGATGATGGACAATGTAGTGATTTTGGCAAGGATTATGAGTATAATAATTTTATATTGAATAGAAAATACAATGAAACTAGATTAGTAATTACAGCTACAGGAAACGTTGATTATGATGTAGTTATTCCAGCTCAATATGATAATAAAGTTATAACATTTGATGAAATTGACAAAGGGGCTATAGCATCAATTACTTTGGGCGATAATGGTAATTTTAAGCTTACTAATACTGGAAAGTATGAAATTAAACCATTGTATGGTGATAATTTTGTAATGGATGTTGTTTATGATAACAATAATGCAAGCTTCCAGTCAACAAGTATGCCAAGTATAAGGCCATTATCAGAAGATACAAATGTTAATAATTTTGTATATGTAAGCACATATAATCAAGATAATACGATAATAATACCAGCAGAATATTCTGATAATTTAAAAATAGAATATCCTGATGAGCCAATATTTAACCGTATACAATTAAAGGCTGGTGAAACTGTTAAATTAACATCTAAAGCTGATATGTTTTCTACAACTATTAATGTTAGAGGAGATAATACATCAAAGATTTCTACACTTGTTATGAACCCAAATCGAAGTGGTGAGTTATCTTCTGATACAGCTTTACACCAGATTATGTTAGTTAATAATCAAGAATTATATATTCAGGCATCAAGTGATAATGTATCAAATGTACTTGTAGGTGTTTTATATAAAGAAGTTCAAAACAAAGATGTTACAGTTGAAAAGACAGATATAGACTTAGCTGAAGCTAATAACTTTGAAAATGTTACAAATGTTACAGTAAAAGAAGCAAAAGCTGTAAAGTCAGATGAAGAACAAGTTACTTATACAACAGCATTATCAGATTATAAATATACAATGTTTAATGAAACAACTAACCAGTATATTTCTGGATATAAGTATAATACTTCTGGCGAATTGGCATTTTCTAATGGTTCAGTTAATGAAGGAGATGTTATAAGCATTACACTTTCATCTGATAAGATTGACACAGTAACACAGAAGTTTACTTATAACAAAAATGGTAATGTTGAATTAAATGTAGCTCAAAAGGGTGGTTATTTAATTACAGTTGGAAAGGATTTGAATACTAATTTTTATCTTTTTGACAGTGAAGGCAATATTGTAAACACTAATATAACTAATAGAGATATTGAAGCATACAATATGACAGGTGGAAATTACAAGTTGTTAGTAATTAGAACTGATGAAGAATATGTTAATAACTTAACAAGCCTTAGTGACCTTGAGTTATATGGTCTTGAAAAAGATAAGGACTATACACTTACTGACTTAGAAGTTAAGGCAGGAGTTATAAGTACTCTTGATGTAAGCAATTATGTTTCATTAAGAGAAGACAAGACTTTAACAAGTTTTGATAAGAGCAAGACAAAGGTTACAGCAAGTTCAGATACACTTATTGGAGATGATAAAGTCACAATTACTGTTGATTATGCGATTGACTCTAAGTTTGAAGATTGGGAGTTAAATCAAATTGATATTGAAATACCATATTATTATATTGGAATTGTAGAAGATTCAGTTAAGATTAATGATGAAAATGTAAAATATACATATAATTCTTATGGTAAATTAACAGTAAATACAAGTAATAAATCTGGTAAACTAACATTTGATATTGAAAAATCAACTTGGACAACAGATACATCAACAGTTTATGTATCAGCTAATTTAACAAAACCGAACAATGAAGGAACTATAAATAATACAATAGGAAAAATTTCAATAAAACAGTATGGCTTTGATTTTTCAACAAATAGTATCGTGTCAAAAAATGAAGCAGTCCTTACAGGTTCGAATACTGTACCGGGACAAAAAGTAGCAATATTTGTAGATGATAAGAGAGTTGCTACAGTTAAGACTGATAGTAATGGTGATTGGAAAGCTGATATAGCATTACCAGAAAAGAAGATTGGAGCAAGCTACAAGATATATGCTTCATTATATACAGGAACAGATAATGAGATTAAGACAGCAGAAAAACAAGTAATATACAATCCAATTTCTTCAACAGTTGCGCAGTTTAATTTATTATATAATTCAACATCATATAATATTATTGCTATTAACGATACAGGTTCAAAGCTTAATTTAACACCGGGAAGTTCAAATAAGTTTACATTAGGCTTTGGAGCTACAGATGTTAAAGATGTATATGTAGTAGGTATAAAAGACGGAGTTGAAAAGAAAATCAAGGCAACAAAAGATGCTAATGGCAATTGGGTTGCAGAAGGTTATTTTGATGATGATGAAACATTTGTACCAGATGTGTATAATGTAATATTTACAGAAGAAGGACAGGAAGAAGAAAAACTTGAAGTTACAGCTTCAGCAAGTACTTCAACAGTTAAGAGTGGTGACTCTGTAACAATAAGTACAGCATTAAAAAATGCAAATGGAAAATATACATATAAGTTTATTGTATACGATACAGATACACAGCAGTTCACAGATTTACAAGATTTCTCAAGTGATAGTTCATATACATGGAATACAACAGCGACAGATGTAGGAAGCAAGCAGATTTATGTAGATGTAAAGGACAGCGAAGGAAATATAACAAGAAGTAATGCAGTTGATGTAAAAGTTGAAAGAGTCGAAGAAGTTGTAAAGCCACTTGCAATAAGTGCGACAAAGGAAGAAGCTGATAAGACAGTAACATTTACAGCAACAGGTAACGGTGGAAGTGGAGTGTATACATATAAGTTTATCGTATATAATAAGACAACAAATACATGGACAAAGTTACAAGACTTTTCAGAAAAGAATAC
>ENA-ORTB01000841-ORTB01000841.1-human-gut-metagenome-genome-assembly--contig:-NODE-841-length-38518-cov-5.020097_pt1 | contig 38518 bp, 35 predicted proteins | sample MGYA00241905_ERZ509174 | MGnify/ENA primary metagenome ERZ509174 (study PRJEB26280, sample SAMEA2338851) | human gut metagenome | biome: human gut; feature: human-associated habitat; material: faeces... | reverse complement strand
AAAGGTTTCGGAATATCGGGAAACAATTCAGATATTCGAGTTCCTCGCCCTCCGGCCATTATCACTGTTTTCATAATTTTTCAATCAGCTTTCTTACTATCTTTTCTGCTTGCTACAATTTTAGCTGGAACCCCAGCCAAAGAAACTCCATTCTGTTCAAAGCTTTTAGTTACCACTGCCCCTGCTCCAATATAAACATTATTCCCAATTTGAACATTTCCAATGACAACTGAGTTCATTCCCAATTCACAATGATCCCCTAATGTTGGACCGTTTCCACCGTTCTTACTGCCCAAACAAGTTGATCCAATTATATTACAGTATTCTCCAACAGATGAGGTTCCATTAATAATAATATTTCCTGTATGAAATATATGTAGACCTTTTCCAAAAACATTTAGTGGAATTTCAAACCCTAATCTCAACCCCAACCTATTTCTATAAAAGTTATGGAGTTTAAATAAGAGTCGTGTTATGCCCCCCCCCGCAATTTTTATAGTATTCGCAAATTCTTAATTCTCGTAAGTATCGACGTATTAAACTATTTCTGCCATATCCCTTTTTTTCAAGTTCTATTACATTTTTCAATTCTTCCTTTGTCGATATCATTCTATATCCTTTCCTGCATATTATATGTCTCTGTATTATTTAGTATCATTTATTTTTGTTCTTAGCAATAAGTAACAGCTGCTGTTTTTCATCTTTTGAAAAGACAAGAATCAGGTGTATTATGCAACCTAAAACGCCACATAATCCTGCAGTTAAAAGAAACGTCACCCATGTGTGTGGATTCAATACATCGGCAATTAATATGAAGCTCGCTGTCATGCAAACACAAGAAATCACTGTTCTTAAAAGTGTTGGATAAAATGTAAACCACTTTACCTTCAAACAATACGTCATATAGATAGGGTTCGTTACAAGATTAATAAACAACATGATTACCGTTGTTGTTAATACAATTGAATATATACCCAATGAGCTATATTTTACTAAAATCGCCATTCCCGCCACATTGAGTATTCCACCTATAACTGTAATAATACATGGTATTTTATTTCTCACTGTTAATGTATATATATAGTACAGTGGATATATTGGTCCCTCGACAACTGAAGCAAGCATCGTAATAACCGTCAAAACATAAATCAGATCAATATCCTGACCCGGTATCCAAAGAGCATAAAAAAATTTTCCTAACGAGAAGAAACCTGCGAATACAATACTCGAAAACAAACCCGTTAATTTCATGGAAAGCTTCAATTCAGAAATAAGTTTTTCCTTATTCCCATCAGAGTAGCTCTTTAAAAATAACGGCTGAAAGGGCTGAGCCAGCAACTGATTGAAGCTCATAAAAATACTTGAAATTGTTTTTGTTATTGCAATTTGCCCCATTGCCAAATCAGACAACCACAGATTTGTCACTATTAGATCCAAACCTGAATTCAGCGTATTGCCAAGACTATTAATGGAATTCCAGATACCATTTACTACCAATTTTTTTATTGCAATAAACGAAACACTCTTTCGTCTAATTTTTAACTCTGGTGTATACTTCTTATATATGTAATAATTTCCTCCAAATATCACCAATTGAGCTATGCAAATCGCCACTCCTACTTGCCAAACTTCCGGTGTTGTAAAAGAAAATACAACAATATAAAAAATTACTTCAAAAACATAGGAAAGACTGCGAAATACTCCCACAATGTCTAATCTGTTTTTTATATAAGCCGCTGCTGTATAAGAGGTACCAACCGTTGTTATAACAAAGCTTAAAAAAACAAAAAAGAACAGTAGTTTTACAGAAAACACAAGTTCTAACGAAATATTAAGTATTTTATCTAAAAATAAAATGAAACCAACCGCAATAATCATTATCACGGCTGAAATCGTCACGTCTCCATAATATACAGAAGAAATGTATTCCTGAGACTTTTTCATATCATTTTTATGATATGAAATCGTAATATATCTGGCGGCATACGAATTTAATGCAATTGTAATAATTGTCGCATACTGGGTAAAGTTCTTTGCTAATGTAACAAATCCATACGCCTCCACACCAAGTTTATTTGTTATATACGGTGTCAAACTAAAACTTATTAAAAAACTTAATATCGTTGCTATTCCTGACGTTAAAATTGTCATTAGCATTCTCTTTACTTTATCCATCCTATCTCCTAATAAAACAAATCTTCCTGTTTTTCTAAGAACAAGTGTATACCATTCAGCAATAATAAGCACCCCCATGTTGCAGTAGTGCCCATAATAACCTCAAACATCATATCAATCATTAATCCTACTAACACACACTCAAACACCAGTTTATATCGGTCACTAGCAATAGCATTTATATTCCTTGCCGTACACAAAATAATTCCACCAAAAATGCAAATTAACACAATGCCCCCCTGCCAAAGACAGTTTAAAAACTGATTATGTGCATTTACGTATGTTAAACTTCCCAACAGTCCAGTTGCCGCTTTATCATCAACAATTCCCCATCCCCAAAACGGTTTCTGTGCGATTAACAATATCACCTGTTGCCAAACTTGACTTCTATTAGAAAAAGTCATGTCTTTGTGAAATATTCCTTCAACAACTATCTTTAGAAATCCAGTTGAACCTGCAAGAACTAGAATTGTAACCACAGTACAGATTCCTACCAAAAGATATGAATTAATACTAAACCGTATTTCTTTTTTCTTATAAATTGAAATGAGAATTCCTGTTCCAACAACAATTGCCACTGTTGTTGCTGTACTGGATTTTACAATCATCATCGCAATAATGGTACCTATAGAAATTAACGTTGGCCAAATCTTACTTTTTCCATTTAAAACGTAGCGTTCCCATGCTGTCATCAATAACATGATATACCAATATATTCGGTTGTTTTTGTTTCCATAAATCCACTGTGCCTCTTGCGATGTACTCCACTCATTCCATGTCAAGGATGTATGGTATAATCCATTCGGAAATAATATAATCGAAAAGAAATCCAAAGAAACAAATAATAACAATATATAAAACATTATATTCACTGCATTTGCTTGGTTATTTTTAAGCATGTAGTCAGCAACACCCAAGAAAACGAATATCTTACAATAAACTATAATCAAATGAATATCTGCCGCATTTGTACGATTTACATATGAAATCACAATCAAATACAACATATATATACCAGTTAGTACAATAAATTTATTCGGTTTATATTTATGACGAAGCAGGAAGAATGCCGCCACAACCATCATCAAATTTGATAATAGCTTAATACCTGCATTTGAAAAATAACCAGGAACAAACATAACGAAGCAGTATATTATCATAAATAGCGTACTAATTTTTATTTTTAATGCAGGCAATCTTTTTCTCCTCCTCGAACATATTCATTCACTGAAGAACCTCTCTTCCAGCATCAAGCACAGGCAATGATATACCGGAAGATGCAGTTCTTGGATCATATATGTTTCCGTTTGTGGCACTTTAATGCAAACATCACTCATCTGTTCTAGCTTACTGTTCTTAGCTCCTGTCAAACCAATTACTTTCATTCCTTTTGCATGTGCAGTAACAGCTGCATACAAAACATTTTTACTGTTTCCGCTTGTGGAAATACCAAAGAATACATCTCCTTCTCCACCATAACCATTCACCTGCTGTGCAAAACAAAGTAATGGTTCGCAATCGTTCATGTATGCTGTAGATAATGCTATGTGGCCATCTAACGCAATTGCCGGGAGTGCTCCTTGAAGATTTTCCGCTAAAACACTTCCAAGCTCTTCATTTTTTTCAATCAACTTTTTTGAAAAACTCATATCAGGTTTTCTAGGAAGTTTAAATCCCTTCATCAATTCCCCGACTATATGCTCCGCATCCGCAGCTGATCCACCATTTCCTGCTATCAGAACTTTTTTCTTTTCCCTGTAACACTCTTCAAGAACTAAATATGCCTTTTCAATATCTTGCCTTGATTCCTCTAAAACCGGATATCTACTAATTAGTATATCTAGATACTTCATTAAATCCTTCATACTTTTACCTCATGGCATCATTTTAGAACGTTTTCGTTCTCTCCAAAATACAATTTATGTTCCACATTTTCACCAATGATTTTTGCCGGGACACCACCAACCACCTCGTTTTCTCCAACATCTTTTACTACTGCTGCGTTCGCAGCAATAATCGCATTATCACCAATAGTGATATTTCCAACTACCTTTGCTCCGGCAGAAATACGAACACCATTTCCAATGATTGGGGGCTCCGGTGCAAAGGTATACCCTATTGTAACCTGCTGGTTAATCCAACAATCACTCCCAATTTGTTTCGCACTAATGTTTGTTGCAAATCCATGCTGAATAAACAATCTGGGGCCTATTTCTGGTGTATTAATATAAAGCGTTTCCATCCCAGGAAACAAAACCTTCAGCAGAAGTTTTGCCCCCCCCGATTGAATCGGTACTGCAGCAATGAACGATAATCTTTCCGTTCCAACATCAATCCAGAAAAAATATCAAATCTAGAAACTTCATTTCTTTTATCACATTTTTTCCAATGATACAGTTCCTCTATCACTACATCCTTCACTTCTTCTGGTGCCATACAAATACACATATAGGCTGGTATTAAACGCCAGAAATTCAATATCTGTAAAACTCTTAATCTTTTCATTCTTACTCCTTCGGAATATATGTCTCCGGCGTATAATGAATCACCCTCGTACCACCATCTTCAAACGCAAACGGAATATGCATCAAATCACGCATTGCCCAACGCACCGAATCCTGTCGTTCTGGCTGAACATAAAATACAAGAAATCCGCCGCCACCGGCACCCAGTAACTTTCCACCTAACGCACCAGCAGCCATGCCCTTATCATAGAGTTCATCAATACTATTCGTGGACACTGCTGAGCCAGTTTGGCGTTTAAGTTTCCAAGTGTGATCCAGCATTCTACCAAAATCATCCAGATCTGCATTCTTGTCTGTCAGAACACGCTCTGCATCATCAACTAGAGCAAGCATTTCTTTCAACTGGGCAATCTTATCCTGTTTTCCTGCTGCATTTGCTTTCTGCACATCAGAAGAGAAACGGGTAAACCCAGTGAAAAACATCATCAAATTCTGATTGAGCTGCCTCTTTCTCTCTGGTGAAATAATAACCGGCAGGACTTCATATCCATCCGCATTAAAGTTGATACGATTGAATCCACCGAAAGAAGCAGCGATTTGATCCTGCCATCCACCAGCTTCCTGACAGAGATTACGCTCCAGATAAATAGCTTCATCTGCCAATTTCTTCTTGTCAGCATACTTACCCTTTAAAGCATAGAAGGCATTCAGCATTCCAACTGCGAAAGAACTTGATGTTCCTAGGCCAGAACGTGCTGGAAGATCTGCTTCATAGGTAAGACGAATCTCATGCATGTCTAACATTTTCATTGCATTGCGGATTGCCGGATGCTGAATATCATCTATATTGGACACTCGCTCTGATTTTGAGTATGTAAGTTCAGTACTGTAATCGAAAAAGCGTGGCAAATGGCGCACATTTACATAACAGTATTTATCAAAGGTTGTAGAGATGACTGCGCCACCATACTCTTTAAAAAAATTTTCCATATCTGTTCCGCCGCCAAAAAAAGACATACGGAACGGTGTTTTTGTAATAATCATCTACTGCCTCCTTACAGGGTTTTGCGCCAATAATCCAGCATATCCGCAATTGTCTGTTCCATGCTAATTTTCTGGCTCCATCCGGTATCACGTTTCAGTTTTTCAACATTACCAATGATAATTCTTTCATCAGTAGGACGAAGCAATTTCGGATCGACCTTAATTTCAAATCTATGTCCAATCTGCTTTTCAATCATTGCTACAATATCCTTCATCTGGTAGCAATGTTCCGAAGACAGATTATAAACTTCTCCCGGAATACCTTTCTCTGCAAGAAGCATTAAACCATTTACAAGATCTCTCTGATCCATAATGGCACGTCTTGTTTCCAGATTACCTACACGCAGTTCATAAACACCAGAACGTTCTGCCAAAATAGCGCGCTTGGTAAAATCAGATGTAACATCATTCACCTTTCTCGTTCCGGTAGAATTAAAAATTCTAACACGAATACAACGAATATGGTCGTTCATAAAATACTGAAAAGACAACAGATCCTGGCCAACCTTGCTCACACCGTAAGGATGCAGAGGCTTTAATTCCGCTGTTTCTTTCACATACGGATCTTCAAGCTCATTTAAGGTCTGACCATACTCTGCACTAGAACATGCAACAACGACCATTGGATCATAATCAGGTCTAGTTTGACGGACAAACTTGACCGCTTCATAAACGTTAATCGTACCATTTACGTTTGTTTCCATTGTTGCCTGCGGATGAGTCCAAGAAACTGTCGGATAACTTTGCGCTGCAAGATGGTAAATTTGATCCGGCTGAAATTCTGAAATCACACGCTGAACTGCCTGATAATAACGCACATCACATTCTTCCATGCGAATAGCTGGGTCAAGCTCTGTAATATCGGTTGTCGGCTTATAGTACGTACCTAGCACTTCATGACCCTGATCATGCAACAACTCTACCATGTGAGAGCCAACCATTCCACCTGCGCCCGTAACTAATACTTTCATAATAATTAATCCTCCATTATAGCTTTCATCTTATCTCTAACGACATCATAAGAGAACTTTGCTTTGAAAAGTTCAAAGACATCTTCATTAAATTTGTGAATATCATCATTTGCCAGATTATTAATGGTCTGAATCCATTCTTCTGGCGTGTTACACTGATAGCAAGTCTTTCCTCTAATACTATTATCCATTTCTTCCCAAAATCCAAACAGGCTTTCTTCAGTTCCAACAAATATTTTTCCAAATGAAAGAGCTTCTACTGTTTTAGACTTCATTCCACCACCATCAAATAGCGGTGCAATCACAATATCTGCATTTTCATAATACGGATTAAGACTTTCTACTCCACCAATTACATTAATACGTGGATCTGAATACTCATTCCTAAGTTCCTCCAAACCTCTTCCTATAACATCCACCTGAATATTATCAGTAAGGCTTGGAAGGACATTATCGACAAACCATTTAAATCCAACCAAGTTCGGATAATATTTCTTTCCGACAAACAGAATGTGTTTCTTATCATTTTTCTTAGTGATAGAATTCATGATATCGTGCGAAATAGATGGAACTGGTGCAGGTAGAGGGATAATTGCCTCTGGTTGGCTTTTATAATATGCTTCAAATAATTTCGCATCTCTTTTATTGAAAACCATATTAATATCCGCGTATTTATGATTTATTTTTTCCTGTCTAATTCCGATTTTATATTCTACAAAAGATAAAATACTTCTATCCTTTTTTATCCATTGTGGATACAAATTCGCTTTTATATCATGATAAAAGGAAACTACTCTCACTCCTGGAAATTCCTTTTTAATTCTTCTCGACAGATTACCAAAAACAGAATCCTCGATAAATACACACTTTACGTTTTCTCTTCGTATTATCTTACAAATATCAGCAATAATATTATCACTAATAAACATCATATTTCCTTGTAACCATCGACAAATTCGATGAACAGGTGTCTTGTACTTTCCATAACATCTATAATTTTTCCTTGAATTTCCATCAATTGGCCTCAAATCCACAGTATAGATATTTTCTTCTCCTAATATCTCTTTCAGAGCCTTGTAATGCATGCTGGCACCAATATTATCTTCAAATGCTTTTGAAATATATATCAGCACTTTCTTACCTCCAAATTCTTAAGTTAAGTTACTATTATCAATTAATTCTATATATTTATTGACCTCTTGTTGATTGCCATATTCATTATTTGTAAGGTAATCGGTTAATTTCAATCTTTCTACACTATTGTTTAACAAGGTCATAATTCCTTCTGAAATACCCTCTGGAGACATATCAACTATGATTCCTTCTTTCCCATTTGCAATCTGATCCTCAACCGTCGGATAATTTGTTGCAACGATAGGCTTTGCAAGTATTTTTGCTTCGTCAATAACAACCGATTTACCTTCCCATCTCGATGATTGAACAAAGATAGTACAATTTTTGATATATGGGTATGGATTTTCTCTAGCCCCTATTAGCTCAAAAACATCCTCAACTTTTTCTTTTCTAGTTAAATCTTTTAAACTAGTTTCTAAATCACCAGTTCCAATAACAAACCATTTGAACTTCACGCCTTTTCTCTTCAAACAACTGGCAGCCTTAACCGCAATATCAAATCCTTTTTGTTCATTCAAACGCCCGATTGACAAAATATTATATTGACAGTTCTTATATTCTTCTGGTTCAAATTCATCTGCCCTTTTTTTTACAACAGCCGAAGACGTCAAGTTAGGTATGCAATATATCTTTTCCTGCATTGCAGGAAACTCTTCAGCAAGTATTTTTACACATTGATTGGAAATAGAAACAATTGCATCCATCTGTTTTAGATACTTTATGTCATATTTTTTCGGGTGTCCAGCAGTTCGATAATCATTATGTATCCACACTACTTTTCTTGATGCGTGCACTTTTTCTGCAACATAATACATAACTTCTCCAGAAATATATGCAATTGCAACATCATATTCTTGTTTTAATTCAGAAATGTGCTTACTATAATAATTTTCCCATCTATACGCAGCCTGCTCAGGTTTCTTTTTTTCAGCAATATGGCTTTTAACCGTTCCACACAATTTTACCCACGTATACTTGCTCAACTTATTAACAGGTGCAAAAAGACCTTCTAGATCTGTTGGCGTTTCTAAAATTTTTACATTATTTGGAACTTGGTTTAAAAAAATGCCTTCCTGTTTGAATAATAGTAAATCAATACTATATTTTTCTTCAGGTAATTCATTTAACAAGTTAACTAGACTTCTCTCTGCACCACCATTATACAAAGACTGCATAACAAACAATATTTTCTTCATTTTTGATTGTTTCCCTTCTTGATCTTCATCTTAGCGACTCATCATAAAACTTCTTGCACTTCTCAGACCATGTATAATTATTAACAATTCGTTTATGTGCAGCTCTTCCCATCGTCTTTCGTAAACCAAAATCTTCTATTAGAAGTTTTAATTTATTCGCAAATTCCATCTTTATATCTTCTATAGGCTGATTGACATTAACCTTTATTCCACATTCATCGTTAATCAATAATGCCGCTCCATTTTGGTTAAATGTAACGACTGGTAAACCATTAACCATTGCTTCAAAGAGTACAGTTCCTGTAGTCTCCCTAAGACTGGGAAAAACAAATATATCACTGTTCAAATAAAGTCTCTGCATTTCTGCATAAGACACCTTACCAACAAATTCTATCTTATCTTCTAAATTTAGTTTCCTAGATTGCACTTCCCATTTTTCTTTTTCTGGGCCGTCTCCTACTAACTTCAAAACAAAGTCCTTGTCCGTTTTGACTTTCGCCAATACGTCAATTAAAAATGAAATTCCTTTTCGGTTAACCATCCTTCCAGACCAAAGCAGAACAATTTTTTTATTCTCAGTTTTCTCTGATAAATCTCTAATTTGGGTCTGATTAACACCATTTTCCGTTAAAAGAATACATCTCTCCGGATTTTTCATACTTTTTTTTATAGTTTCTTTTGTTTCTAAATTGGCAGCCAAAACTAGATATGTGTGATTGAGAGCATTTTTATAATTAGGCATAACAGTGACTATACTATTAATTAAGCTTCTTTTTCGTTCAGTCTTGTAATCTGTTTTTGCATAAACTTTTAATGCTTCTGGTGTCAACTGTGCGCCACCAACCGGTCCAAAAATAAACTTAGAATCCAGTTTCCACACTGAACTTATTGATCGAAAATCTCCAAGCGTAACGTGATGTATATAATCGAAATGATATTTATCATGCAATTTTTTCACAAATTTGTATAGCGTTTTTTGCCACAACAAATAATATGCCATATACATTTTCCCATATTTATAGTATGGATTTATGCAATCAGGAACATCATGATAAAATACTTTAATATTATGAATATCCTTTTCGTTCATGTACCTCTCAATATCCGTTCGATTTTCCCTTCGCGTGACAACTGAAACATCTGCGTACTTACGCATATTTGCTGGCCACGACCATCCACATTGTGCCTCAGAGCCAATATAAGGATTGCAAGCAAACGCTATATATAATATTTTCATGTGACTTATTCCTCCTTGAAATTACTCTTCAGCAAAGCTACGCTTATATAAACAAATCAGTTATTTCTCTTAATTATTTTTGCTCTAATCAAAATTTGTTTTATATCCTGCCGCAGACACTGTTTAGGAAATTGACAAAAAACCAATGTGTTAAACCCTTTTTTCCCTAATTTACTAAAAAACTTATCTCTGCCATTAGGCTTTTTAGACGAAAATAGCAATTGATGATTGTGCTGAATAGCTCTTTCAATATTTACAGTTTCTAAATGAAGCTCTGCTTCTTGAAGTATTTCCATTCCTTTTGAGGTCTGACAAAGTGCAAGTGAAATGCCGGATTTTTGTTCTTTACTTTGAAGCTCACTCCCCCAAGAATCTCCCAGTGTCAAATCAGAAACCCGGTCTGTTTTAGCATACATACATTGATAACAGTTTTCTGTGTAAGTGAGAGAATTTAAAAATGCAATCGAATACTTATCACTCACTCCATTTGTAATAACACCTTTAGAATCTATATACACCATAAATTTAGCTTTAATTCTAAATTGTATATTTTTCAAATTTCTCAGAGAATACCCATATTGTTTCAAAAAAAGCTCTAACACTTGTGGTGATGGTGTACCATGGCAAATCAAATCAATCGTATATAAATTATCATTTAGCTTTTCTCCTATATAATTTTTAAGAGCTGACACTTGACAAGGAAGACCAATAAATAATATTTTTTGTCCTTCTTTTAATGATGTTTTTATCTGTTTATACACACCCCGTGGATTGCTTTTTACATACTTAGAGCCAATAAATTTTCCAAGTTCTTCCAAATGCTTTGCATTTTCAAACCCGAATTCTCCATTTTTGAATGTACAGCTCCATACTATTCCGCCATTTTCAATAAATGACTTGGCTACTGCACTAGCTATTCCTCCAGAGGAACCTTTCTCCCTTAATGTATCATTTTCTGCCCATCCCTGATACCATTGAATAGGATGTTCACTTTTTGCTGGAAAGTTTTTTTGACATACTTTATGACATAAATTACAATTTAAGCATTTTCTTGTATCAATTACAGCGTTATATGCTTTTAAACTATCCACAATAGAAATAGCATTTTGAGAACAAATATCTATACAAGCCATGCATCCTGCACATTGGTCTTTTTCACAAACTGTCTTCATTATGCCTCCCTGTTAGCCTATCAACATATCTTTCAGTATATCTATAGACTCCCTTCTCTTTTTTTCTAATATCCGATTGACTCTTACATAATCAATTGGTGATGTTGCCAATTCTAAATTGTGATCATTTATTAAAATGCGATCGGTTAGTCCTGTCATCCTTAAAATACTCATATTTCTAGTCTCAGTATTGTTATTTGGAAGGACTTCAACAAATGGTGTATTAAAATTGATAGCGAATGCTGTGCCATGAAAAGAATCTGTAATCATACACTCAGCATTTTTTATGTAAGAGAGAAACTCTCCTACGGATGGGCACCATATTAATTTTCCTGGTCGGTTAACCTGGTGTAATGACACCGAAATACGAATCAGTGGTAATCCTTTTTCTTTTGCAACTTGCTTTGCATATTGTCCAAGCCTCTTATCATTATGGAGTTGATACACCAAGACATATTTCCCTTTTATTTCTTTATTATTAATATACTTTGCCCATTCTTCTTGCGAAAGGAGTAAAGTTGGATCTATTACCTGTTTCGAATCAATTCCTAAATCCTTTAACATCATAACTGCACTATCTTCTCGGACAGCAATATTTTCATATCGACTCAGCCATTTTCTATAATAACTATTCAAATCTTTTGTCATTTTCGTATGACCAAAACTTGCTGCATAAGCTATTTTTCGGGCATTATCTGGTACAAAAGAAAGACAATATGAACTATCGTAAGAACCATTTTCTGTTGGTCCCCACACCTGATCGCTTCCTGTCATAAAAATATCCGCTTTAGGATAGTTTTCTCTTAAACATCCTACGTCTGAGAAAAGAGCACTTTGATTCAATAAACGCTTACGTTCTCTTTCGAACTTTTGACCAGCCAATACACTTTCTGGTTGTCTCAAGGCAAGATAAATTGCTCTCTTTACTGGATTCTTTCCCCAATCAGGTTTTCTTTTCACTAAAGTTTTCTCATGTTCTTTATAAGACTCGTCAGAACGAATATAATTAATAATCTCACACTCGTAGCCTAGTTTTTCTATAACAATCTGCGTTGCCAAAGCCTGTAATAAAGAACCATAATTAGTAATGGCATGTCTGGTAATAACAGATACTTTCACTACTAATTACCTCCTTAACTGTTCTGCGATATCGGCATCCACGATTTCCTCGCCGGTCTTATGCTTCAGCTGCTCCTTAGAAGCTTCACTCAGACCGTTGTTGATCACACAGTTCATATCGCAAGTGCTGCACTTGTCCAAATCCTCTTTAGTAACTTTGCCATCACGATAGTCACGGCAAATCTTCAGTTCATACATGCTGTACGGATGCTTGGTGAACAGAGCCTTGAACTTGTGAACCAGAACCCAGGTAGCAGGCTTCCAGATATACTTGTGCATAGCAGGGCTGACAGAACCAATCATCCAGCAGTCACGGTCGCAGCAACGAACCTTTGCACGAACCTTCTCGGCCTCCGGACTGTTCCACAGCTCATTCCAGGTCTGATTGTTCAGGTTGCCCATGACTTCCTTATCCTTGGTACCATTGCAAGGCATAACATCGCCATACGGATCAATGAAGAAGGTATCAAAGCTCATGTCGCAAGGCAGCAGACGCTTCTGGCCGTAGATGTAGTTGATCAGACCATGGTTGAAATATGCACGGAACCACTTTTTCGGGCTGTTGCTGCGAAGCAGTTCATTAATAAGATTCTCAAAGTTCTTTGCAACCATAGGACGGTCGTGGATAATGTTCTTTGCCTCAACGAAGTAGAAGCTGTTGTGCAGAGAAGCAGTTGCAAACTCCATGCCCATTTCATCGGAAATCTTATACAGCGGAACAAGGTCAGGAGCATTCTTGTCCTGAACGGTCATGCCGAAGCCGACATCCTTCATACCCATCTCACGCAGCTTCTTCAGTGTGCCGTAACCACGCTGGTAACCATTCTGCAGGCCGCGGATCTCATTGTTGGTCTGCTCCAGACCTTCGATAGAGATACGGATACCGATCTGTGGGAACTCCTTGCACAGGTCAACGATACGATCGGTGAAGAAACCATTCGTAGAAATAACGATACGGTCAGATTTCTTGTACAGTTCACGCACGATATCCTTCAGGTCGGTACGGATGAACGGCTCGCCGCCGGTGATGTTGGTGAAGTACATCTTCGGCAGTTTCTTGATGGTTTCGATGCTGATCTCCTCTTCCGGCTTGGAAGGTGCTTTATAACGGTTGCACATGGAGCAACGAGCGTTGCAACGATAAGTGACGATGACCGTACCATTTAACTTCTTTTCTTCAGACATGATTAACTCTCCTAACTCTCTCATTTAAGAATGTTTCGATTTTATTTAAGAACCACTTGGCACATACCGAGAACACAACCGAACCGCAGATGACTGCAACTGCTGTGAAGATATATGCCAGCAGACCGTTTCCAAATAGATGAACGAGGTGTAACTTCTCAAGCACACGATAAATTACCATGTGGCACAGGTAAATCTCGAAGCTGATACCACCGAGGAACTTGGCAACTGGATTGACCAGTACCCCCCCGCTTGCATCCGAGGGTATAGACCAGTGCTGCCACACAGAAGAACAGGATCGTGAGCGTATTTCCGCCTAGTGCAAAATAAGCAACTGCGGCAATCAACAAAATCGCTCCAGCGATAACCTTGTGCTTCGATGCGAACTCGGCCAGTTCCTTCCGATAGAGGAAAATCAGACCGCCTGCGATAAAATATATTGCACAATACAGAATGTTTGTCCTCGCACTAAAATTCACTGCCACTCTATCTGCAATGTGGCTTTCATCAAAGAAATATGTACCGCATACGAAATTGTAGATTACAGCGCAGATAAATGCCAACCATGCACGTTTCTTGCTTTCCAGCAGAAAGCAGAAAAAGGGGAACAGCAGATAAAACACAAAAATCACTGCCAACGTCCAGCTCACACCAATAACCGATATGTTCATATTCGGCAGAAGTCCCTGGCATAGTGTCAGGTTAGCAAAAACCTCATACAGCGCACTCTTACTAGGCGACATTACGAAATCAAGCACACAGAGCAATGCGAAATATGGCCAGATCTTGTTGTACCGTTTTTTGTAAAAATCCACTACACTGATTTTCTGATCCTTGAATTTCTGGTAGTAGCCGCAGCACATTCCAAAACCACTGACTATCATAAAAAGGAAAACGAGGTTTGTGAAAGACGGTATCAACCGTTCAAACACAAATCCTCCCATCCTATATTCTCCATTTGCAAGGACGTGCATCAGTGCAATGCCAATGACGGCATACGCCTTCAATCCATCTATTCCCTCATATCTATCCGCTTTTGTAGCCACAAGTTTTCTCCTCACTTACCAAGTCTTACTGATAGCTTTTTCTTTTTTACGCTCTACCAGTTGTTTTTCGAGTTCTTAACAAAGGACTCATTATTTTATCCGACATTATTTTAACCACAATCGCTAAAATCAATGTTGCAACAAATACAGTTACAATAAAAACGCCTGAACTCATTTTCGGAAACAGTCTACTAACTATCGAAATAACAACCAAATGCCCTAAATAAAACTCATATGAAATATTTCCTAATAATTGAACCAGTCTTCCTTCAAAAGAAATGTTCATTGTGCATGCTGAAAACAGTAGCAATAATACCACAGCCAAAACTACTCTCAGCAACCATCCTCCAAGGAAAAAAACATGCTTATATTTCATATATAGAGTTCCTAGCAAAGCTGATAATAGGAATAATATAATTATTTTCCTTGTATGACTTTGTTTTAATTCACTTGTTATTATCTCCTTTTTATGATAGAGAATTAAACCAAAAATAAACCCTATACTTTCTGTCGGCCAAATGAAGAAAATCTTTATCGGCGTCAAATATGTTACTAAACTAAACAGTAAACAAATCAGCCCCACTAGCCAATCTTTTATATCCACTGGTATAACTTTTGTTTTCCAGATTATCCAAAACACCAAATAAGCAACAATAATCGCATAAATGTATTGATTAAACGCATAGAGTCCTCGAACCTCATATACATTTAAGGTCATCACTTTAAAACCGAATGAAATTATATTGATCAATATTGCAGGCACAAACAGCGCCAAAATTCTTTTTTTCCAGAATTGATTTAAATAGCTTTGACTTCTTTCTACGCTAGTCCTACATCCAAAAGCTGAAATCGCAAAAAATGTAAAAACACCAACATACGCAAAACTACCGATAATGTTCTGTACCGTGTTAGTATAATCATTCGATATATGAACATACATAATGACAACACACATCATGCCTTTAACCGCATTCGTATACTTCTTATCCATGTATGTTGCCGCATTAAAATTCCATTTGCTACCTTGTACTGCGGCAAATATCAGCAAAGCTATTGGTATTAATGTATAAATATAATTCATCATTTTTTATTCTCACTCAATCTGTAATTAATAGTTCAGTCAACCGACACTACAGCCAAAGCGTTATTCATCTACGACAGAATCTTTTTAACGTAACATGTTCTATTTCACTACCTCTGTTCAGATGCAGCACTTCCAATGTATTGTTCATAAACCAGAGTGCTCCATACAAACGCAGGTAGTGATACTGAAAGTCCTTATGATAAAATCATCTGCTGTTGCTGAACCTAGGTAGTGAGATTAAAACTGCTCTTGCAGTTCCACCCATCTCTCAAAAAGTGCCGTAAATACGCTATTTTTCCGCCATTTTCACTATGTACATCTCACTACCTGTGTTTGGTTAGAGAAGATTATTAATCATCAATATACGCATAATTATTACCTTCTATATAGTTGCAATGTTTTATCTACTATCTCATTCCAATCATACTTCTTACATATATAATCGGCTGCCTGATCCTTATAATTGTCAACCAACTTACTATCATCACATAATTTCTGTAATTTATCCTGCAAGTCTTTCACATCTGATTTTTTAAATGCAACCGCTTTATTTCCAACAACTTCTGTACATTCCTTTATATCCGAAGTAAGACAACAGTTACCATAACTCATTGCTTCTAACAGACTAAGCGGCATACCCTCAAGATCACTTGGAAGTACATATACATAGGCATTACTATACAATTCCTGTAATAGCTGTCCCTGAACAAATCCGGTAAATACAATTCTATCATCCTGTCCAGCCATCTGTTTTAACTTGTCCATATATTCATCTGTATCAGAAGATCCACCGGCTATCACAAGTCTCTTGTCTGTATCTATATTCTTAAATGCCTCTATCAGATAATGCTCACCCTTTTCTGGTACAATCCTGCCCAGATACAATATATAAGAACCTTTTTTCAAACCAAACTTTTTCTCTATTAGATCAGCTTCTATCTTATCTGGTCTGGTAACACCATTGGGTATATATCTTGTCTTTCTTCCATATGTATCTTTAAAATACTTTTTGACTTCACTGCTAAGCACAATAATTTCATCTGCATATTTGACTGCCATTTTCTCTCCAAAATGAATATATTTGGAGCCAAATCCTGCCTTCCATTTTTCTCTCTGCCAGTCTAATCCATGAACCGTTACTATAACCTTTTTTCTAAATATCTTTGGTATAAAACAAAAAGCTGCCGGGCCTTCTGCATGTATATGCACGACATCATATCCTCCAAATGCACTGCAAAGTGCTGCAAAAAATGACGACGATACTGCCGCAAGTCCTTTCTTTTCTATCGTAGGAACAGATTTGATTCTAACCTTCTTATATTCTTTTTTCTCTTTTGTATCATACTCAGAACCACTCACATGATGTCCGTGTCTGTTATAGCAGGTCACTTCATGCCCTGCCGCAGCCATACGAGTGCTAAGTTCTTCTACAACTATCTCAACCCCACCTTCTCTTGATGGAATTCTTTTTTGTCCGAACATAGCTATCTTCATCTATTCTTATTCCTCACATATGAATTTGTCTTCTATAATTATTACTAATCAGAATCACATCGACCCTTCGCCCTTCAACACAACACCCACTGTCTTGAACAGTATCTTGATGTCATTTACAAGGCTCCATTCATCGATGTACTTACGGTCTAATCTTACAACCTCATCAAAATCCGTGATGTTACTTCTTCCACTGACCTGCCATAGTCCTGTGATTCCCGGCTTGATTGCCATACGACCTCTGTGATGGGCAGAATATTTCTCCCATTCATCCTCTGTTGGCGGTCTGGTTCCGATCAGACTCATATCACCCTTTAAAACATTGAAGAACTGTGGGAATTCATCGAGCGACCAGTCACGGATCCGGTTTCCGATGCCCTTCTTGATCGTACCATCCGGCAGCTTCTTGCAGCCGATAATTCGCGGATCATATTCCATCTTGAACATCATACCATCCTTGACCTGATTCTGCTCCATCAGTTCGGCTTTTCTTGCTTCCGCATCCATATACATACTTCGGAATTTATAGATCTTGAACTTCTTACCATTCTTACCGATACGGTACTGGGAGAAGAAGATCGGTCCCGGTGATGCAATATAGATACAAGGTGCAAGGATGATCGTAAGGATGCCTGTAAAGATACATCCCACAATTCCTCCAAGGATATCGATTGCACGCTTCACAAATGCCTGATACGTTGTTATATATGTAGTGCTGACGGTCAGTACATGATGACCAAGCTGTTTATCGAATACATACTGATAATCGGAAAGCTCTGCCGGAACACGCACCCGCACATGAACCGTGATTCCCATATCTGCAAACTGTCCCAGAAGATTCTCCGGAATATGCTTCTCAAATGGTATATTCACATAAACCTCATCTACCCAGCCATGCATGATCTGTTCCAGAACTTCGTCTGAATATGTATATATGCTAAGCTCCAAATCTGCATATTCTGTATTGTAGTTTTCCGTCTCATCCTCAGTTGCATCTAATAATACAACACCTGCAACCCGATACAGATTATAGTATTCTGTATCCATTTCGGCAAGTAACGCATTCAGGTATTCTTTGACTGTCACAATTACAATGGATTTCTTTGCCACGCGATGTCTTCGTATATATTCCTTCCAGAGAAGCGTGACCACATAACCCATAGCCAGATATATCATGCCAAACAAAGCCATAACTTTTCTGGAATAAGCCGCGCCCATCTTCATCATGAACAGAACGAATACTGCCAAAAGTACAACCAGTACAGACTGCTTCACAGACGCAACAGCTTCACGGAAATATCCCCGTTTCAATACGCCTTTATATATATGACATACTATGGTAACTAATAATTGAAATAATGTCAGAAGTACGGCTATTGTCCGATATAACTTACTATGATACGGATTCTCTGTTCCCATCCGTATAAAATACGCCATACAATAAGATGCATGCAGTGCTATCAGATTCAGCACTGTAAAATCAAGATGCTTTAACCAGCCCTGAGGCTCTTTTCTATACATTCTATTCCCTCATTCCCTCATAAATGTGTTCATCATGTATCTTTATCAAGTCAAGCTATATAAATATAGTTGTTAATGGCTTAGAAATCCTTAACGCTTCTTAACCACTAACAACTATAATTCAATTTTTATTAAAAGTCAATTTTCCAGGCTTAAGTTGAATGTAGAAATTTCTGAAAATAATACTGTTATTTTAGGCAATTTTTTCAAAGTATTCGACGCAGTTCTACAACTTATATCCATTCTTCTTTAACAGCTCTCTCGCTGTCTCCGGTGAATCCACGCCCTCTGCATTCTTGATCGGTGCAAATTCATACTCTCTGATAACTTCAAATGGTAAGCAGTCATTCATAAACTGAAGCATATCAAGTGCAAGAGTTTCAAACTTATAACCATTCGGCTCCGCAGGCTTTACCAACTCTTTTTTCTCATTCATATATGGAATAACTTTCTTCGCAGCATGAAGCGGCATATTCTCGTTTAAGAGCACCTTCAATTGATCAACTGGGAAAATATAATTTAAGATCACCCCATAATTATAAGCATACTCGCCCATAACCGTTTTCTTATACCGCATCTCATCTGACAATTCATAATATTCTACTATGTAAGGCTTATTGTCTTTCTTACACAGCACGCCTACCCGTTCATATGGATCTGCTTTCTTTACGACTTTTGCCGCCGACTGGTAATCTTCCATCATCATCGAACCAAGGAATACCGGATCTGCAATCTTCTGTAACACATTGTCCACGGCAAATACATTGATGTACCGAATGCCCTCTTTATCAAGCTGTTCTACCAGTCCTGCCCGTTTCATGGATGAGAACCAGCCACCATTTCCATTTGGTGACAGGCAGATCTTTGATGGTGCTTCCATCAATATCTTTCCATTAAAATCAACGGATGGTACAAGCTCCTGTTTGAAGAAATGCAGATACTCCTCCTTATATCCAAAATTCTTATGCTCTACAAAGAAGGATGTCGTTGCTTCGTAGTTCTTATCACTGGTCATGATATAGAGATGGATCCATCGTCCAAGTGTCCTCACAACAGTCAGGATCGTTTTCACCTGACATTCGAATATATAGAGGTCCCTTGTCTGCCCAAGATTATAGGTTCCTTTCGGTCCGTCAAACCCCAGTCTGGTGCCCTGACCTCCGGCAAGCATAACAAGAGCGAGCTGTCCTTTCTGGATCGCCGTTTCACCAAGCACCTTATAGGCAAATTCATATTCCTTGATCGTGTCAAGTGTCAATGCCTCTGTTGGTGTGATCGTTTCTTCCTTACCGGCTGATTCTTTCTCTTTTAATACATCAAATATAGAGAAGTCGATCTCTTCAATCTGGGAAAGCAGGCTCTGCTTCTCTTCATCGTTTAATTCATCATAATAGGCGAGCACATGCTCCTGCCCGTACTTTTTCAGCACTTCTAAAGCGTTTTCATATGTCATATAATTTTCCCTCATTTCACACTATCTATAATTTTTAACTCGTTTCTTCACCGCAACCGTCTCACCAAACACTTTGAATACATCCTTTAACCCGATCCTTCTTCCGCCCTTGCTGTCATCCCGGCTGTAGTTCAGCTCGATCGGAGCTTCGCAGATCTTTCTGCCATCTTTTGCTGCCATGGCAAGGATCTCAATATCAAATGCATATCCTTCTGCCTGCATCCGGCTGACGATTGGTTTGATCACTTCTTTTTTGAATAACTTGATACCGGTCTGTGTATCGTGGGTGTTCAGATGGAACATCATCTTTAACATCAGATAATATCCATAGCTCATGATCTTACGCAGCATCGGATAATGGAGCTTCGACTCCGGATGCAGCTTGGAACCGATCACGATATCGGCATCCTGCTCCTTCATATCCTTTAAGAATCGTTTCAGCAGGATCGGTGGCAGTTCCAGATCGGAATCCAGAAATGCGATGTATCGTCCCTCTGCTGCTGCGATCCCTGTCCGGATGGCATGTCCTTTTCCACCATTTGGCTGATATGAGATTCCTCTGATATGAGTATCCTGCATTTCTGCCCGGCGGATGCACTCTGCGGTGTTATCTGCACTTCCGTCGTCAACTGCTATGATCTCATACCGTTTGACGAAACCGGACAGTACTCTGCTGGTTTCAAGCAGATTATCTGTTATATGTGCTCCTTCATTATAGGCGGGCATGACGACAGATAGTGTCACATCCCCCTCCTTATTTGTTTCCATGGTCAACGTTCTCCTGTCTGACAGTCTTATTCTTCTATGTTCGCCTGTTTTACAATGCCATAGACTGCCTCTCTGACGATTTCCGACATGGATACGCCCTTCTGCTTTGCATATCTTGAAAGCAGTTCATGTGTATCTGTGTCGATCCTAAGTCTTAGAATTGTGTCTTTCCGTTTATCGGTCGGTCTTCCCGGACCTCTCTTGATTTCCTCTGCCATCTCCCTGCTCCGTTTCTTTTTATTTAAAGAAAATACTTCTTTACTCCATGTATCGCATATCCTGCAAAATATCCAAGTGACTTCACTGTTCCAAATCCCATCTTCCGGTATACCTGATACGTCATCTTTGCAGAATGTAATTTGGAACCTGATTTACTGTTCTTCACCATCCGGTAAAGCAATAACGGTTCATTGATGCCTGCTGCCTCCCCGTATTTCTTAAGGATTTGCAGCCAGCAGATATAATCCTCGTGAGCATCATCATCCCCCATCGGGAACTCTGCTGCCACCTCTCGCTTCATCACTACGGATGAGCAGTTGATCACATTCCCATACAGTAGCATCTTGTAAGTGATGTTCTCCGGTACCGGTAAGATCCGTCCGGTATGGGTTCCGTCCTCTTCCATCAGTTCTCTGGCAGTTGAGGATAATACCACTCCGGTCTTCTTCATAACAGCAAGCTGCTTTGAGAGCTTTCCCGGCCGCCAGATATCATCGGAATCTAAGAATGCTACATATTCACCCTCTGCAAGCTGTACGCCCTTATTTCTGGTTGCTGCTACACCAAGATTGGTTTCATTCTTATATAGTCTGACCTGTGGATTGCTTTTATATTCTGCCAGACACTCCGTCAGATCCTCCGGTGAACAGTCGTTGATCACGATGATCTCTGATATCACATCCTGACAAAGTGCGGAATCGATTGTCTGTTTAATTGTTCTGCTGCAATTATATGCCGGAATGATCACGGATACTTCTGGTTTCATTTATTTCTTTTCCTCTACACTATAGAAGGCATCCTCGGCTTCATCATGCGGATGCTTGATGCCTGTTTTCTTTGTCTTGTCTTCGCGGATCGCTGTCGTCTGATTTGCATCAATTCCCTCTGTATTCTCCTTCTGGAATAAGATCTTGAAGGTCAGCAGGATCAGCTTCAGATCCAGCCATAAGGAATACTGCTCATAATATGTCAGGTCAAGCTTCACCTTATCTCTCGGTGTGGTGTTATATTTACCGTAAACCTGTGCATATCCGGTAAGTCCGGCCTTCATCTTCAGACGATAGTCGAATTCCGGGAAAGTCTCCCTATACTGTGCTGCGATCTCCGGACGCTCCGGTCTAGGGCCTACGACTGACATATCGCCCTTTAAGATATTAAAGAGCTGTGGCAGCTCGTCTAAGTGTGTGGCACGGATCACACGGCCAACCGGTGTGATTCTGTCATCATGCTTTCTTGCAAGCTGTGCGCCATGTTCCTCGGAGTCCATCCGCATACTTCTGAATTTCATGATCTTGAATACCCTGCCATTTAAGGTCAGACGATCCTGTTTATAGAATACAGGGCCTCTGTCATAGAGCTTGATCGCAAGTGCGATCAGGATCATAAACGGTGAAAAGATAATGATCATGATCAGGGATACGATGATATCCATCAGACGCTTGAAGATCATATCTTCTCCTGTCAGTCCCTGGTTTCTGGATAATAATAACGGTGTATCAAACAAATGGATCGGTTCTGCTCCTAAGATAATGATATCCGATAACTTCGGTACCACATACGAACGGATCGAATGCTCGAAGCAGTATTTTACCAATTCGTTTCTGATATATGCCTTTGTCTCACAAAGGATAATACCATCGTACTGTAAGATTTTTTCTTTTAATGCTTTCTCACCTTCACTGACATGAATACGGTCAGCAATGATGTATTTGTCTTTTCTGGCATTGATCTTATCAATGAATTCGGTCGGTGTCTTATATCCGTAGACAAGCAGTAAATGTCTTGGAGGATAAAACTTACGGTACATCATCCTACAGACAAATACCCATATAAATATAACTATGATCTCTAAGAATGTAAGCTCGATCATGTTCAGTGCCGGCAGATAATTACGGGCAATGATACACAGCTCGACATAACCTACGATATTTGCACAGACCAATGATAATATCTGTGAAAAGAGAACATCCATCACCCGGAGGAAGCCTACTTTATAACCACCATACAGCTTCGTAAACAGATAAATGATAATCGCATACATACCGATTACCGCCCAGTTACCTTTGTTCCAGAACGGAATCTGGATAGCCTGAGTATTATCTGCATATTCGGTATACCACATTCTCGCAAACAGCAGTACTTCCGCAGCTAACAGAAGCACGCCTTCCGAAAATGTGATAATACGTTTGTAAATGTCTCTCTTTCTCACATGTCTGGTTTCTTCCATATCAATCTCCATCCCACCATGAGAGGTGGTCACCAGGTGGATATGCCACCTGCTTTCTCTTCATTTTTTTCTATTGGTATCGATTATTTTAACAGTTCACGGAGCATCTGGTTTACGGATGCCGGATCTGCCTTGCCCTTCATTGCTTTCATGGTCTGTCCAACCAATGCGCCAAGTGCTTTTTCTTTTCCGCCACGGAAGTCTTCGATTGCTTTTGGATTATTGGCAATAACTTCTTCTACGACCTTGCGGAGTGCACCTTCATCATTTACGGTGGCGAGTCCATGTTCTTTTACATAGCTTTCCGGTTCAATATCATCTGTAAATATCTTCTCAAATACTTCCTTTGCGACATTGCTGTTGATGGCTTTCGCATCTACCATCTGTATCAGCTTTGCAAGGTGCTCTGCGCTAAATGACAACTCATCTGCATCGATGGAATGTTCTTTCATCAGACGCATGGTCTCTCCCATCAGCCAGTTGGATACCTTCTTCGGATTTGCTCCGAGAGCGATCGTCTCCTCGAAAAGGTCTGCCATCTTCTTTGTATTTGTAATGATATCTATATCATAGTCTGGGATATCATACTCTTCTTTATACCGGATCTTCTTCTCATCCCGGAATTCCGGCTGACGGCTTCGGATCTCCTCCATCCACTCGTCACTGATCTGTACCGGTACAAGGTCAGGATCAGGGAAATAACGATAATCCTGTGCATCCTCTTTGGAACGCATCGGATATGAATATTCCTTGGTATCATCCCATCTTCTGGTCTCCTGTACAACCTTTTCGCCTGCTTCGATCAGATCGATCTGACGTTCTCTCTCATTCTCGATCGCATGGGCGATAGCCTTGAATGAGTTCAGGTTCTTTGTCTCTGTTCTTGTTCCGAATTCTTCTGCTCCGACTTCACGAACAGACAGGTTGACATCGGCACGCATCGAACCTTCATTTAACTTACAGTCTGATGCTCCGAGATACTGGATGATCAGACGTAATTTCTCAAGATAAGCAATTACTTCTTCCGCAGAACGCATATCCGGCTCAGATACGATCTCGATCAGAGGTACACCGGAACGGTTGAAATCGACCAGTGAACTGTCTGTATATGGATCATGTAGCAGTTTACCTGCATCCTCTTCCATATGGATCTCATGGATCCTTACGAATTTCTTCTTGCCCTCCACTTCGATCTCTACCTTTCCATTTCTGCAGATTGGGTAGTACAGCTGAGAGATCTGATAGTTCTGTGGGTTATCCGGATAGAAATAATTCTTACGGTCAAATTTACAGTTCTGTGTGATCGTACAGTTGGTTGCAAGACCGACAGCAACTGCTTTTTCTACTACCCCTTTATTCAGTACCGGAAGGGAACCCGGCATACCGGTACAGACCGGACATGTATGTGTATTCGGTGCACCACCAAATGCGGTACTGCAGCCGCAGAATATCTTCGTCTTTGTCGCAAGCTCTACATGAACCTCCAGACCGATCACGGTTTCGTATACTTTACTCATCTTACAGACCCCTTTCTGCTACAGCGGCAGGCTGCTTGTACTCTCTTGTCTGCTCAAATGCATATGCCGCCTGAATGATTGCTTTCTCGTTAAATGCATCTCCTACCATCTGGACACCGATCGGCATGCCGTCTTTGTCGTACCCGCATGGAAGGGAAATACCCGGAAGTCCTGCAAGGTTAACCGGAACGGTGTATACATCGCCCAGATACATCTTGATCGGATCGGATAAGGATTCACCCATGGTCAGTGCCGTTGTCGGAGCAACTGGGCCGAGGATGATATCGTATTTTGCAAATGCTTTATCATATGCCTGTTTGATCAGGGCTTTTACCTTAAGTGCTTTTACATAGTATGCATCATAGTAACCGGATGACAGGGTAAAGGAGCCTAACATGATACGTCTCTTTACTTCTGCGCCGAAGCCTTCGGAACGTGTCTTCTTATACATGTTGTGAAGGTCTGTGTACTCTGCTGTACGATAGCCGTATTTTACGCCGTCGAAACGTTCCAGATTCGAGCTTGCCTCTGCGGATGCAATGATATAATATGCAGGAATTGCATATTCTACCATACCAAGGTCAAATTCTTCCACGATCGCACCTTTTTCTTTTAACACTTCAGCTACATGGTACACAGCATCCTTGATCTCAGGATCCAGTCCTTCTGTGAAATAGTCCTTTGGAAGTCCGATGCGCATACCTTTTACATCGTCCTTTAATGCGCTTGTAAAATCATTATCCATACGTTCTACAGATGTAGAATCTTTCTTATCATACCGGGAAATGATCTCTAATATCGTTGCACAGTCTGTTACATCCTTTGCAAGTGGTCCGATCTGGTCAAGAGATGAACCATATGCAACCAGACCGTATCTGGATACTCTGCCGTAAGTTGGCTTGATTCCTGTTACACCACAAAATGCTGCCGGCTGACGGATCGATCCACCGGTATCGGAACCGAGTGCACACGGTACTTCTTCTGCTGCAACAGCGGCTGCTGATCCACCGGAAGAACCACCCGGAACTTTATTTGTATCCCATGGATTCTTTGTCTCGCCATAATAAGAAGTCTCGGTTGTACTTCCCATCGCGAACTCATCCATATTTGTCTTGCCTACGATCACGGCTCCTGCTTCCATTAATTTCACAACAGCATCTGATGTATAGGTCGGTACGAAGTTTGATAAGATCTTGGATGCGCAGGTGGTAAGTACACCATTCTGACACATATTATCCTTGATCGCGATCGGTACACCTGCCAACGGGCCTGTCAGCTCGCCGCTGTCGATCTTCTTCTGTATTTCTTCTGCCTGTTTGAATGCACCTTCTTCATCTACGGTGATAAAACAGTTATATTCTTTGTCGTATGTCTTTATATTCTCGATGCAGGCTTTGGTTGCTTCCATAACGGAGATCTCTCCGGCCTTGATCTTCTTTCCAAGCTCTACTGCTGTCATACTCATCATATCCAATGTCCGTTACCTCCTAATCAAATGTTCTTGGCACCTTATAGCAGCCATCTTTCTGCTCCGGTGCATTTGACAGCATATTCTCTCTGTCGTCGCCATTTGTTACTTCATCTTCACGGAATACATTATTATAAGAAAATGTATGGCTCATTGCTTCCACATTCTCAGTGTCCAGTTCGTTTAACTTACTTACATAGTCAAGCATATCTGACATATCTTTCTTTGCCTGCTCCTTCTCCTCATCGGAAAGCTCAAGTTTCGCCAGAATACCTACATAATCGATTGTTTCGTCTGTAATAACCATGGTATGTCTCCTTGTCTGGGTTTTATTAGGCAATTGCAATACTACTCTTTACTATGTTTGGATACTTTTGACCTTACCAATCAGGGGACGCTTTCGCTCGTTTCGGTCTGCAGCGGTACTAAGATGCCGCTTAATGCGCCATCTAAGGACCGGCGACCTCAAATACCCCTGTATTAGTAAGTCAAAGTATCCAAACAACATTCAGACTATTGTTTTCGCAATTGCCTACTATTATTTATAGTACCACAAAATTAGTTAGAGTGTACCACATAACTCCGTTGTTTGCAAGTCTACATAAAAAGGAAGGCATACTGCCTTCCTTTTTTCTGTCTTTGTAGCCATTCACACCTCATCATATGCAAAGAGGAGTGTGATGAAAACCACACTCCTCTTTGTATTCTTCATAAAGAGTTTTATGCTGGTTGTCAGCCTCGATACCCAGTTAAGATATCTAAATCGGCGTGGAAATCATTAAGTCCCCCACGTGGACTACAACCATATCCTGATTGCACGGCTCGATATCAATTAAGATATCTAATGAAATGGATGTTTTACCCTGCTCCATTTGCAGCCCAACTTTTTACGATGCTCTTTCATCGAGAATATCTCTATTCTTATATTTATTATACTCAAATCATATTATAAAAACAACATTTTTATAGTTATTTTATAACATGCCCTCTAAGGTCTCACGGATTGCCTTGATGAAGTTCTCGCTGTTTAATACAGTTGGATTCTCAAGGGTTGTGATAAGTGCAAGATCCTTTGTCATCTTTCCGGATTCGATCGTTGCGATCGTCGCTTTCTCAAGCTTGTTTGCGAAATCAACCAGAGCGTCGATGCCATCGAGTTCACCACGTTTTCTAAGTGCACCTGTCCATGCAAAGATTGTTGCAACAGAGTTTGTGGATGTTTCTTCACCCTTTAAGTGCTTGTAGTAGTGTCTCTGAACTGTTCCGTGTGCAGCTTCGTACTCATACTTTCCATCTGGGGAAACCAGTACAGATGTCATCATGGCCAGTGAACCAAATGCAGATGATATCATATCACTCATTACGTCACCATCGTAGTTCTTACATGCCCAGATGAATCCACCCTCGGATTTCATAACTCTTGCTACAGCATCATCAATCAGTGTATAGAAATATTCAATACCTGCTGCATCGAATTTCTCTTTGTATTCTTTATCAAAGATCTCCTGGAAGATATCTTTGAATGTATGGTCGTATTTCTTTGAAATCGTATCCTTGGTTGCAAACCAGATTGTCTGCTTGATATCCAGCGCATAGTTGAAGCAGCATCTTGCAAAGCTTTCGATTGACTTATTGATGTTGTGCTGTCCCTGGATCACACCCGGTCCGTCGAATTCATGGATCGTCTCTTTGATCACTGTACCATCTGCACCTGTAAACACCAGTTCAGCCTTACCGGCACCCGGAACCTTGATCTCTACGTTCTTATATACATCACCATATGCATGTCTTGCGATTGTAATAGGAGCCTTCCAGTTCTTTACACATGGCTCAATGCCCTTTACGATGATTGGTGTACGGAATACAGTTCCGTCGAGGATTGCACGGATCGTTCCATTTGGACTCTTCCACATTTCCTTCAGATCATACTCTGTCATACGTGCAGCATTTGGTGTGATTGTTGCACATTTAACAGCTACGCCATACTTCTGTGTTGCATATGCAGAATCAAATGTTACCTGATCATTTGTCTCATTTCTATATTCAAGTCCCAGATCGTAATACTCGGATTTCAGATCGATAAATGGATAGATCAGTTCATCCTTGATCATCTTCCAGAGAATCCTGGTCATCTCATCTCCATCCATCTCTACTAAAGGGGTAGTCATTTGAATTTTTTCCATCTTGCTCGTTCCTCCATGTTCTTTTATTATAGTTCTAATTACTTACCTGTTTTTATACACGCCTAGAATTATACATGAAAAATGTTGCTATTTCCAGTTTTTTGAAAGTTTTTTACACATATCCGTAAATTCCGCGCACGGACACTTCCCCGGATATAATGATCGACTCCTGTCCATCTTTATCCTTCACACGAAGTCCTCCATTTGGTGCAAGTCCGAGGGCTGTGTATTCTGTCCGGTTATATCCTTCGATCACATAGACCTGTTCATCCTTGTTCACAAGGATGGAATTATATTCATCCAGCATGAACTGAAGATCCTGGCATTTGACAAATGCGTCATACAGCTCTTCAAAATGATTTGCCACACTGGCGACCAGTTTGCTTCTGTCACAGCCGGTTCCGTTTTCCAGCTTGATCGATGTCGCCTTATCTGCCAGTTCTTCCGGAAATTCCATCATGGATACATTGATACCGATACCTACAACTGCATATTTGATATCCATACCTTCCGAACTCATCTCTGTAAGAATGCCACAGATCTTCTTGCCGCCGACTACAACATCATTCGGCCATTTGATCTGTGCCTGTAAGCCCGCTGTATCGGCAAGAGCACGCGCCGTTGCAAGTGCCGAAAGGATCGTAAGTCTGGATACATTCTCGATCGGCACATCCGGACGGAGCAGAAATGTCATGGCTATGCTGGTTCCCTTCGGGGTGCTCCATGCCCTTCCTCTTCTTCCTCGTCCTGCATTCTGTTCGTTTGCAACAAACAACGCTCCGTGTGTTCCATCTGTCTCTCCTGCAAGCTTTGCCCGTATATTTGTGGAATCCGTCTCATCATAATAATACAGTTCTCTTCCGATCACCGATGTCGTGAGTGCTGCCTCTATCTTCTCTTTCGTAACAATATCCGGCTCTCCGACCAGACGATAGCCTTTATTATTTACAGCATCTATAATGTAGCCTTCTGCCTTTAAGGCATTGATGTTTTTCCAGACAGCGGTTCTTGAGACACCTAATTTCTCACAGATCGCCTGACCGGATATATAATCACTGCTTGTCCGAAGCAACGCAAGGATTTTTTCTTTCATGATTTACCTTCTTTCTGTCTCACTTTCCTGATAAATTCCCATCTTCTTTAATAAATGATAATAGATTGCATCGCACTTATCACGTTTTCCGCTGAACGGCAGTACGAATTGCTCTTTTCCTATATCAATCTTCAATATGTAATATGGCAAATGCGGATCCGGAATGACCAGATTCACATTTGTAATCTTCTCATATGGTGTATGATAAGATTTCTTTCCCTTTTCTATGATCAGTTCATCGTCTTCAAAATGATAGGTCAGATCAAATGCCGATTTTCGAAATGATGATTTCACCAGCACCAATCCGTATACTCCAAGTGCAAGACCAAATGCCAGCTTAAAAATACGACCACCGGTACTGCCATGGGATTTGATCATCAACAGGATAAATGCTGCTCCGATAACAACAAAAAATACACCAACCATCCGGTATGCAATTCTGGTTGCTCTGTTTTTCTTTACGGTATGCTGCATGTGTTTTCCTCGTTCTTTCTGTATATTTTCTGTTCTCTATTATATTTTCTACAGTCATAAAAAGCAAGCCGGAGTAAACATGACATTTTGCACTAAAACCCCCGACAAAAAACATGATTTTTACCAGATTGATTTTTCTTATAAAAAGAAGTAATATCCAGTATGCATTTAGAATATGGAAGTCGTTGCGGGCGGTTTATTTAATAGAATCATACGACTTGCCAATACAGGGACATTTGAGTCCGCCGGTACTCACATTTTGCACTTAGTGAGTGCTCGCACGAACTTAGAGCAAAAGCGCACCCTTGTGGTGCGATGGCGCATAAGCGGCATCTTAGTACCGCTGCAGGACTCAACGAGCGGAAGCGTTCCCTGTTGGCAATGTCAGTATGATTCGTAAATAAACTGTTCGCAACAACTAAACTAACACAAGGAGGTAAAATCATTGAAAAACTTACTGAAAAAAATTAACGGTTCCAAGGATCTGACTGAAGGCAATCCTATGAAACTGATCTTGAACTTTGGACTGCCATTATTATTTGGGCTTTTATTCCAGCAATTTTATAACATGGTCGATACAATCATCGTTGGTAAATTTCTGGGTGTCGATGCACTTGCAGCCGTCGGCTCAACCGGATCGATCAACTTTATGATACTCGGTTTCTGCATCGGTATCTGCAATGGTTTTGCCATCCCGGTTGCTCAGGCCTTTGGAGCAAAGGACACTGATAATATGAAGAAGTACATTACAAACTGTGTCTGGGCTTCGATCTTCTTCGCTGCCGTTATGACAGTTGCAGTCGGAATTCTTACCAGAAATATTCTGATCTGGATGAAGACACCGGACAGCATCCTGGATCAGGCATTTATCTACATATTTATTATATTTATGGGAATACCTGCAACCTTCCTTTATAATATGGTTTCCGGTATCCTGCGTTCTCTCGGCGACAGTGTAACCCCTGTTGTCTGTCTGATTGCATCCTCCCTGTTAAATATCGTACTGGATATCCTGTTAGTTCGTCCGATGGGTGTCGCCGGTGCTGCTGTTGCAACCGTTGTTGCACAGGCAATCTCCGGTGTCGGCTGTCTGATCTATATGTGTAAGAAGCTCGGATATCTTCATTTTACAAAACAGGACTGGGCATTTAGTATGCGCCACTGTCTGACCTTATGCGGTATGGGTGTTCCGATGGGGCTTCAGTACTCGATCACAGCGATCGGCAGTGTTATTCTTCAGGCTGCAGTTAATTCGATGGGTGAATCCGTTATCGCTGCCGTATCCGCCGGAACAAAGATCTCCATGTTCCTCTGCTGTCCGTTTGATGCCATGGGATCGACAATGGCAACCTACGGCGGACAAAATGTCGGTGCTAAGAAAATGGATCGTGTGGATGCCGGCTTAAAGGCATGTATCAAACTCGGTATTGCCTATGCGATTCTTGCATTTGTATTTATCCTGTTATTTGGCAAGAATCTGGCACTCCTCTTCCTGGATGCAGAAGAGACAGAGATCATCAAGCTTGTATATTATTTCCTGCTTGGCAACTCAGGAGCTTACATCCTACTTGCCCTTGTAAATATCGTCCGGTTTATGATTCAGGGGCTTGGCTATTCCGCCTTTGCCGTTATCGCAGGTATCTGTGAAATGGTTGCCCGTACGATCGCAGGCTTTATCCTGGTACCAAAATTCGGTTATGTCTTTGTAGCACTCGGCAGTCCGCTCGCATGGATATTTGCAGATATCTTCCTGATTCCTGCCTATATCTATGTTGTAAAACGTCTTCGCCGCAAGTTCGGTCAGGAGACCCCGGCGATGCTGAAGCGTTGTCCAAAGAGCCTTGCATAAAAAAATAGCGATGATGGATTTGTACAAACAAATGCTGTCGTCGCTATTTTTTTGATACAGCTTTTTCATATAATTAAAAAATCCATACCGGCAACATATATATTCACTCAAATACATTTGCTGCCAGTATGGATTTTCTTTTTTAATTCTTATTCTTTATTTATTTCTGTAGATAATATCAGTTCTCTTTGGTCCGTTTGAAACCATAGTGATCGGATATCCGATATGTTTCTCAATGAACTCAATGTAGTTTCTGCAGTTCTCTGGAAGATCTTCGTAGTTCTTGATACCACGGATATCTGTCTTCCATCCCGGCAGAACCTCATATACAGGCTTTGCTTTCTTTAACTTAGCTGTTGTAGGGAAGTCTGTTGTTACTTCACCATCAATATCGTATCCGACACATACAGGAATCTCATCCAGATAACCCAGTACATCAAGTACGGTAAATGCTACATCTGTTGTTCCCTGCATACGGCAGCCATACTTGGAAGCTACACAGTCGAACCATCCCATACGTCTTGGACGTCCGGTTGTTGCACCGTACTCACCGCCATCACCACCACGACGTCTTAACTCATCTGCTTCATCTCCGAAGATCTCGCTGACGAACTCACCGGCACCTACAGCACTTGAATATGCCTTTACTACTGTTACGATCTGCTTAATCTCATATGGAGGAATACCGGCACCGATCGCACCATAAGCAGCCAGTGTAGATGATGATGTAACCATAGGGTAAATACCATGATCCGGATCCTTTAATGTTCCGAGCTGACCTTCTAACAGAATTGTCTTGCCTGCTTTGATCGCTTCATGGAGATATGCGGATACATCACATACATATGGCTCTACGATAGCCTTGTACTCCATCAATGTTTCATATACTTCATCTACTGTAAGAAGTGGCTTCTTATACAGATACTCAAGCAGAACATTCTTGGATGCGATAACTCTGCTGATCTTATCCTTCAATTCTTCCTCTGTGTCAAACAGTTCGCTTACCTGGAAACCGATCTTTGCATATTTGTCTGAATAGAATGGTGCGATACCTGACTTTGTAGATCCGAATGACTTACCGGCCAGTCTCTCCTCCTCGTACTCATCAAACAGAATATGATATGGCATAACCATCTGTGCTCTGTCTGAGATCAGGATCTTTGGCATTGGAACTCCCTTTTCTACGATGCTGTTCAGCTCTTTGAACAGAACTGGGATATTTAATGCTACACCATTTCCGATAACACTTGTTGTATGATCATAGAAACAACCGGACGGAAGTGTATGCAATGCAAATTTACCATAGTCATTTACAATTGTGTGACCTGCATTTGCACCACCCTGAAATCTGACAATAATATCAGATGTTTCCGCCAGCATATCTGTTATTTTACCTTTTCCTTCGTCGCCCCAGTTGGCTCCGACAACCGCTCTTACCATATTTTTATCCTCGCTTTCATGGCATTTTTCCGGAAATATCTTCCGAAATTGAACTCAATTACTTTTACATTATAGCATGTATGTATTATAAGTAAAATCGATATTAATTATATATAGCATAAGTAGTGCTTATATTTATTCTTTACAAATACATTGATTCGGTTTACACTTTCAATATAACAATTAGCATAACTGCATTTCTATATTTGATATCGTGTATACATCATTTGATATACATATACCCGATATATGCATATGCATGGCCTTAATAACGTTTTTACAATTATCTGTAATAAAATTAACCGGGAGCTTCGATTATGAATATTAATTATGAATATTATAAAATCTTCTACTATGTGGCAAAGACAGCGAGTATCTCTGCTGCCGCCAAAGAGCTGTGCGTATCCCAGCCCGCTGTCAGTCAGGCGGTCAAATCTTTAGAACATGCAATCGGTATCAACCTGTTTATCCGGACGAAAAAAGGTGTATCCCTGACAGGTGCAGGCGAACTTCTCTACAAACATGTAGCCGAAGGATACGAGGCAATCTCCATGGGCGAACAGCAGCTTGCCCGACTGATGCACTTAGAAACCGGCGAGATCCGGATCGGAGCCAGTGATATGACACTCCAGTTCTATCTGCTTCCGCATCTCGAACGCTTCCACCAACTCTATCCCGGCATCAAAGTACATGTAACAAATGCCCCGACCCCAAGTACGATCGATCACTTATTTGCAAATAACATTGACTTCGGTATCGTTACAACTCCTCTCCCACAGAATCCGAATATGGAGATTCGAAACGCGCGGGAGATTGAAGATATCTTTATAGCCGGTCCAAGATTTAACGACCTGAAAGGTAAAGTTCTCGACTATCCGGATCTGCAAAAGCTTCCGATCATCTGTCTGGAAAATGACACCAGCACAAGAGCCTATGTGGATCAGTTTCTTGCAAATGAAGGCGTCACGCTAACCCCTGAATTCGAGCTTGCAACCAGTGATATGATCGCACAGTTTGCAAAGAGGAACCTTGGAATCGGATCGATCGTGGCCGACTTTGCCGGTAACTATATTGACCGTGGTGAGATCTTCCGGTTAAATTTCAAGAAGCACATTCCCAAGCGGAACATGTGCATCATCAGCGACCGCAGACGTGGCATGAGCATCGCCGCTATGAAGTTGATGGAATTGCTGTAGCTTTCCTGTCATCCGATAATTGGTTCTTTAACTGTTAATGAACTTCTGATCTATATTGATTATAACGCTATAACAAAATATCACATGAATTAATCAGGGATGCATATCCCCTTGTAATGACATTGTGAGGATTTCGTTATGAAGTGCACATTACCAGTAAATGCGAGTGCTTGTTTGAGCCGAAGGCGAGTTAGCACAAGAGCATTTACGAATCAGGTATGTGCACTGAATAGAAACCACAACACGTCATTACAGGGGGATATGCATCCCTAATTGATTCATGTGATATTTAACTTTTATACGTTGATCTCAGCGGTCATGCCAAGTATGTCTTTATTTGCATCAAGTACCGGCTTTACAACCTCTGTGATGAATTCTTCGGTCTGCTCCGGTGCGCGTCCGACAAAGTTCTTTGGCTCAAGGATGGCTTCGATCTCTTCCTTGGTCATGCCAAATGCAGGATCTGCTGCGATCAGATCAACAAGGTTATTTTCCTTGCCCTCTTTCTTTACAGTTGCGCCTGCCTGCATGGAGTATTCACGGATAAGCTCATGCAGCTCCTGACGATTGCCGCCACGTTTTACAGCATCCATCATGATATTCTCAGTTGCCATAAACGGAATCTCCTTCATGAATCTCTGATAGATAACCTTATCATATACAACCAGACCATCTACAACATTCAGATACAGGTCTAAGATACCGTCGATTGCAAGGAATGCTTCCGGAACAGATACACGCTTGTTTGCGGAATCATCCAGTGTTCTCTCAAACCACTGTGTTGCTGCTGTAAATGCAGGATTTAATGCATCAGCCATAACGTAGTTTGATAAAGATGCAATTCTCTCACTTCTCATCGGATTTCTCTTATATGCCATTGCTGATGAACCGATCTGGTTCTTTTCAAATGGCTCCTCGATCTCTTTTAAGTGCTGTAACAGACGGATATCATTTGAGAACTTATGTGCACTCTGTGCAATACCGGAAAGTACATTTAACACTCTGGAATCTACCTTACGGGAATAAGTCTGTCCGGATACAGGATAGCATGCTTCAAATCCCATCTTCTCTGCGATCTTCTTATCGATCTGACGAACCTTCTCATGATCTCCGTTAAAGAGCTCTAAGAAGCTTGCCTGTGTTCCTGTTGTTCCCTTACATCCCAGGAGCTTCTGCTGACCGATCATGTAATCCAGATCAGACAGATCCAACATCAGTTCCTGAAGCCATAAGGTTGCACGCTTACCAACAGTTGTTGGCTGTGCAGGCTGGAAATGGGTAAATGCCAGTGTCGGCAGATCTTTATATTCCATAGCGAACTTGGACAGTTCGTTGATCACATTTAATAATTTCTTTCTGACAAGCTTCATAGCCTCTGTCATAACGATAACATCTGTGTTATCACCAACATAGCAGCTTGTTGCTCCCAGATGGATGATGCCGGCAGCCTTTGGACACTGAACGCCGTATGCATATACATGGCTCATAACATCATGACGAACCATCTTCTCACGCTCTTTTGCTACATCATAATTGATGTCCTCTGCATGTGCCTTTAACTCATCGATCTGCTCCTGTGAGATAACCGGCTTGCCGTTTTCAGAAAGGCCGAGTTCATACTCCGTTTCTGCAAGGGCGATCCATAATTTTCTCCATGTCTTAAACTTCTTATCCGGAGAGAAAATATACTGCATTTCTTTACTTGCATATCTCTCGCAGAATGGGCTTGTGTATCTGTCTGTACTCATTTTTACCTCTCCTGTATTTCTTTATTTTACTTTTGAATCTTCACCGCGTTTGAAATTCTCATGTTCTCCGCGGATATCTTCCTTTGGTGGCTCCATCGGATATTCCCCTGTAAAGCAGCCGTGGCAGTACTGTCTTCCACCGGAGATCTCTACCAGCCGCTCCTTGCGAAGATAAGCAAGGGAATCGGCGCCGATAATCTTGCAGATCTCATCAACCGAACGGTTATATGCGATCAACTGCTCTCTATCCGGGATATCCGTTCCAAAATAACAAGGATATAAGAACGGAGGCGAACTGATCCTTACATGAACTTCCTTTGCGCCAGCCTCGCGAAGCATTCCTACGATACGGTCTGAGGTTGTACCTCTGACAATGGAATCATCGATCATAATGATACGCTTGCCCTTTACCGCTTCTTTTAATACATTTAACTTCACGCGGACACTGGACTCTCTCTGGCTCTGCTGTGGCTTGATGAATGTTCTGCCGACATAGCCATTCTTGACAAATGCCGTTCCGTATGGAATGCCGGATTCCAGTGAATATCCCTGAGCTGCTGCATTTCCCGATTCCGGAACACCTACAACCATATCTGCATCTACCGGACTATCCTTTGCAAGACATCTTCCCGCGATCAGTCGGGATTCATAGATTCCCATTCCGTCAAATACGGAATCCGGACGGGCAAAATAGATATATTCAAAGATACATCTTGCATGCTTCTCCTGACACATGTCCTTATAGGACTGAATACCATACTCAGGCGAGATCGTTACGACTTCTCCGGGCTCTACATCACGGATAAATTCTGCACCGATCGTATCAAGGGCGCAGCTTTCCGATGCAAGAATATAGGCATTATCACGTTTTCCGATACAGAGCGGGCGGAATCCAAATGGATCTCTGGCTCCGATCAGCTTTCTTGGGCTCATGATCACCAGGGAGTATGCTCCGGAGATCTTCTTCATGGCATTGGCCACGGCCTCCTCAACAGAAGACGTGCGCACACGCTCTCTTGCGATATGGTACGCAATGACCTCAGAATCAATGGTAGTCTGGAAAATAGCGCCTGTGTATTCTAATTCATGACGCAGCTCCGGTGCATTGACCAGGTTTCCGTTGTGAGCTAACGCCAGGGTTCCTTTTACATAGTTTAATACCAGAGGCTGCGCATTCTCTCTGGTACTGCTTCCTGCTGTTGAATATCTTACATGGCCTACACCAATATTTCCATGGAGAGGTTCGATCACATCCGGTGTAAATACTTCGTTGCAAAGACCCATTCCCTTATGCGCACTTACTTTTCCTTTTGGGCCTTCTGTATCACTGACTGCTATACCGCAGCTTTCCTGTCCCCTGTGCTGGAGAGCAAACAGTCCATAATAAATTGTGGAGGCAACATCATTTCCGTCAAAATCGTAAATGCCGAAAACGCCGCATTCCTCCCGCACTTCATCTCCTCTGATATCAAAGTCCATCTGATTCTGGTTCATTGGTCTTTCCTTTCCGCTTTCGCCTTTTATCACAGTCTTGTCATTTATAAGTCATAACGATAAAAGAAGTCATTTTCAGTAGAAATTATAATACACGTTTTCTGTGAATACAAGCAACAGGCTCATTAAAATTCCTAATGAATAAATTCCCTCTGTTCTAATCAGTCTGTTTTTTCTCCTCCCGGATCTTGAAAAATAACACTTTTCCTTCTTTCAGATAAACAGCAGCGCCTTCTTTTAAAACCGGATTTGCTGTATCATCATCCTGTTTTTTTCCAGATTTTTCCAATACATATTGTTCCCGGACTACTTCTTTTTGGATCAGGTATTCCAGGATCTTCTCTTTTCCCGGCCATGGCACAGAAAGCCCCTGCCAGTTCTCCTGCCCTGTGGCAGAGGTTGAAAACAGAAAAGGTGTCAGAAATAAAAAGAAAGCTAACATTTTACCTTTCTTTTTCTTCTTTTTCCAGGCTCTCACCCCTGCCTTTCGCATTTTCTTTAATTGTTTCACTGCTTTTCTTTTTTTCATGGGAGTCCTTTCCCACG
>ENA-ORTB01000830-ORTB01000830.1-human-gut-metagenome-genome-assembly--contig:-NODE-830-length-38901-cov-44.786979_pt1 | contig 38901 bp, 40 predicted proteins | sample MGYA00241905_ERZ509174 | MGnify/ENA primary metagenome ERZ509174 (study PRJEB26280, sample SAMEA2338851) | human gut metagenome | biome: human gut; feature: human-associated habitat; material: faeces... | reverse complement strand
GTAGGTTGCTCCTCAGCAGAGCCTACTTCCTCTTAACATCCTGGCACAAAGATATATAACTAAAGTTAATTATTGATGAATTATCTAACTTTGTTTTGATTTTAAATGGAAAGTGCGATGACCGATTCAGTGTACAGGTTGGCAGAGGTGGTGGCGCGATCCAATCAGATGTTGGGTAGCAAGTTTGAGGTCCGCAACCGTACGGGGGCGGCTTATTATATCTCTCCGGAGGAACTGGGAAAGTTTGGTTATACCGACATCAACCGTATGCTCAAGAGCGTGCCGGGAGTGAACGTGTATGAAGAAGACGGTTTCGGATTGCGGCCGAACATCAGCCTGCGTGGTACGAAAGCCGAGCGAAGCGAGCGTATCTCACTCATGGAGGACGGAGTGTTGGTTGCTCCGGCGCCTTATGCCGCTCCCGCGGCCTATTATTTCCCCAATGCCGGGCGCATGTATGCCATCGAGGTGCTGAAGGGGAGCAGTCAGGTGCAATACGGTCCGTTTACCACCGGTGGCGCTATTAATATGGTGTCGACGCCCATTCCATCGAGATTCACCGCCAAGTTGAACACCTCTTACGGCAGCTACAACACGCTCAAGTCGTATGCAAGCATAGGCAACCGCTTTAAATATACGGGCTTTCTGGTGGAATATCTGCGCTATCAGTCGGATGGTTTCCGCAAGGATGAGCCGAACGAGCGCACGGGATTCAAGCGCAACGACCTGATAACAAAGTTCTCGGCACAGACCAATAGGGATGAAGGACTCAACCATTTGTTCGAACTGAAGTTTGGGTTTGCGAATGAGACTTCTGACGAGACTTATCTGGGATTATCGGAAAGCGATTTCGCCATGCGTCCCTACTTCCGCTATGCTGGTGCGCAGAAAGATAATTTAAAGACCCGTCATACCCAATGGATGGCTACCTATCTGATAAAGGCTGGCAGCAAATTTAAGATAACCACAAACTTATATTATAACTATTTCTTCCGCAACTGGTATAAACTGAACGAGGTGAGGGCAGGCATTACCAAGGCCGAACGCCGTTCGATCGATGCCGTGCTGGCTGATCCGGAGACCAATCGAGACTATTTCGATATTGTTACTGGCAAGAAAGACTACATCGGCGAGGCGCTGATGTTGCGCGCCAATCATCGTGTGTACCGCTCGCGAGGCATACAGTCGAAGGGTGAGTATCGTATGATGCTGGGCGGTGGCTATCTCACCGCGGAGCTGGGCGTGCGCTATCATGCCGACAGTGAGGACCGATTCCAGCAAGACGATGCTTATGCGATACAAGGCGGGCGTATGAGTCTTTTCTTGGCGGGACAGCCGGGCGACAATGCCAACCGCATTACCACGGCTCATGCCTGGTCGGGCTATTGGCTGGGAAAATGGTCGAAAGGCATTCTCACGCTCACAGCCGGTATGCGCTATGAGGATGTGGAACTGCTGAATCGCAATTATACCAAGGCCGATCCGCGTCGTACGGGCAAGGTGCGCATTGAGACACCCAACCACGCACATGCTTTGTTGCCGGGATTAGGATTCAATGTGAAGGTACTGTCTGTCCTTTCGGCTTTCGGAGGAATTCACAAGGGGTTCGCACCGCCCAGCGCCGTGCTCAACCAAAAACCTGAAAGCAGTGTGAATGTGGAAGCCGGACTGCGCCTGACGACGCAAAAGATGAAGTTCGAGGCCATCGTCTTTAACAATAACTATTCCAATATGCTGGGAAGCGACTTGGCCGCACAGGGTGGACAAGGCACGCTCGACCAGTTCAATGTAGGTAAGGCTACGGTAAACGGCTTGGAACTAATGTTCCATTATCTGCCGCTACCCAGGCATTTCGCCGTCCAGCTGCCCATTCAGCTTTCCTACACATACACCAATACCGAGATGAAGAACGATTTCATAAGTTCGGCTTGGGGAAATGTGGTTTATGGCGACGAGATACCTTATATATATAAGCACGCTTTCAATGCTCAGATAGGCATCGAGCATAAATGTGTGGAAGCAAACTTCGGAGCACGTTATAATGGTGATATGCGCACCACGCCGGGGCATGGAAAGATTGCCGAGCGTGAGAAGATTCCCGCCCATCTGATTTTTGACGCTTCGCTAAAAGGGCATATCAATAAGAATATCACCATCACACTGAATGCCATCAACTTGGCCAATAAGAAATATTTGGTATCACGCCATCCCGCCGGATTGAGGGCCGGCCATCCTTTTGGCATCTACGGGGGCGTCCAGCTGCATCTGTAAAGCAAAGGCAGATTATAGTCAATAAAGCAAGTAGAATCATCATTGTAAAAAAAGAATGTATAGACTTATAAACATAAAGAAAGCATTGACAACCGTCTTGTTGTTGTTCACGCTTCTCACCGCGGTGGCGCAAACAGCCGGAACCGTTACGGGAACGGTGAGGAACGAGCAGGGCGAAACACTCATCGGAGCGCATGTGCAGGTGTTGGGAACCAAGGCAAAGGCCGTGTCTGATGTAAACGGAAACTTCACCATCAAGGCTGTGCCGGGACAGACATTACAGGTAAGTTACATCGGCATGCTCACACAACGGGTGAAAGTCGGTGGGCAGCCATTGAATATCGTGCTGAAAGACGACAGTCGGCAAATAGACGAAGTCGTGGTAACAGGCTATCAGAACATCCGTAACCGGGTATACACCGGCGCTGCCACATCGGTAAAGATGGATGACATCAAGCTTGAGGGTGTCGCCGATGTATCACGAATGCTCGAAGGACGCGTGCCCGGCCTGTCGATACAGAACATATCGGGTACATTCGGATCGGCGCCTCGTATCAATATCCGGGGTGGCGCCTCTATCATCGGCAATGTGCAGCCGCTGTGGGTTATCGACGGTGCGGTGTATGAAGACCTTGTACACCTCAGTCTCGACCAACTGGCATCGGGCGATGCCGTGACACTCATCAGCTCGGCAGTATCGGGACTTAACCCGGCCGACATACAGGACATACAGGTGTTGAAAGATGCTTCGGCCACATCGGTGTACGGTGCTCGGGCTTTGAACGGCGTGATTGTGATTACCACCAAGTCGGGTAGGAAGGAATCTCCCCTGCGGGTAACTTACTCCACGGAGAATACCGTGCGCCTGAAACCTCGTTATAGCGAATTCGACTTGCTCAATTCGCAGGAAACGATGTCGCTCTATCAGGAGATGAACGACAAGGGCTATTTCGGCATCAGCAATTCACTTTACGGAAGACGCAGCGGAATCTATTATCAATTATACAAGGGAGTGAGTACCGTCAATCCGGCAACGGGCACCTATTACCTACCCAATACGCCCGAGGCAAGGATGGATTTCCTGCGCAAACACGAATATGCCAATACCGACTGGTTTGATCTTTGAGTACTACCGCAATAACTGGGCGCCATTCAACATCTTCAACGAATATGCCAATAACAAGATGAACATAGATGTGCTGGATTTCAAGATACAGGGTGAAGCTACTTATAGGCTGAACGACGACATCGCTATCAAAACCCTGCTGTCTACGCGACAAGCATATACCAGTACGACCCACGAAGTACATGAAGCCTCGAATATAGTACAGGCTTTCAGAGCCAATGAAAATCCGTTTGTCGCTCAGCAGAACATCTATCTGGTGCACGATAAAGACAATCCGCAGCTCCAACCCAAGGTCGGGCTGACCCATGGAGGTATACTAAACAAGACGGAAGCCTCGCTGAAAAGCGTCTTGGCTCGCATCGCCCTTGATTTCGATAAGCGTATGGGCGAGCATGATTTAAAGGCTTTTGCCTTTACCGAGGTACGATCGGCTGTGCGCACGGTCAATCCTTTCCAAGGTTATGGCATTCAGTACGACAGGGGAAATCAAGTCTACACCAATCCATTGATATTCAGCAAACTGATAGGCGAGGGTAACGGTTATTTCAATCTGCACAAGAGAAACGACCGTGGGGTTACTTTCTCGTTTAATGGAACCTACGGCTATGCGGGTAAATATGTCTTCAATATGGTGTTCAACAGCGAAGGCTCCAATACTTCTGGCAAAGGAGCGCGTGCGTTGTGGTTGCCCACATGGAATGTGGGAGCCAAATGGAACATCGACCAGGAGGCCTTTATGAAAGACAATAAGACGATTTCCAGATTGGCTTTGCGCGTCAGTTACGGCCTCACGGCCAAAATGAACGAAGAGGCCATCAATGCTAATTCCATTTACAAAAGCGGCATTGTGAATCGCAATAACTTCAACGATAGGGAGAATAAATTCAATATCCTGCATTTGGAAAACAGAGACCTGACATGGGAAAAAATGTATGAGCTGAATATCGGTGCGGAACTGGGACTGTTCAATAACCGCATCAGCACGACATTGGATGTGTATCAGCGTAACACTTTCGACCTGATAGACCTTGTGCGCACCTCTGGCGTGGGCGGTCAATATTATAAATATGCCAACTTCGGCGACATGCGCACGCGAGGCGTAGAGTTTGGGCTACATACCAAAAATATCGTAACGGACGGCTTCAGTTGGAGTACTAGCCTCACATTGAGTGCAATGGATCAAAAGATTACGCGCCTGCAGAACATGCCGAATGCTTTTGATATGGTGGCGGGAAGAGGTCGTGGAAACATCGTGGGCTATCCGAGAGGTTCGCTCTTCTCGTTTAATTTCCAAGGTCTGAACAACAACGGACTGCCCACATTCGACTTCGGGCTTTATCCATCCAGCCAAGGAGAATACTCAAATATTGCTGGAGCTGACTTCCTCGATACGCAGTATGCCAAGTCATATCTGCTGTATCACGGACCGATAGAGCCGCAAGTGATAGGTGGCTTGTCCAACACATTTAAATATAAAGATTGGGAATTCTCGTTCTTCATAACGATGCAGGCAGGCAATAAGATTCGTCTGAACCCTACATTCGACCCCGAGTTCGGCGACTTGAATGTCTTCTCCAAATCTTATTACAACCGTTGGCTCAATCCGGGCGATGAGTTCAAGACCGATGTTCCCGCGCTTCCTTCTCAGGAACTGATTGCAAAAGTAGGTAAGGAGAATATCGAGCGTGCCTATAACACATATAATTACTCGCAGCAGATGGTGGCCGACGGAAGTTTTGTGCGGATGAAGAATATCTCGTTGGGATATAACATGCCTGATAAATATCTGAAAAAGGTGAGGCTGCACGCAGCAAACCTACGCCTGAATATCACCAATCCGTTCCTGATCTATTCAGATAAGAAGCTCAAAGGACAGGATCCGGAGTATTATAAGTCGGGTGGGGTGTCGCTTCCTACGCCTAAACAGTATACTGTAACATTGAACATAGGTTTTTAACAAGAAGAAATATGAAAAGAAATATATCATTGTTGCTATTTGCGACAGCAGCTTGGCTATTCGTCGGCTGTAACAAATTCCTGGATAAAAGTCCCGATTCAGAACTGAATGTTGATATTGACTCCGAGGAAAAGATTGCGGAACTGCTTACAGGAGCTTATCCCGAGGCAAGCTATATCCCCTTTCTGGAGCCTCGCACCGATAATGTGGAAGAGCGTGTCAACGGTGTACATTCGCGGCTGAATGAGTCCATGTTCTTTTGGGAGGACTACGATCAGGAAGACCTCGATACGCCTTTGAACTATTGGAATGCCTGCTATAAGGGCATCGCACAGGCCAATAAGGCTTTGGAACTACTGAGTCGCTATCCCAAGAGCGAACGTGTAAAGGCCTTGTATGGAGAGGCCTTCCTGTTGCGAGCTTACCTGCACTTTATGTTGGTCAACATCTGGTCGGAACCTTATGGGGGAAAAACGACCAATCCGGGCATTCCTTATATTACGAAACCTGAGAAAAATGCTTTGGTAGACTATCAGCGAGGTACGGTGAACGAAGTCTATGCCCAAATCGAAAAGGATTTGAAATTGGGCATATCCTTAGTTTCAGACATCTATTATAAGCATCCTAAGTTTCATTTCAATAAGAAAGCAGCCTATGCCTTTGCCTCTCGCTTCTACCTGATGAAGGGAGAATGGAAAGAGGTCATTGCATATGCGGACTATGTTCTTGGCGGAGATCCCAAGACACAGCTCCGCCCTTGGCGGCAATATGCCGACGTATTCGAGTTCAACCACAGAAGTCTCTATCGCAGATATGCCGCTGCGAGCGAGCCGGCGAACTTGTTGCTGACCACTACAGAGTCGCGTCTGGCACGTACTACGCCCAGCGAGAAATATGGTTCCACATTCAATACGGTAGACAAGATTTTTGCTCAAAAGGGCATTGAGGGCGGGGGAGATTATGCAAAGATGAACTTCATAGGTACCTATATCTTCACTTCGTCAACCGCTCCTGTTACTACCGGTCGCTATTTGGCCAAGTTCGACGAGCTTTCTACCTCCGAAAGCATCGGCACAAAGCCCCGTGGACTTTATGTAACGAATGTGCTCTTCACCGTCGACGAGGTGCTCTTAAACCGGATGGAAGCCTATGCCATGTTGAAGAATTACAGCCATGCCATCGACGATTTACTGCAATATATGCAGGGAAAGTTCGGGTTTATGCCCTCCGTAGACCGTGCCGTGTATACATCTACAAACAGCGACAATTATAATATCTATACTCCTTTCTACGGGCTGACACTAAAACAGCTGGCCATGGTGAAACTCTTCCTTGATTTCCGGCAGAAAGAATTCTATCAGGAGGGTCTGCGCTGGTTCGACATACGGCGTTTCCATTTGGCCGTAAAACGCTCGTCGAAGAGTTCCTACTACTTCCCGCTGGAAAAAGAAGACCCCAGAAAAGTGCTCCAGATACCAACCGAAGCCATTCAAAGAGGCCTTGCCGCCAATCCGCGCGAGCGCCAGGAACCAATCCGATAAATCCTATCAACATCCAAACAGATAAAGTAAGACAATGAAAATAAAGATAAGAAAGACAACTCTTCTGCTCCTCACGGCACTCACTCTCACAGGATGCGACGAAGAGAAACTGAGCGACAGAAGCGTGATTGACGACGGTAAGCAGCAGATAGAAACCACGCAGCTGGATAATTGGATACTCGACAATATCACCAAACCCTACGGCATTGAGGTAATCTATCGCTGGGAAAAGAATACCGGCTCTACGGGTACATTCATTTATCCACCCAAATTAGAGAATGTGCGTGCGATACTCGAGGCTGTGAGAGAATTAGGTTTAGAGACCTATCGACTGAAAGAAGTGGGAGGAGCAGACTTCCTGCTCGGTCGTCTGCCCATCAAGCTGTATCTCTATGGCGGTGGAAATCCCGATGAGAACGGGGTGGAGCGCCTCAATAATCCGCAGCTCACGGCAGCGGAGATGTGCCTGTACAATGTGAACGACTTCAATCCGGGCGATGCCGACAAGATGTTCGTACTCATGCGCAGCGTACACCATCAACTGGCCAAGCGTCTTATGCAGTTCATCGCTTACGACCGTGATAAATTTTTCACCATCAGCGGGCATCGTTATACGGGTTCTACCGAGTTGATAGCAGCCCAGTTGGGCTATGCCTCTACTGGAAAAGAGAAGTTCGGACTGGATGCTTATGCCAATAAGCGAGGATTCTATACAATGCTCTCGTTCCTTTCGGCTGAAGACGACTTTGCTGAAATCATCAGCACCACGCTCACCAGTACGCCTAAAGAGGTGTATGACGCTACCGTTACGGCAAAGACGCCTGATACGGATGTCGACCCGGAAGTGAATGCGCGTTATGCCAAAGAGGCAGAACAGGCTTATAAGGAATTTACGGAAAAACAAGCCTTCGTCAATGAATATGTGCAGAAAAGCTGGCATATCAATCTCAAGCAGATGCAAGTGATCAGTGTTCGCAGAATCAATGCCTATATAAAACAACATTAAGAAAAAATGAATAACAGAAATATGAAATACTGTCTTGTATTGGCGGCCTTGTTGTTGGCAGCTTGTTCTTCCAATGACGATGTGTTCGATAAATCTCCTTCGCAACGCAGCAGCGAGAGTATTACAGCCTTGAAAGCCGAACTTGTGAATGCGCCTTATGGCTGGCGGGTACTCTATTTTCCCAAAACCGACTCGCTGTTGTTCTCCAATCCGTCGGAACTGATCTCTCAACATGGATTCAGGGGGCACTACGGTTATGGCGGCGACTGCTTCACGATGAAGTTTGCGGCTGACAATACCGTAGAGATGTGGGCAGATTTCACCGACCAAACAGCGGCTGAGGCCGTGAAGAGCGAATACCTTATCGGCAGAAACAGCTTCACCCAATTGAGTTTCTCTACATATAACTATATACACAGACTCGTGAACGACCGCTTTGCCGGAGCTTCAGATTTCCTTTATATGGGCAAGAATGAGGATGGAGACTTGGTGTTTCGCACGGCTACTTACCTGCAGCCGGCACGCGAATACATAGTCTTCACCAAGCTGAGAAGCGCAGAGGAGACAACAGGCTTCGTGCGGAAAGCTTACGATAATCGCACATTCTTTGAACAGATGGTCAATCCGCAGCTCCTTATACATAGGGGCGGACGCACCTATTTCCGGAGCGACATCTACATCAAGCGCAATGTGGAGACCAATCAGGCTTTGCTCAAGGAAATCAAGGAAAAGAAATACTATCTCTTCCTTTTCACCCAAAAGAAGAATCCCATCCCGGGCTACCCCGCCAAAGAGATGACCGGCCTTGGCTCTGGATATGCCGGGACAGAGCACGGCATAACATTCAGAGCTGGTCTGCGCTACGACAGTAAGACCATGTTTTTCGACTTTCAGCGTAAGGGCAACCGATTTGTGGCTGAACTGGTATCGGTCTACGATCCGTTGCTGCGTAGCATCCGTTTAGTGAGCAAGCACCTGCATCCCGAAGGAGAGTTCACAGGACTCGAAGCGGAAATATGGGACGAGCCCGTAGAATGACAAGTGAGAACATAAAAAAATACATCATAGAAACAAGGACAACAGACAATGAAGATAAACTTGACAAAATACACTTTGATAGGCCTGACCCTGCTCACGCTGGGTTGTTCGAGAAGCAGTGAAGATTATGCCGATGAGGACTATGAGAAGCTGTTCCCATTTCCCGGTATTGAAAAGCCGAAGGTCTCCTATGAAGACCAAATCGTGCAATTGGGCGATCCCGACGCACCAGTTTCGGACTATGTATATCCAGGAGTGGACATTACCGAGAATGTGAGGGAATATAAAGTAACGCTTACTTGCTCGTTCAATGAAGTGGATATTCTGGGGCAACTTGTAGGCGAGGACGATATCTCTTCCCGCTATACGATTCATTACATCGCTCCCGACAAGCAGTTGCGTATCGTATCAAGCAATAATGGCGACGAGACGGCACATCTGTTTCTGACCAACGGTAAGGAGCAAACCATCACATTCGCGGCCAAATCGGGTTACCCGATGTATCTCTGTGTCAACGGAGTGGGGCCGCGTGGATCGTCTGTAAAAGCCACCATCTCTGCCGTATCCGAAGACGGGTTCACTATTGTGAAGCCGCTGAGCGTGAACGAGCATCAGAACGAAGAAGGCCTTGACAAAATCAAGGCTCCGTTCTGTGGCTACATCATTCTTCCTTAATATAATATTAGAAATATGAAAAAGAACATTGCAATTTACATCATGTTGCTCTTGGCTCCATTGACATTCCTTTCGTGCGATCAATGGGAGGGTGAGACCGTGGAGTCTGCTTATCGCGAACCGCAGATCCCTGATCCGACCTATCAATTCAAACGCAATGGTAGCAGTAGTATAGACTATCTGGAATGCGGCCTTCTGCGCGATCCGCTTGACTATATTTACAACAGTTATCTCAAAATCGCTTCGATAATGTATCAGGCCAATATGGACAAGGTACAGGACTATTTCTGCAATGGAGAGTTCGGCTTGAAACCCAAGGAAGAGCTGGCGTCGTCTCCTCTGCACAAGGCCGACAGGGTACGCATACTGAAAGATGTGGAAGACATCTTTCAGACAACGGGCGTGTTGAGTGGACTGTCTAAGCCGAGTCCCGGAACTTATCGCAACCGCAAGGCAAAACCCGGACAAGGCGGATATGTGGGCACGAATATCGGTGATGTCAACATTGCCTTCGCCAACGAGAAAGGAGTGATAGTGGCAGAGTTGTTCAATGGCATCGTATGGGGGGGAGTCTATTTGGATAAGATCCTCAATACGCATCTCAATGACAGTCTATACAACGACACCCGACTACGCCGTGAACATGAAAGCACAACACTACTCCCGGGACGGAACTATACGGAACTTGAACACCACTGGGACCTTGCCTATGGCTATTATCAGTATTGGCTGCCCTTCATACAGACAAGCGGCCTGTCTGTGTTGCGCGAAAGCCGAATTAAGATCTACAATGCCTTTGCAATCGGCCGTCAGGCGCTCACCGAGTTTCGCTATGAGGAAGTGCAAGCTCAGTTGCTGCTTATTAGGGACGAATTGTCGAAAGTGGCTGCCGTGCGGGCTATGAGCCTGCTGGTCGGCGAGATAACCCTTGTCAACTTAGATGAAGACATCAACAATGCCTTGGTGTTTCTTTCCAAGGGCTGCGGTGCCGTTTACGGACTGCAATTCACCTTGCAGGCCTCGGGTAATCCCTACCTTTCCTACGAAGAAGCAACACATTTCATCGCACAGCTCACGGCCGGCAGCGGATTGTGGGACAAACAGCGGCTGCTTGGCTCGGAATCGACCGAAGGATCTCTCAAGAATGTGGCGGCGGCCATCGGTAAATGCTATGGGCTGACACTCGACGATATTAAACATTCCAATTAGCAAACTTCACACAGAATGATACATAGAATCTATTTCATTTTATTATTATTGTCGCTTTCGTTTACGGCGAAGGCACAGTTGGGGAAAGAACTAATTCCCAATGGCGGATTTGAAGAATACGCCAAAGTTACGCCTCCTCCATCAGGAGAAGACGACGAAGAGGATGAGGAGGAAGAACCTCCTGGCTATTTTGATCCTTATCAAAAACCGCTTTATTGGTCTTTCAACTCGTCGTTGTTCTATACGAGAATCAAGGATGCGCACAGCGGTGTATTCGCCGTGAAAGTATATCCCAATGGGGGCTCGTTCTTCTCGCGCGACGAGAATTTCAACCCTTATCACATCGCGATTGAGGCTGGCGGAGAATACCGCCTTACCTATTGGTATAAGGGTAATGTCAAGAATCCCAATATCACGGTAACGGTAGACTGGTATAAGGGCACGACATCCATAAAGAAAGAGACGCGCGACAAAGAAAAAGCAACGGATTTCTCGGATCAGTGGCAACAGAAGACATTTACATTCAAGGCTCCTGCTGGAGTAGACAAGGCTGGAGTGGGCCTCTATATTGAAAACGATTACACGTCGGCAGAAGCCGGCGGTTGCATTCTTATCGACGACATCTCATTCGTGCAGACCAAAGAGGGGAAACCCTCAGCGGCGCTCGAAGCGCCTTCCAATGTCGTGGTCAGACCGCAGCAGCGAGAAATGGAGCTGTCGTGGAATGCCATTGCCGAAGAAAATGTAAGCTATCAAATCATAATGAATGGAGAAAAAGTGGCTACTACAGAAGGGACATCCTATATCGTCGAGCGACTCGAACCGGGCAAATCCTATCAGTTCAGCGTGTGTTCTGTCAAGGGGTCGGAAATATCGGCTCCTTCTGCTCCGCTCACGCAACAGACCCAACGGATGAATACGGGCATTGACGAGGAAGATCGCGTTCCTTATTTGTACACAGTGCGTGAGGTCGGAACCTGTCCACGCACACTGCGGCTGTTCTATCACGATTTGGCCGATCCCGACGCCAAAATCATATACATGGTAGACGGAATGCCTGTGACGCCTGTTAATGGTAGCATTATCTTCACGGGCAAGGGGCAGCATATCCTGCAAATCGAAATCACAGAGACGCCTGAACGCAAATGGGATATAGAATACAAATTGAATGTGGATTAGAAAAACGATGAAACAAATACTTTTTTATTTGCTGCTATGTTGCGGCATCGTGTTTGCTGCATGCGACAGCGACAACATACAGGAAAAGAACGACATCCGCTTGGGAACTGACAACATCACCGAGGTTTCGCTCAATAAGCTGTCTACCCGAACCATTATTCTCAGCGGGGGAACTGGAAAATATATGGCCAATGTTGCCGACTCGAAAGTCGCGGAGGTCAAGATCAGCAAAGATACCTTGCGCATCAGTGGGATATGGGAGGGACGAACCTATGCCACCATCATTTCTGGCGACTTCAAAAAGCGTGTGGAAATCAACGTGGTGGTTCCTGAACTCAGTATCAGCCAGTCGGAAATAAGACTTTATCCTCGTGATGAAAGTAAGTTCGTGAGCTTGAACGGTGGGGGAGACATCGTCGACTTGAAGATAGAAGACTCGGATAAAGTAATCAATGCGAAGTGGAACGCAAAGACCAACATCTTGGAAATTCAAGCCTATTACGAGGGTGAGGCGATGATACGGGTCATCTCGCAAGACAAGAAAGAGAAGACTCTGAAAGTCGTTGTGCGCTGCGATGGTACGGCCGGTCGCGTGGGCGTCTATGGCACCACTTCGCACAGTCTTTACGAGCAGATGAACACGGTGATGGCCGTGCGGCGTCCCGGTGTGGGAGTGTGGCTCTGCAACGGTGCGCGCCCATATTCTTCCCGGAAGGTTTTGAAGATAACACCTGCTGTTGTCAATCCCGTGGCTGGAACACATATTGATGTCTCGTTCTCGATGCTTTATCCTGATGAGTTCGCAAGTAGCGGATTGAAAGAGGGCAATTGTAAATTATACGTAGAAGAGGTGAGGGAAAAAGATGTTGTGCTTCGTGGTCGGGGTTTCAAGATTGTCATACCTTACGAGAAGAAATAAGACAATATTTGGCTCTGTAACGTTTCGTGTGGGTAACTCTTGAAAACTCAATTAAAAATATTATGCATTATCAAAAAGGGAGGAGGGTAAATAATGGAACTTATAATTTTTTTATCTGTTGTCGGTGTTATCGCTGCCGGTGTCTGCATTTGGGGAGCTGTAAAGCTTCATGGGTGAACCATCCACGCCTAACAGTACGTCATAGACATTTAGGAAAATTTTTCAAATGAGTTTTGCCGCACACGAATAGCCGTGTGCGGTTTTTCTTTGCAAGCAGTTTTTCCCTCCACCCACCCAAATTTATGAATCCGTTCTACCGATGAACGTGCCATTTGTCGGCAGAACGGATAATTCTTTTCTCCCACTGGAAAGAACCCGGTACCTACGGCACCGGAACAAGGCAGTCCTGCCGGATAGTGCGATAGCGTTCACGCAGAGTCCTCTCCCCACCCACCCCATCAAGGTAGCGGCTGCATTCTTTTTCTGTCTGCTTCGGTTAATATCTCAACTCGGCAGGCTCGTAGGGATGATAACCGGAGCTGAAAAAGAAGGACACCCATGCTCATGATGCCGCAGTTGCCGACATGGAGCTTAGTCTTCGCCTAAACAACCTCTGTCTCCAAGTGCTTTCTCGCATCGTGTGCACGAGTGTCCGCTACAGCCGTGTATCTCACCCAAGAGCCGACACCGCAAGCGGTATCAGCAACAGCGGAAGTCATTGCATGGCTACCTACGTTCGCTATTCCATTCCGATTGCCAAATAGCCTTCCGGCAATGTCTTTCCTGAAGTACAACCTTCCATTCCTTTGCCAAGTCTCCCACCATTGTCCCGCTTCCTCCCATCTGAACACATTCCCATCGTGCGCCTATATTTTTTGACGGCAAAGTTTTCACGAATGCGGAAACGTAAAAGTTACGCCACAGGCTTTGCGCTGAAAAAAATAACGATGACGGCTGCGCTGCCCCAACATTTTTTTCGCACAAAACTTTTCTTGTTCCGCTTTTACGTGACCTTGGTAAGCCGTAAAAAAAAGGCTCAAACTCAGATGGGAATGATTACCATCAAAAAAAAAGTCAGCGGACGTGGAAGACCAGGAAAAGGAAATCCTAAAAAAAGGTCTAAAGCTCGCTGAGAATAATTTTTTAAACCTCTAAATGTGAACGATATGGAAAATACCAAATACCCCTCTTTAGAAAAACAGTGGAAAAAGATGATGTTTTCTTTCTTCCCTTATCAGTCAATGAAGCACAAGTATGCGACAAAGGAGGAATGGAGAGTGAGAAAGCTGATTTGGGCGTTTAAGGACGGCAAAGAGTATGTGAATGTCGCTCATTTGGTCGCTAACAAGTTGGTGCAGCTCTACGGTGAAGAGGTGAAGAATGTTATTTTTGCGTGTGTACCGGCTTCAAATGCGGAGAAGAACGAGATACGCTACAAAGACTTTTCTTCTATGGTCTGCCAATTGTGCGGAGCGGTGAACGCTTTCGGTCATATCACCATCAAGGGCGAGAAAACAAGCGAGCATGAATTTGTTTCAAAGGAAACCGCAAAGAACAAGCAGGAGATAGACTTTGACAGGGACTTTTTCAGAGGTAGAAAAGTGGTCGTTTTTGACGATATTCTGACTAAAGGTTTCACTTACGCCATCTTCGCAAACAAGGTTGAAAAATTGGGTGCGGAAGTCTTGGGCGGTTTGTTCATCGGAAAAACAGTGTACAACGTATGAGAGCGAAAGAAGAATATACAGTAAGAAGAACAGGTCTCTTCAATGACGAGACCTTGTTTCTTTACACCTATACCGCTCAAAACGGTATGGTGTTCAATACTGAAGGAAAAGACCTTGATACTTGCCGAAAATTTCGGGACAGATGGCAAAGCCATCTGTCCGCCTCTTTCACTGGTCATCGTGGGGTAACGGATGTTCATAAAACTGCCGAGAAGTTAAGGGCTGCAATTATGGAGTGCTACAATAGCGGTGTGCGGTTCTTCTATGTCGGTGGAGCTGTAGGCTTCGATACCATTGCGGCAGAGGCGGTGCTTCATTTTAGGGAACAATTTCCGGACATCGTTCTTACTGTTGTCGTACCGTTCCCGGAGCAGGACAAGTTTTTCAATTTCGAAGGCAGAAAGAAATACAGAGAGATTCTTGACAAGGCGAATGAGGTTGTCACAATTTCGAATGAATTTTCAAAGGTTGCTTACCTGATGCGCAACGACTATATGGTCTCTCATTCATGCCGTGTCATAGCGTATTGGGATGGCATGAGTGGCAGCGGTACGGCTTACACGGTGAGGGAGGCGAAGAAGCGGAAGAGGAGTGTTCAAAACCTCTTCTGATCGACCTTCGAAAGTCGGGCTGCTTCAATTTGTGAACTCACGCAATTTTTGTTCAAAAGTATATTTCTCAAATTGATATGTATGAACGATTTGTGCAGTGTAAATCAAAGACAGCTTCGCACGTTGAAAATCAGACGTGTATGAATACGCTGAAAAACAATGAAAATATCGCTAACGGATTGAAAAATAGATGATTATACTTTTTTTATTCCAAGAAAAATCCGTATATTTGTGAAGCGGAAATATCCCAAGTGAAAATTTCACTTTTGTGAATAATTGTGTTTTTTAACCATTATCAATTATTATGAAGAAAATCTTTAAGCTGTTATTGCTGATTATGACCGCTTTGTCGTCATGTCAGAAAGAAGAAATTGCGGTGCCAACCAAGCCGCAGGAAAAACCGGCCGCCAAACCGGAGAAACCGCAAGAGCCCGAAAAAGCGTGGCTCGCCATTTCACCGACACTACTGACGATGCAGGAATCAAGGGCGGTAGTGGAGAAATTCAAGACCGGAGACTACATGGGCGTATTCACGGACAAGAACGACAACGTGGCGTTCCTTTACAGCGGAGTTGACTGGAGAGAGGAAAAGAAAATAGAAGTTGACAGGAACATGGATGTGACGGCGTACTTCCCGTACTCAAAGCAGGTGACTTCTTCCGAAAGTATCTCGATAGACATAGACCAGCAGACAGACTGGCTGTACGGAAACGGAAAGGCTTCACAGGTCGCGCCTGAGGTGAAACTCGACATGAAACATGCGATGACACTGATTCGTGTGAAAATCGACAGGAGCGGATATGCAGGAAAAGGACTGGTTTCCGAACTATCGTTCAGTGGAATATACCTGTCGGCGGTCATGAACGCCAAGACAGGAGAAGTGACACCAGAGGGTGCGACAGGAACATACAAGGCAGGAGGCGGCTTCGTGATGGGCGACGGTACGGTGGTGGAAGCGATTCTGCTGCCGAGAAAAACGGCTCTGGGTGCGGAGATAAGCGTGGGTATCGACGGAGCGAACTTCGCATATAAACTGCCGGAGTACCATAAGTGGGAGGCAGGAAAGATATATACGTACACGCTCTCAATTAAGGGGGGATATAACTGTCCGGTCGTGATGGATGAGTATAAACTGGATGTGGAGTACTGGAGCACGTTCGGCAAGACGGATGAAATTAGAATCATGGATGTCAATGATCCTAATTACAATGATGAGAACGAATTTACTATTAGCACGAACTACTGTTATTACGGCTATGATACGTATCGTGGCGAGGGCAAGGTGTTCGGAGTGATGTATAGCTATTGGGGAATGAAAGACTTTGAGGGAGAGATGCGTTTCGTGTTCATGCGGAATGGAGTGATAAAAGAGAAATTCCAACCTGTGCCTTTAAAGGTTGAGTCTGGTTCTTGGGGAGGAAAGGCTATACCATGTTACGTGACTTCTGAACCGGGCACATATCAACTCGTGCCACTGTTCCGGCGCAAGGGGGAATCGCTATGGTATAAGGCTATTCAGTATAGTGGTAGTGTAGTTAAAGGCTGCGATGAAGAATGGATGTATGAAGTGAAACCAGAGGCTCCTGAGTCTCTGCCGGCGTTGCGCATGATGGAGCTGGAGACTGATAAGTTTAATTCCATTCTCGCTTTTCGTGTGCCGGATGATAAGCCCTGGGGCTTGGTCTACACGCTGTCAAACAAGTCGGAAGTGGCACTCAAAGGAGAAGTCAAGGCGGTATGGGAAAGGGAGTTTAAGATGAAGTCAAACTCTTATAGACCAAGTGACATAAAGAAAGGTGCGGTAAAGAACGATGAGCAGTGGGCTGATGAACTGGGCAGGGTAAGCGTTGATATTGCTCCGGGTGTCCGTTATTGGAGAGGCATGATTGAGTGTAAGTTCCCGGTGAAAAGGCTGAACCCTACGCATAACGGTGTTGGTTATGCAACCCCGTCGGTTCACCTGTACTGGCGTGTGGAGGACAGCGACGAGTGGAAGCTGCTGCGCTGTGATTCGGACTTCCTTTTCAACCAGTCGTATGAGGGCGACGTGTGGGATAAGACAACTAATTTCTTGCCTATCATCCCGAATAGTTGGAGGTGATAAAGTAACGGTTCAGGGAAAGTGAATGCTTTCCGAAAGTACGAATCTGAATAATGAAATCACATAAACAATTAGTCACAGATAGGGGTTAGATGAATGACGGCCCGGACAGACGGGCAGGGGCGGTTAGTTCAGTTGGTAGAACAAGCGAAACTTATCCATAGAAGCCATGGTCAGCGGTTCGAGTCCGCTACCGCCTACTTTAAAAACAATTTTGTATATTTGCAGCATGAAGAATGAATTTGGAAAATGGCTGATGGATATTGCCAAGTATATCACAACGGCAGTTGTATTATCTTCTATCTTTGGGGACTTAGAAGAAAAGTGGATAATATATGTTGGCGGTTCTTTAGCTATATTAGTAACTCTCTCTGCAGGTCTTTGGCTTGTTAGAGACAAAAAGAAAGGAGAGTAATATGGGAGCTTTGGTAATGTTTGGTCTTGTTTCGGTTATAGCTATTGTAGGAGTAATCTACTTCAACCATCAAGACAAAAAAGAAGCGTTAAAGGATAAGAAGTAATTCTCATTAAGGACAAAAAAGAAGAGAAGGAGGTTTGATTATGGGAGCAATCATTATGTCTGTACTCGTTTCGGTAATAGCTGTTGTAGGGTTTATCTACTTCACTTACCAAGATAAGAAAGAAGCGTTGAATGATAAGAAGTAATTCTCACTTTTACGCGAATCGTGCGAGAAAGCTCGCACTTCATGGGGGAGTATGTTTGAGCTTTCTATTTCTCTAAATTTTGCCGAATTTAGAGAGTGTATTCTGCATACTTTTGAGTTCAAATGGAACGGAAAGGCAAGGAACAATCACCCAAGATCATTTGCCAATTCCTATCCAAACTCTACTTATGAAGTTGTCACTCCAGAAAATTATTGGTCGTTCTTGAAATAGGGAAAAACTAAAAACATGACGTTCTATGAAGAGAAAACGTAATCGTTCAGAATCAAATTATGTCAGACGTAAAATCAACCGTTGGGTTCGATTCCTGGCCAAAGAAAGAGATTGGGATTATACTTTTATGCTGGAAATGGAGTATATGAAACTCCGTCAAATGGAAGAATATTTCAAGGGAAGGGATACCTTTGTAGGCATTGAATATGTGAGACGAGATTTGAGGATATGCCTTCAGCTGCTGGATATTGTCATGGGTAAGAATGATTTGAACATAGAGTATAGTCCGCTTAAATTCGTACCGTTTAAGGAAGACAACGGTCGCAAAATGTACAAGCTCGAAGGAGCTTCCGAGATTATTTCATACAGAAAACTATATGTCAATGTGAGGAATGCCAGCCGTTTTGTGAAGTTCGATTTTAAAAATCCGAACATGGATGAATCTTCTGAAATAAGCCATAAGGAAAGTCTTCGTCTGAATAAGGCCTGGCATCTGTATAATCTCATTCGGACTTATCGAATGTTCGAATGGTGGGATTAAGGATTTGGGAAAAAATGAAATGGATTGTGTATGGAGTAATGTTGTTAGCTATGGGCGTACCATGTGCCATCTTCCTCTTATGGTGTCTCACGCCATTGGGGGAAAAGTGGCTCAAAGCAAACCACATGATTTGAAATGAATGTTCACTATGGGAGCTTTGGTAATGTTTGCTTTGGTTATTGTTATAGCCAATGTCGGTGGAATCTACTTCTTAATACAAGACAAAAAAGAAAAGAAAGGAGATTGATATGGGAGCAATAGCTGTTTCAATATTTGTAACTGTAGTAGCAGTCGTAGGGTTTATCTATTTCACCTATCAAGACAAGAAAGAAGCGTTGAAGAATAAGAAGTAGTTCTCATTATCGCAAAGGCAGCTGAAGAAAAAGTACGTGCTGAAATGAAATCTGAAGAACAGGCAAAAGATCTCCAGCTCCTTCAGGAAGAAAACAACCGATTGCGTAACGAAATCAAGGATCTTCAAAACTACAAATAAAAAGCACACCGGGAACTTTGCCGAGTACGTGATGAACAAAAAACAATAGGAAAAATAAAAGTGAATACTGAAAAATGAACAGATTAACCGAATTTCTCATAGAAGAGCAACAAGCAAAGCGCAAAGGTGGGCTTTATCACAAAACCCAAGTCCAGCTGGCCTACAACTCCAATCGTATTGAGGGTAGCAAGTTGACAGAAGAACAGACCCGCTATATTTTTGAGACTCGCACCATCGGGTTCAAGGACCAGGAAGCTGTGCCTGTGGACGACATAATAGAGACAGCCAACCACTTCGTTGCATTTGATGACCTTCTTCGCACCATCAACGAGCCTCTTTCAGAGGATTTGATCAAGATGTTTCATCGCAGGCTAAAAACAGGAACAGCAGATGCTCAACTGTCATACTTCAAAGTTGGAGACTACAAGAAACTTGCAAACGAGGTAGGAGGAAGAGAAACTTGCAAACCTGCCGATGTTGCCAAGGAGATGGAGAAACTCAATGATTGGTATCAGAATCAGAAAGAGGTGAATATAAATACTCTCGCAGAATACCACTGGCGTTTTGAGAGTATTCATCCATTCCAGGACGGGAATGGACGTGTTGGACGTTTAATTCTGTTCCGTGAATGTCTTCGAAATGATGTGATGCCTTTTGTTATCGACAACGAGCATAAATTATTTTATTATCGTGGATTATCCGAATTCAAGCAAACACCTGGTTTCCTTGTCGGCACCATGCAATCAGCCCAAGATGTGTATGAAGCATGGCTTAAGTACTTCAATGAAGATTTGCTTGAAGGGCTCACAATATAGTTTAATAAAATATTAAAATTATTGAATATTCTTTTGTTTATTTAATAAATAAATACTATATTAGCTAAAGTATTAAAGGTATTAAAGGTTACAAGGCAGACTCTTACTAAATACGTCAAAAACGGAGAAATTAGAGTTGAAACACAACCGAACGGAATGTATATCTATAACGACGACGATGTTTATAGAAAAGCCGGAATATCTGCCGAGAGGACAAATGCTGTATATGCAAGAGTCTCAACCGCAAAACAAAAGAAGGACTTGGATAATCAGGTTCAGAGTATTATTCAGTACTGCAACAACAACGGAATAAAGATTGATAAGGTCTTTAAAGATGTGGCGAGCGGTATGAATTTTGACAGAAAACAGTTCCGAGACATGATGAACATGGTTCTTGATCATAAAATTGATACTATTTACATCACCTATAAGGATAGATTCAGTAGAATATCGTTTGACCTGTTTGAGCGCTTGTTTATGGAGTATAACTGCAAAATCGTAGTAATCAATGCGAATAACGAGCAAGGAGAAAATGAAGAGAAAGAAATATTTGAAGAGATTGTCTCCATGCTTCATTGCTTCTCAATGCGGATGTATTCACGCAGAAGAAAAAAGAAATTAGAACTAATGGAAGAAGACCTTAAAAATGACATGCTATGAATATTGAGGATGAATTTAGAAACTATTTGAACAGTAAGAACGTAAAGGAAACTGTACAAAAAATTATTCCCGGAGGTATCCAGAAATATCTTTCGCATCAGGCCTATGAATGGCATGATGGTGAGTGCCCGTATGATCGGTCTGGCAGTACGAGAAAGATAGAAGGGAAAACTATTGGAGACCTATGCAAAACCGATTTGGAAGTGTTGCAGGCGTTTACGGGTGATAGTTATGCCACTTATGTAAGCGAATGCGGTTTGTCTTGGTGTACGGTGGCTTACCATCTATGCAGCCTGATTAATGATGTTTTTCGGGGGGAAACTGAATCATTTATCGTTAAAAATTGGGATGAGGTATGCGCTGAGCTAGGGTGCAAAGGAGAATATAATGAAGAAAATTACGAAAAAGTAATAGAAGAATGGGACATTATAAATTCTATCTATTTTTATGAGTGGTTTCCTCAGTATATCATACATGAAAAAGTTGGAAACGGACATGAATGGGACAAGGAAGTATTTAATGATATTTGGTAATTATGCAGCTAGTATATTCTTTTTATATAAAGCATAATGAGGACATAGACAAACTATGTAAGGTGTCAACGAACCTCTATAATCAAGCACTGTACATTGTACGTACAACACTTGACAAAGAAGGTAAATGGCTCTTTTATTCCGATCTGAATAAGATAATGCCGCAAACTTTAAACCTAGATGGTGAATGTAATTACAGATTGTTGAAAGCTCAGGTTGCACAACAGACTCTCCGGTCTCTTGAAAAGAACGTAAAATCTTACGTAAAGAGCATCAAGGACTGGAAAAAGGCAAAAGAAAAATATAAAGCTATGCCGCAATTCCCTCATTATAAAAAACGTGGGAGCATGAGCAACCTCTGTTATACCAATCAGAGCTGCTCTGTTAGAAAGGGATTTATAAATTTATCGAAGGATTTAAGAATTGCCATTCCGCAATGGGAAAAGTATAAGGATAATTTTAGAAGGTTAAACCAGGTTAGAATCAAGCCTTCGCCCTCTTGTGTTAAAGTTGAAATTGTGTACACTAAAGATGTAATAGCTAAAGAACTGGATGGTTCTAAATTTGCTTCAATTGATTTAGGAATAGACAATCTCGCAACATTAGTGACTCCCGACAGTTCGGTTCTATACAGTGGAAAATTCTTAAAATCATACAATCGTCAGTTTAATAAAAAGCTACATAAGCTACAGAGCATAAAAGACAAACAAGGAATAAAACGTTCTACCAAACGAATACAAAGAATGTATTACAAGAGGGATATGTATCTACAAGACGTATTTCATAAGTACAGTCGATGTATAGTTGAATATCTCATTGAAAATAAGATAGGGAATTTAGTTGTAGGCTACAATATGGGCTGGAAGCAGTCTGTAAATATAGGAAAGAAAAACAATCAGAAGTTTGTTCAAATCCCTTATGCGAGACTAATTTCATATCTGGAGTATAAATGTAACATGAACGGCATAAAATTTCAATCACACGAAGAATCCTATACGTCAAAATGCGATGCTCTGGCTCTTGAACCGATAGGTAAGCACGAAGAGTATCTTGGCAGACGAGTGAAGCGCGGACTGTTCCGCTCTTCCACTGGCAAGGTGATCAATGCTGACCAGAACGGAGCCTTGAACATCCTCAGAAAAGTAGTCGGCGATTCCGAGTTCACTCGGATAGTCGATAGTGGGCACTCGTTATGTCCAGTACGACACCGCACTCCCTTCTTTAGGGGTGCAGGAAGTATGTAAAAAGTAGAATGAAGTTTAACGCATTTAATACTTTTAATAACGTAGTGAAATTGACATACTCCATTCATTAAAAGGACGAAATTCATCGAAGAACTGCACAAACATCCTCGTACTGAGACTGGCCAGCCTGTGCTTGCGGTGTTTGAAGTGGTAATATTCTACGGTATTATTCAATATTTACCGTAGAATATTACCAATATTCCAAATATTAATTGTATTTTTGAAGCATGATAGTATGTTTTAAAAACGAGTATATGAGTGATATAGTTCGTAAGGTTGTGAATCATGGTGGAGTAATATCTACAGCAGACATATCGCACCTTTCCGATTACAAGCAACTGTTGAGGGCAAAGGAACGAGGTGATTTGGTGAAACTTCGTCATGGAGTCTATGCTACACCAGAAGCATTGCTGAACACAATGATCGATGTGGAACGGATAGTCCCCAATGGTGTTGTGTGCCTATATAATGCTTGGGCGTACTACCAGTTGTCAACAACTGTTCCTCCGGGGATTTGTATAGCTATTGCCAATAAAAGGAAAGTGGTACTGTCTCCAGCTCTTCCTCTTGAACTTTATTATTGGAAAAAAGAGAACTTAGAGTTCGGTGTTATAGAAGTAGAAATCTCTGGGTATAAAGTACGAATCACTGACATGGAGAGAAGTGTTTGCGATGCAGTGAAATATCGCAATAAGCTTGGTTTGGATATATGTGCGGAGGTCATTAATAGCTATCTTAAAAAAACTAATCGTAACCTTACTCGTTTGCAGGAATACGCCAAACGACTGAGGGTATTTAATACATTGAAGAACTATCTCGAAATTGCAATGGAATGATGGGAAAGAAAAACTATGGGAAGTCTGTAAAGACACGATTACTTAACCTTATGAATGGGGGAGGTGTTAAATATATGTATCTATTGGCGAGGTACTTCAATGAAAGATTGTTATATAGGGTTTCTGTCAGCCAATACAAGGATAACTTTTTGCTAAAAGGAGGTTCGTTGCTCTATGCCGTGAGTGGTCTTGATAGTCGTCCTACTGTTGATGTGGATTTTATGGCAGACAGGATTAGTCGTGACAGAAAATTTTTGTTTCAGGCGTTTACTGAGATTCTTGGCATAGTATGTAGTGAAGATGGCGTTTCGTTTGATGTAGATAGTATCAAATTTGAACCTATCACGGTTGAAAAGAAATATCCAGGCACAAGATTCTATTTTACAGCCCATATGGACACTATTGTTTATAATATGTCAGTTGATATAGGTTTCGGTGACGTGGTAACTCCATGTCCAACAACCATTGATTTCCCTTTGTTGTTATCTGACATTCCATCAGTGAATATTAAAGCATATTCTTTGGAAACTGTAGTTGCAGAGAAATTTCATACGATGATAGACCGTGATGTGCTTAATAGCCGCATGAAAGATTTTTTCGACTGTTATCAACTTCTAACTAAGAAAAACTTAGATGACAATGTTTTATACGATGCTATTAAGGCAACTTTCGATAACAGAGGACTTTCTTACAATCCAGAGTTGCAACTATTTTCTGAATATTTTGCAACAGATATAGAACGCACAGGTCGTTGGAAAGCATTTCTGAAGAAAATTCAATGGAAAGAACCAATTGACTTTGAATTGGTTATGCAGGTTATCAGACAACGACTACAGCCGATGGCTGAAAGATATTGGGGAAAGAATCACACCGAGAAAGAAACCTTTTGACATACTCCCATTCCTAAAGGGACGGGAGTATGTCAAGCATGTTTTGCTTGGTAAACGCAGTTTCTTCATTTATTTTGCTGGTTTCGGGATAAAACCGTTATTTTTACGGTGTAAAATATGATACTAATATCAAAAAAAACACTCTAATATGACGTTTGAGCGTAAGAAATATTTGGATGAACTTATCGCAGGACGTGGAAACGATCTTGTGAAGATTATGATTTAAGCGTGAATACCCCTGTCTTTAGGCAGAGGATGAAAAATGCAGGGTCGCAGCGGTTATGTAAATAGAACTGTGTCAAACTTTCAAATTGTCATTTATCCAGTCTAATATTACTTTTAATATCGTTGATTTTCAAACATTTATCCGAAAGTAAAATTAGAGAGAATCAAGTTTGTCAAAGATTGACACAGTTTGAATTACGGTCTCGGGACAACAGGGTCTTACATTTGTAGATATAGAAACTAATTTCTATATCTACAAAAAAAGCTCCGACTTTCACAAGCCAGAGCTTCCTTCATTTATAAAAAACAATTTTTATCATTTACATCCCTTTTAGAATGCTCTTTTATTTTTCAACTCATTGCCATTGTTATATTATGCCCTTGTCGTTCAACAGACATCTCATCATTGAGTTTTCTGAGATATTGGTGAGCCGCCAAGAGTCTCTTTTCTTCTTTGCCGAGTTCGGCTCCTATTGATTGCAAATCATATCTTAGTTTGCTCATTCGTGCATATACTTCTCTACGATTTAGTTTTTCCGAAAGTAATTGCTCTTCTAATGCGGCTAAATTCGCTTCTTCTTCTCCTTTCTTCATCAATAGGTTCTCAACGCTTACGACAAGCATCTTCACTCTGCGATTCGCAAGGTATATTTGGTTATCAATGTCAATCATAGCTTGTAGTTTTTAGAATAAGTAAAAATGAATATTAAAATCCATAGCTACATGTAATTGTATATCGAATATCACCAACTAATATTGAGCCTTCAATGTCGCTGAGTTCACAGCCTTCTGTTTCTGGTCCCTCAATTGTGTGACCTTCGATATTCCATGTCCACCGATAAATCTTGTTTTCATACTCTGTGTCCATATCTTCACCTCCTGATGGGAAGTCATAAAACATGGTAGGATAAAAGACGCTTGAACCTTTTTCTACGGTAGCAGATTCTAAATATCCATCTATTGTTACCGTTCCTGTAATACCGTTTTGTGATACCAATTTTAATTCTTCTGCAAACGCTTTGTCATAACTACCCCAATCAGGCCAAGTGTCTGTCTTAAAGAAGTACTCTGCTCTACCTCTTAATAACTCTACTTTAACTTCTCTGATTACTTTAAAGATCGCTTTTATAACACTGTTTTGCTTATGTATAGTAGCGGTGGTCGTAGCATTGTTTTTATCCGTTATTGTCACATCTCCACTATTAATTTCCCAACCGATGAAAGCGTACCCTGAAACAGGTGTAGCAGTAATGGTTATTACCTCTCCGCTATTGTAAATTCCTGATCCAGTTACCGAGCCTTTTCCATCATAATTAACCGTCAATGTACGTTTCTCCACTTTCTTAAACTTACACTTAAAATAGTGGTCTTGATTGTCTAAGTATACGTCAAAGCTTGTCTTTCCGGCGGTACTGTAATCATACTTCTTCTCGTTGTCTGCAGGGCCTCCGTAGAAGTAGTCCACTTCGTAGCCCTCGTTGGGATGCGCCTCGACGGTGGGTCGTTTACGGCCGTCATATACGCCGGCACCGGTGGCGTAACCTCCCTCAAAGTTTATTCTTCCGTCGGTCGAGCGCACTTTCACGGATTCGCAACCTGTCTCGCCGTTGATGTAAATCTTGGTCGGAATGCCGGTCTCTACATCACAGCCGCAGTCATTCGTCTCTTCCTTATGACAGCTGAACAGCATAGCGGCAGCCATCACGACAAACAATACTTTCTTCATCATAATCTTAATGTTTTAATGCTTTTATTATCGAACTTTCCAGATCGAACTCTTTCTTAAAAAAATAGGTCTTACGCTTCCTGTCGTAACCGATTTCCGCTCCTAATTCCCGTAGGTCTTCAAGATGTTTGAAGAACCAGCGAGGGGAAATGTTCAGGAGCATAGGAGACTTCTTGCTTGTTAGGGTGTGTTCGCTCCTGATGAGGTCACAGATTAGCGACAAGCGTTTTATCTGTCTTATGATTTTCATAAAATCTCAGGCTCAATCGTGCCGTCATAGTCTCCTCCTGACACCCATGCGATGACTGACACGTTGCCGACCTCCAGCTTATTGTTTTCCTGCAGTATCAGGCTGTAGACGTATTCTTTTCCCGGTTCGAGATTAACTGACAGCGGATAGTGATACTGCTTCCCTTTATACGTAATCGTAACGGTGACATCAGTCGCTCCTGGGAACAGAAGAATGCCGCTGCCGTTACCGCTTACCGTCGCAAGGGTATTGCCTTTCGTGAGCGTTCCTGCGAAAAGGTTCAGTGAACCGCTCTCGGGATAGTCGGACACGCTAAGATTCTCCGCTCTCTCTTCGTTCACCTTTACGGTGACTTTAGATAGCAGATGATGCAGCTCGATGTCCGGTGTATATGAACTGTAGGTGACGGTCTGTCCCTTAGAGTAGAGGTAATCCGTCTGCGATGACAGGCTGACTGCGATATCCGTCACTGTCATTCCCTCCATGTAAGGGCTGTATGCGAACAGCTGCAAGGTCTGGCCGGACTTGATGGCTATAGGGGGTACGTTCCATAGGCCGTGCTCCAGATAGACATGGGCGTTGTCGCCGTTGCCGTCAACGGCACTGCCGTTCTGGTTGGTCACGAACATTCCGAACTCGGAGATTTCTCCTGCTACTTCACCTCTCGCACTGCATGACTTTATGCCAAGCCGTTGCGAATCGGTTAAACTGTTCTCTTGCTTGTTGGAACAGCCCCAAAGGGCTGTCACCAACAAGCAAGCGTTCAAAAATGAGCTTGCTTTCATAGTTAATCAGGTTAGTTTATATCAATTATTACTTTTTTCTGCTGTTTAATAGTTATGGTAATTGTCTTACCAGAACCGTTTTGTTTTAAAGTGACTGTTCCAGTGCGCATTTCCGTGTTGGGGTTATCAGTTACTGCAGAAGATGTTTTTCCTGTAGTAATCCAGACCACATTCGAAGTCGCTGTATAGTCAACGGCGAGCTTTTCAGCTATGCCATTTACTGTACGAGTCTTATATGAGTTTACGGTATAACTTACAGTGCCTCCTGTAGATTCGATTCTGTATGTTAGACTTCCACTACTAAGCTCAAAGGTGTAGGTCTCTGAGATCGTACCGCCTGATTGAGATATTGTCACTGTCTTGCTCAAACCGCTATATTTACCTGTCACGGTAATGCTGCGAGAAGAAGTGGTAGTGTTCTCGCTTGCCGTTACCTTGTTGCCGCTGACGGTGAATCCGTTCGCACTGCCGGAGAACGTGCATGATGCCGTCACGTCTTCGCCAGTCTGGGTTTGCTTGTCCGTCTCTCCTGTCGCCTTTCCGTTCCATAGAACCGGGCGAGTACGCTGTCTGTCGGCTTTGGCCGTGATGGTGCTCGTTCCGCCTGTCGCAACTATCGAGCTTGGCGATGCCGTCAGTATCAGATTGCTGTATGACCATGCGCCATATTCGCCGTATGACTTCACGCCGGCTGACTGGTTGACCGTACATGACTTGCTCTTGCCGTCAACTGTTGCGGTTATCGTGATGCTGCGCACGGAAGCGGTAGTGTTGTTGCTCGCCGTTACCGTCTTGCCTGACAACGTGAATCCGGTCGCACTGCCGCTGAGAGCAGGAGTCCTTGTCTCTGTGTCTATCTTGGTTCCGTTAAGCAATACGTCACGTTTCGCTGTGGCGGTAATGGCGCTCGTTCCGCCTGCGGCGGCTATCGTCTCTGGTGACGCACTTACCGTTATCACCCAATCGCCGTATGTCGTAGTGCCGCTGCTCTGTGTGACGGTCACTGTCTTGCTCATTCCTTTATACTGGCCTGTCACGGTTATGCTGCGCGATGAGCCTGATGTGTTGCGCTGAGCGGTTACCTTGTTGCCGCCGACGGTGAATCCGTTTGCACTGCCGGAGAATGTGCATGATGCCGTCACGTCTTCGCCAGTCTGTGTTTGCTTGTCTGTCTCTCCTGTCGCCTTTCCGTTCCATAGAATCGGGCGAGTACGCTGTCTGTCGGCTTTGGCCGTGATGGTGCTCGTTCCGCCTGTCGCAACTATCGTACTTGGCGATGCCGTCAATCTCAGATTGCTGTATGACCATACGCCGTATTCGCCGTATGACTTATATTTCGGGTTGAGTGTCACATCTTCTATAACAGGGAATGAGTATTTGCTGTTTGCGCTGATGAGTTTATCGCTTTTATCATACCATCCTATAAAGGTGTGGCCAGCTTTAGGCGTTGCTGTTACAGTACATGTGCTCTTTAGCGCATATTTTCCTGCTCCTGTTGTTGTTCCTCCTATAGTATAGTCGTTAATCGTGACTGTCTTCTTATAGCCAAGATTATAGTCGTGAACCTTTCCTGCTTCAAGCTGTACCGCTGTCGCCGCTTTCAGTTTGAGAACGGCTTGTCCGCTCTTTAAGAGGGAAATGGGATTGTCATCCCCTATCACCTGTTCTGGTAGGGTTATACGGAATGTACTTATACCGTTTCCATTCGAATACAAGTACATTCCTTTTGTTTCTTTGCTGCTGCCTTTTGTAATAGTGCCATCCAATAAATTATAATGACTTTGTGTTTGTATATTCTCGATCTTCGCTCCGTCGATACCCTCGCCGTCCGTTACGATGAGCTGAAGAGTTGAGTTCCTGTGCTTGAAGTTAAGCGGAACGCAATAGTCAACAAGCGGCTTGTCATAGGTGGCGGTGAGAAAATCCGCATCTATCCAACCGCTTTCCGCTGACTGGTCAGGTATCGTGTGTGAAATTGATGTTGCGTCACTATTACCGACAGCATACGGGTAGTAGACATAGAAATTATAACTCGCTCCTGATAAGACACGGATATTGTCGCTCTCACTCGACGGAACGAAAGTCTTGCCGTTATACACGTATTTGCTGTTCAGATAACGCACTCTCTTTGATGACGCTTCATAGACAAACACGCCTATCGCATCACCGTCCTCAAAGTTACCGTATTGTGAGGAACGGCTTTGAGATACCGAAAAGGTAACAGTATGCCCGGCATCAACCTTAACATTGTTGTCTTCCTTGCTGCAGGCAAACAACAATGCCGTTATCATTAATATGACTACTACTCTTATGTTCATTTGTCTTGCTTTTTATTACATTGGTCTTAATGTCACGTCAGGCTGTTTGCTGTCCTGCCATGCTTCGATTGTCACGTAATCCTTGCCGTCATTGTCTTTGCCGCCGATTACAAGGCTGTTACCCTTCATGGTGAAAGAATAGATGTATCTGAATCCTTTCTTCCATTCAATCGCCGGCACGTCGAAAGTGTACTTAACGCCGTCCAGTGTCAACTCTACAGCGAGTGCGCCGTCAGCGGCAACTCGTGGGAACACTGTTGTACAGTAATCACTTTGTGCGCCTACCGAGAAATTGCTGTTCGGAGTCCATTCGAGCTGTGTCAAATCCTTTGTACCTGTGATTGTTCCTGTTGTAACATCCATAGTACCTGACTTAAAGAAAGTCTTTGCGCTTGTCTTGCTCTTCAAAACTACGCTTGTCAACTTTCTTGCGTTCTGATAGTCAGCTGATGCGTTCATGCGGATAACGAACTGAGACATCGCATGGTGCATCTCGATATAAGCCTGTGTGCTTGTCGCTGAAACCTCTGCCTTTGACGAACCGTACATGTAGTCCTTGGTGTTGTCATTGGTAACAGGGATTCTCTTTCCGTCCGTTACGGCTGCGTCGTAAGGATAGTAAGCCCATACAGTACCCTTGTCAGCTCCCAAGTAGTAAGGAGTTTCGATGTTCCATCCTGTTCCTGCGAAAGTCGATTTGTTGTTCTGCTTTACAGCCTTGCTTGACGGATAAGCTGTACCCCATGCGCCTTTGTACATGAACAATCCCATCGCGTCATTGTTGACGAAAGCGGTCTTAGATGCGAATCCTGCACGGCTTGCTGCCTCGTTGACGATGGTAGTGGACATTTCCATGATGCCTTCGTTCTGGCTTGATGCCAACTCTTCAACGTTGTTTGTACATGAGCAGCCCAAAATCATTGATGCTGCTGCGAGAATCATAATGTTTTTTTTCATAGGTGAAAAATTTTAAATGAATGAATAAAATGATAATAATATTAATTGAGTTGAATAATATCTCCTGTCTTCCAGTTCTCGATCGTAACGGTGTCCCCTACCTTGACGTACTCTCCCACCACGAGGTTTAAATCAATCGTGATTTTGTACTTGTCGAACCCTCTCAGGTATGAAGACAAGTCAACGCTGTAAGTGCCGCCGCTGGTGTCTGTCGTATGCGTCGTTATTCTTAAAACATTGTCAGCCGTTGGGGTGATGCCGAATACGTAGTTCGTGCTCTCCCAAAGCCTCCCCTCCTCCGCTTTTGTATATTCCGAAAGTAAGGTGGCGGACTCCGAACATAACTTATCCATCGTCAGGTATTTGCCTACCGCTATACCGTCAAGCTCTGAACTTATGCCGACTATGGGGCTTAAGTTCCCGGACACGTGCAAACGGATGACTATCGTCTGGGTGAACGGCAGGGGAATGATTTTCCTTACCGTCTCTTTCTGATATTCGAAATGTTCAGAGAACAGCTGCTTACAAACGAAAGACTGTTTGTCAGACAGATAGGTCTTACCGTTTTTCTCCGTCACAGCGGACAGCAAACGGCAGTTACGGTGTGAAAGCATATCGTGAATCTCATTGCTCCCGGTCACGAAAATGAAGTTGTAATCCCCACGAGGGAAATCACAGCGTAACGTGTCCTCCGAAAAGGATCTCTTCTCCGCTTCGGTTAAAGTGTTCTCGCTTATGCCGTAAGCGAGAAGATGGCGGTTGGCTGGCACCGGAATGTCTCTCGCCTCGATTTCAGCGAAATCGCAGTACGCTTTCAGACGGCCGAGCCTTATACAGTCGTCTTCGCTGAAATTGCAAGAACAAGCGATCGCTCCAGTGACAACGGATAGTAATATGTTCCTAATATTCATTCGGGTATAGGTTATATGTTTTTATTAATGTGTTTATTTCAGGATCAAGTTTACCACGCCAAATCTTCGTCTCATCTTGCGTACATGCCTTGACAAACGCTTTGACGGCTTCTTCATTGCGCTTCAAACGGCAGTACAGAATAGCGAGCAGATAGTTTCTGTTCGATGTGTCGGCCTGTTTCCTCATTATGTCAAGGGCACGCTGGTCATAGCCGAGAGACATCAGGCACACCGCCGTGTTGTAATCGTCGGGGTACATGTCGTCGAGTTGCACCAGGGCTTGCTTATATTTTCTCGCCTCTATCAGCTTGATAGCCCCAAGATAGGTGCTGTCAAGCACAGGCACTACTATGGTGTCCTGTATCATGTCCCTGCGGTGCAGATGAAACTTAAACTCTACTGCTCTCAGCTTCGGGTAGTGCTTTTCCCTCATTCGCTTATAGTCGGATTTGAATTTCTTCATCGCGCTCTCTCGCAAGTCGAGATTCGCTATGTCGGAAATACATCCCAACAAGTCGTATTTGTTCTGTAGGGTATCGTCTTTTTCTATCAAGCCCTTTAGCTTGTCCCAGTCCTCTCCTTTCCATCGAGGACGGAACAGCGTATCTACACCCTCCGCATCGTCGGACTTGGTTTGCAGATACTTCTTCAAGTTGATGGCTCTCAGCTTCGACAGGTTGTTGTTCATGAACGCTGAACCCTCTGGTGAAGATGTGGCTGTCATGTATATGCTGTCGATCAAGAACTCACCGGTGTAGTTGATGTCGTTTATGGTCTTGAATACTTTCTCTATTTCAGCCTTGTTGTCGCCTATCGATTCGTCAAACGTGGTGGAAGCTGACTTATAGTTCACGTATGCCGTCACGTTCACCTCATCCTTTCTCGATATGACCTTTTTCTTGTACCGTGGCGTATGGTCAAGGAACTGAACCATGCTCGATACGAAATATGTCAGAGTGTCCGAATCGGGCAACGGCAGTGTCTGCCTGTCCCTGCAAAGTATTCGTCCGTGCAGCGTGAGGTCTATCTTTTTCGTCAGCTCCGTCGCAGGCAGCTCCTGCACGTAGTAGTAGAGGAAGTTCTCGCCCGAGCGGACTATAGTGTCAAGTCTGGCCGGCTCATACGGAAACTTCACGTACTTGTCGAACATTTCACCGACCATCTCTTTTTTCTTCTGGTTCTCGACCATTCTCCGGAAATTGAAATATCTCTCGGCTATCTTGACCGAATCTTCAGGAGTGATCTTCTTAAGCTTTATCTCATGCGTGCCGCCTACGAACATCCTGTACCGTTCAGGCACGGTGCCGGATTCTATGTCACGGTAGAGCCAATATGCCGGAAGAACAGATAAAGGTGTCTTGATGCCTTCAATCCTCTGCTTGTTCCTCGATAGCTTGTGGTTGAAAAAAGCGTACCGCAGGTTGGCCTTGTCTCTCCAGTCTATCCACTGGTCTTGCAGCAGGAACTCTCCGCTCCATGCCTGATAGTATTCCTGTTCAATGTCTTCCAAAGCCTTTTTATATCCTTTCCTGTTGAAAAGTTCTTGCAGATACAGACTGTCAGGGATGATTGAGGCGATGAACGCCTGATACATCGCATATCCCTTTTTCTGCATTTTTGCGAAGTCGGCTCCGGATAATAAGATTTTATCTAATAATATCGAGTCTTTGTTAATGTATGCCACAGGGGTCAACTGCACTTGCCACTTCCTGCTGATAAGAGGTGACGGCACTGTAACGATGAAGTCAAGGTTGATTTTGCCGTTTCTCTCGGCAATCTGCTTGCTCCGGGCCGTCACGGTCACTCCAGACAACTGTACGGTGGTGATGCTCTCTCCTGTCAGGCTGTCACGTTCAGCCTGTACGACCAGATGCTCTTCCCCTTTCTCGTCAGTCCATTTTATTTGTTGGGGCAAGGCATAAGAAACCGAATCTTTCTTATGCGTCATGTTACCCTGTGTTATCCGTACACGCACGGCTTCCTTGTTGGCCGTTCCGCAGGAAAGCAGGAACAGTCCCATTACCGCCGTTACGGATAATAGTTCCTTTCTCATAAATTACCCAAATAGATTTTAGAATAGATATACTAAATTAATAGCCGCTTTCGTCGGCAATATGCGTACTTCTTTCTTGTGCTCAACCAAGTCTCCGCAACGCTTACAGATGTATTTGTCGTAGTCTAACCAAGCAGCTCCCACTCCTGCTTCCAGTTCTATATTCCAGCTTTTTCCGATAGTATAGGCACGTCCGACCGATATTCCTGCGCCGTAAGCCGTACCTTCATAGCGGTGCTTGCTTCCGAACAGATTCCCGATGCTGTATTTTGCGCCGACAGCGTGAACGCCTATAAAGGTGCTGTTGTAGCTCTCCAGAAACCAATAGCGGACACCGGGGGTAACATAGAAGTTCCTGAACTGCTTGTTTTCGGAAAACTTAAACGGATTATACTGCACAGGTATGTGGAAAGACCAGTTTCTGTTTATTGTCATCGACGCTTCCGCATTGATATTCGTGGTCGCTAACCCGACAAGATTGGTCCTGACCGAATAGAATTGAGCTTTGGCTTGTGTCAATGCAGCGAAAAATAAAACCGTTAATAAAAAACCTTTCTTTCTCATAGTGTATTTCTCATAAAATGGTCGTTTTATGAAAGCCCCTGGTTGTTAACCGGTGGGCTTTTGTTAAGGTTTTATTATTTTTGCATGAGAAAATACATGTTTAATAAAACCTATAAAAATAAAATCAAAGAAGGAAGCGTTAAAATGAAGATAGGATATGCACGTGTCAGCACGAGGGAGCAAAATCTTGATATGCAGATGCAGAGTCTCCGTCAATACGGTTGTGAAAAAATATTTTTCGATAAAAAGAGTGGACGAAACTATAAGGACAGAAAAGAGTTCGTTTCCATGCTCTCGATGTTGCGTGAGGGCGATGAACTTGTCTGCTGGAAGATGGATCGTCTCGGCAGAAACGCCAAGGACTTATGGGAGATCTCCTCTGAAATGAAAGACAAGGGCGTGACTATAGTGTCATTGTCGGAATCCATCAACACGTCTACCGTGTTGGGTGAAATGTTCTGTAAGGTCGCTGCCTTGTTCGCTGAAATTGAGATTTCTAATCACTCTGAGCGGACAAGGGAGGGACTTCTGGCGGCGAAAAGGCGAGGCGTAAGGCTCGGCCGGCCTAAAGGTGTGACCAAAAAGTATCAGCGGCGGTATAAGATGATAAAGATACTACATGAAAATGGGATGCCGGTTTCAGAAATCACCAAAGAAGTGGACGTGTCATCAGCGACAGTATATCGCTATATTAAAAATATTAAATCTTTAAGGGAAAAATAATCTTTATTTCATGTAAGAAATGTTTGCGTTTTAAATTTATTCACTAACTTTGCGGCGTAAATATAAAACGACCATTTTATGAGAAATGAGTTAAATGGGGATTTATCTCCATTTACTTTTCCAAAAAAAACAAAGGCAGGCGTGAGTGGTTTACACTCCGAAAGACTCAGGGTTATCACCGAAAACTTCCCTGAAAACGAAACGATAAGTCTCTTCCTTTTCTTTCTTGTTTGCGTCAGAGTCCTTCCATTCCAAATATTTTTCATACAAATCAGCGTTTTTCAGTAAATCCTCATAGGTCATTCTCACGAATTGCGATGAATTTGGAGAATTGATGCGCATGAATAGCATGAAGAACTGGTTCTCCAGTTTCTTTATGAATACGGCCTTATACTGCTCATCAAAATAGTCAAGCGTTTCCTGACTGAATGTGAACAGTACGGTATATGGGTACTTCTCGCCCTCCCCTTTTATGTACTCAAACCCAAATTTCGTGAATTTAAGGTGCTTGTTGATGGCGTTAAGAGTAGCGGTCACTTTCTTTTTCTTGTCCTTGTTTAAGGCGATTTCAATGTTTAAGATGACAGCCAACTGGTCTACCGTCAAAGTATATGACGTTGATATGTTCTGAGACTGCTTATACTTTATGAGGAATATCATCTTTGACAGCTCCAGATAAAAAATCCTGTAACCTTTGCGGTCAGGCAGGGTGCGGTAGTCTTTTGACTCTATAAGGTTGTAGTAAGACTGTACCTGCGCTCTCAGTACAGGGTTAAGCTGTACGCTGTAGAGACGTTTCGTGCCTTTCTTCGTCGTAAAGTCCGTACTGATGTCTATCTTGCGGATAATCTGCACGAATGTATAAGACGTTCTTCCGTTGTAATCCGTCTTATACGCAATGTTCTCCCGTCCCAATTTGTAGAGGGCCGCTTCGAACACGGTTTCTATCGGATGGGTGTACTTCTCCCCTGCCTCCGAAGTGTAGATGTACATCGGCGCGTCCTTGCCGAACAGTTTTTGAAGTTGCGTTGGTGACAGCTTTCTTTGCAGGTTCGTCCGGTCGTAGCCCATTTTCCGGCAGAAATCCTCGATTGAAAACCACGACTCGCCAAACAGGTTCTTCGTGTGTTCTCCACACAGGAAAATGATTATATCCATCGCCACGCTTCCTCCTGCCTCATACAAACGTTGTATAAGCTCTGCGTTGTAATTCGCACTGAGGATTTTTGGAACCCTTTCAAGTTCTTTCTTTTCTTCCATAATGGTTGCTTTAGTTATTTTAAGTTTTCATAGTCTTTGCAGATACAGAGTATCATTGTCCTTCTTTGTTTGACTGGTCTTCGGTATTCTCCTTTGCTCTTATAGCCTCTATCTCTTCTTCTGATACGGCTACCAGCTTAAAATTTCCTACTCTTGAAGTCAATATGACGGATTCACCCTTAATCACATAAAGAAGAGTTTCTGTTTGGCTTGTTCGAAATTTGCTCAATGGAATCAGTTTCATGTCTGTTATCTTTTGATTGTTATGTTGCAAATGTAGCAAATGTACTTTATATAACCAATATGATACGATGAAAATTCCACGTTTTTCATCGTGAAAACTCTATTAGCAGTGTAGGACTGTACACCCTTTGCGGTTTAGCTGTGTAGAACTGTACACCCTTTACTGCAATATACGCATGTCACAATAATTTGTTAACATGTTGATTGTTAACCGTTTGTGTGATTAGTCTCAAAGTTAGCTGTGTAGAAGTGTCCACCCTTTGCGATTTAGCTGTGTAGAAGTGTCCACCCTTTGGCGGTTTTTCCGGAAGTATTTCTGTCATTAGATTTCGGTTTTTCCAAAATATTTACATGCTCTTAATCAGGGCGAAAAGACCTCCAGCTGTGTACAACTGTCCACCTTTCACACTTTTTCACAAAGTTAGCTGTGTAGAAGTGTCCACCTTTGGCGATTTAGCTGTGTACAACTGTCCACCTTTGGCAGTTTAGCTATGTAGAAGTGTCCACCTTTGGCGTTAGCTGTGTATAAGTGTCCACCCTTTGCCACACTGTTTTTTCAAAAAGCTAATTTTTGTAACTGCTTGATAATTAAGTTAATGCGATTTTTTGTAAATATTTAGCTGTGTAGAAGTGTCCACCAATATACATAATATAATACTCCATAAAAAAACCTAAATAGTAACTATATATTTAGTTGGTCATTTCGAAAAATGAAAAGCATTGTGTTTTCAAGAATAATAGTGCTGAAAATTATTTACAGACAAGTGTGCTGCTTTTGTCTTCCATCATTATGTACACATACTTTCGGAAAAAGAAGTCGTGTAAAGACGCTTCCACGTTTGCGAGAAGTCGGGCAGTTTTTTATTTCGTGTACACATTTGTGTGCACGAAATTTGTTTCATTCCTAAAAAAGAGCTACCTTTGCCTTGAACTAAAAACACGGACATGGAAACATTAACAGTACGAGAGTTCCGCAGCAATCTTGCGGAAGCATTCACCCAAGCCGATGACGGCGAACCTGTGCTCATTCGCAGAAAGAGGGAGATATACGCTCTGGTGAAAATCGGAAAGGAAAACGTGACACTCACTCAGGATATGCAGCAACGCATTGCGGAAGTCACAAAGGTATGTGACAATACAGAAGCATCGCAGGAAAAAACCGATGAAAATCTTGAAATTTTGTAGACAAAATAAGTGATTCACAGAAAACATTCCATATAGCTACTATTTGGAATGTTTTCTATAACATAACGAGTATGGCAAAAGTAATTCATGTGCATTTGCTGCACAACATAGACGAAACCAAGCGGAAAGACTGGTACTTCAGCAGCATTTCAGCCATCTATACGGTTCTGACTGCTGAACAAGTAGGCGCAACGAAAAACTACCTTCTACATGCTGGACTATCTGGTAATGGTACGGTTTGTACAAAGAAAGCCATTATTAAGCAATCTGCGCTCATTTCTGGTAGCAGACAACCTAACGCAGGGATGAATAGAGAAAATCCGTCAGAGAGCCTAAAAACGCTATTTGGGGCGGTGTGTGCTGCCGTCCACATCTTCTAATTTTGTTTTTTGATACTGTGTACCAAAAAAGGTACACTTTTCTTTGTCGTTATGCAATTAAACCATTATATTTGCAGAAAAAGGAAAGTAGTATGGCAGTATTGAATTTCACATCAAGAGAATTTAGAAGCCAACAGGCACATGTATTTGACTTGGCAGACAAAGGAGAAAAGATAATTATTCGTAGAAATCGAAAGCAAGCTTACATTCTTGTTCCGATTGCGGATGAAGATTTAACAATTACTCCTGAGTTGCAGGCAAGGATAGATAAGGCAAGAGAGGAAATTAAGGCTGGCAATTGTGTTACACTTAGCAGCAAAGAGGAACTTGAAGCATATCTTGAAAGTCTATGATGTACACATTGAGAATTTCCAATGGAGCTGAAAAGGCACTATCCAAATGGAAAAAGTCGAATCCAAACTTGTTCAAGAAATAATAGCAATCTACAAAGAGCTAATGGAAGAAGACCTTAAAAATGAGATTAGTCTATAAGTTTTACATACAGCACACAGAGCAGCTGGACAACCTGTTCAGGATTTCCAACAACCTGTACAACCAGGCTCTGTATCATTTCCGTCAATGTCTTGATGCTGACGGAACATGGCTGTGGTACAACGACATGTACAAACTCATGAAGCAGGCTCTCAACCTCGAAGGACAGTGCAACTATAAGCTTTTGAAGTCGCAGTGCTCACAGCAGATACTCCGTGTGCTCGACAAGAACATGAAGGCGTACTGCAAGAGCATTAAGGATTGGAAGGCGCATAAGGACAAGTACAAAGCAATGCCTCAGATGCCACACTACCGTAAGCGTGGCGGTATGTTTAACTTATACTATACCAACCAGTCATGCACTATCAAGGAAGGTGTGATACGTCTTGCGAAAGACCTGTCCGTACAGATTCCGCAATGGGGAAAGTACGGCGACAGCATCAAGTCTTTTTGTCAGGTGCGTCTCATTCCTGACTACCGAAACATCAAAGTGGAGATTATCTACCCTTAATTCCGCAACACTTTGATTTAACTTTATTTATAAGTTCCTGAGCAACAAA
>ENA-ORTB01000829-ORTB01000829.1-human-gut-metagenome-genome-assembly--contig:-NODE-829-length-38956-cov-12.641372_pt1 | contig 38956 bp, 44 predicted proteins | sample MGYA00241905_ERZ509174 | MGnify/ENA primary metagenome ERZ509174 (study PRJEB26280, sample SAMEA2338851) | human gut metagenome | biome: human gut; feature: human-associated habitat; material: faeces... | reverse complement strand
ACGAGTACCAGATGCTGCGCACCGCTGCGCTGGACATCATCACCGAGCTGGGCATCGAGGGCGGCTGCAACTGCCAGTTCGCGCTCAAGCCCGACAGCTTCGACTACGCCGTAATCGAGGTAAACCCGAGAGTTTCCCGTTCCTCCGCGCTGGCTTCCAAGGCTACCGGATATCCTATCGCGAAGGTCGCTGCGCGTATCGCCGTAGGCTACACGCTGGACGAGATAGTAAATCAGGTCACAGGCAAGACCTACGCGTGCTTTGAGCCTGCGCTCGACTACCTGGTAGTAAAGTTCCCGAAGTGGCCGTTCGATAAATTCGTCTACGCAAAGCGCAACCTCGGCACGCAGATGAAGGCGACCGGCGAGGTCATGTCCATCGCCGATACGTTTGAAATGGCCCTCATGAAGGCTGTGCGCGGTGCAGAAATCTCGCTCGATACGCTCAACATGCCGAAGTTCGCAAACTACGAGGACAGTGCCCTGTGGCAGATTTTAAAAGACGCGACGGACGAGCGCCTGTTCGCCATCTACGAGCTCATGAAGCGCGGCATCACCACTAAAGAGATCCACGACTTCACGATGATCGACATGTGGTTCCTCGAAAAGCTCAATAACCTGCTCGCGTATGAGCGCGAGATTAAGGATCAGCCGCTCACGCACGCACAGTATACGCGCGGCAAGAAACTCGGCTACACGGACGAAGCCCTCACGCGTATTTGCGGCACAAAGCCGACCTTCCGTCACGAAGCGACCTTCAAAATGGTCGATACCTGCGCAGGCGAGTTCGCTGCGACCACACCGTATTTCTACGGCACCTACGATACGCCGGAGCAGGGCGGTGAAAACGAAGCGATGGAGTTCATCGGCAAAAGTGGCAAAGAGACCGTCATGGTTTTCGGTTCCGGCCCGATCCGTATCGGTCAGGGTATCGAGTTCGACTATGCCAGCGTCCATTGCGTGGAGTCTCTCCAGCGCCTCGGCTATGAAGTCGTCATCGTTAACAACAACCCGGAAACCGTTTCCACAGACTTCGACACTGCAGACCGACTCTACTTTGAGCCGCTGTGCGCCGAAGACGTTATGAATATCATCAACATCGAAAAGCCGAAGGGCGTTGTCGTCGCGTTCGGCGGCCAGACGGCCATCAAGCTTACAAAGACGCTTGCGAAAAACAACGTGCCGATCATCGGCACGAGCGCCGACAGCATCGATGCCGCAGAGGACAGAGAGCGCTTTGAAGAACTGCTCGAGCGCTGCAACATCAAGCGCCCGAAGGGTCACACCGTTATGACGACGGAGGAAGCCCTCGCAGCCGCACACGACCTCGGCTATCCGGTGCTCATGCGTCCGTCCTACGTGCTCGGCGGTCAGAACATGATCATTGCATACGGCGATGAAGACATCAACGAATACATGGCGATTATCCTGCGCCAGAAGCAGGATAACCCGGTGCTCATCGATAAGTACCTCAGTGGCACCGAGATTGAAGTCGACGCCATCTGCGACGGCGAGAACATCCTCATCCCGGGCATCATGGAGCACGTAGAGCGCACCGGTATCCACTCCGGCGACAGCATCGCGGTCTACCCGGCAAAGGATATCGACGACGAGCTCAGCGCAAAGATTGTCAAGACGACCGAAATACTCTGCACGGAGCTCAAGGCCATCGGCCTCATCAACCTGCAGTACATCATCATGAACCGCGAAATCTACGTCATCGAGGTCAACCCGCGTGCATCGAGAACGGTTCCGTACCTCAGCAAGGTCACGGGCGTGCCCATGTGCGACCTCGCTACAAAGGTCAGCCTCGGCATGAAGCTCACCGACCTCGGCTACGGCACGGGCCTCTATCCGACTTCGCCGTATACGGCCGTCAAGGTGCCGGTCTTCTCCTTCGAGAAGCTCACGGATGTCGATACCCAGCTTGGCCCGGAAATGAAATCCACCGGCGAAGTGCTCGGCATCGGCAACAACCTTGAGGAGGCGCTCTATAAGGGCCTCATCGCCTCCGGCAGCAAGATGAATAAAAAGGGCGGCGTGTTCATCACCGTCCGCGACGGCGATAAGAAAGAGATCGGCGAGATCGCGAAGAAATTCGACAAAATGGGCTTCCCGCTTTACGCCACGACGGGCACCGCAAGCGTGCTTGCAAAGCTCGGCCTCACCGTGAAGATTGTCGATAAGATTCACGAAAGCCCGGTCAACACCATTACGCTGCTTGAAAGTGGTAAGCTGGCGTATATCATCTCCACCTCCGCAAAGGGCAGAAACCCCGCACGCGACAGCGTTAAGATCCGCAGAAAAGCGGCGCTGCTCGGCATCCCGTGCCTCACGGCCATCGATACCGCAAACGCCCTCGCGGACAGCCTGATGAGCCGCTACACCCCGTACAACACGGAGATTGTGGACATCAACAACCTCAAAAAAGAAAAGGTCAAGCTGCCGTTCACCAAGATGTCGGCGTGCAGCAACGACTACATTTATATCAACTGCTTCGAAAACGAAGTTTCCTCTCCGGAGTTCCTCTCCATCTACCTGTCCGACCGCCACAATGGCGTCGGCGGCGACGGTGTCATCCTCATCTGCCCGTCCGATGTGGCAGACGCTCAGATGCGTATGTTCAACCGCGACGGCAGCGAGGGTCTCATGTGCGGCAACGGCATCCGCTGCGTCGCAAAGTACCTCTTCGACAACGGCATCGTGAAAAAGCCTGTCATCAATATCGAGACAAAGAGCGGCATCAAGTCTTGCAGTATCATGACGATGAACGGCAAGGCGTACAAGATTACGGTCGATATGGGCGCGGCAGCGCTTCGCCCGGAGCAGGTGCCCGTAAAGCTCGAAGGCGACATGGTCGTCAACAAGCCTGTCATCATCGACGGTCACGAGTATTACATCACCTGCGCATCCATGGGCAACCCGCACTGTGCGGTGTTCGCACCGTCCATCGATAAGCTGGATCTCAATGCCATGGGCCCGAAGTTCGAGTATAACCCGCTCTTCCCGGAGCGCGTCAACGTCGAGTTCATCGAGGTCGTGGACGAGCGCACCCTTAAGGTACGCGTTTGGGAGCGCGGCAGCGGCGAAACGATGGCCTGCGGTACAGGTGCTTGCGCGGCTGTTGTCGCGGCAACGCTCAACGGCAAGTGCGAAAAGGGCGAGGACATCCGCGTCATCTTAAAGGGCGGCGACCTCACCGTGCGCTACACCGATGAGAAAGTGCTCATGACCGGCGGCGCAGAGAAGGTCTTCGACGGTGTCGTAGAAGTCTAATTGATGTTAAATAGTTCGGCGTTCCGCATTTTTGCGGAGCGCCGAAAAACATTTTAAGAATAAAATCAGAATTTTTTTCTAAAAATTTGAAGAGGATAAAAGGTAAAAATTCAAGAGAAAGCGGTGAAATTCCATGAACAAGTACCTGAAAAAAGCGGAAAACGGCTCGGGCATCGACCACTATACGCGCGTGCCGGGCACCGGGGCAAAGCAGAAGATCACGTTTACCAAAATGCACGGCTGTGCAAATGATTACGTGTATATTGACTGCTTCCAAAATGATATTCAAAACTACGCCGAGCTTGCAATCTATCTTTCCGACCGCCACACCGGCATCGGCGGCGACGGCGTCATCTACATTTGTCCGTCCGATGTAGCCGACGCGAGAATGCGCATGTATAACCTCGACGGCAGTGAGGGCATGATGTGCGGCAACGGCATCCGCTGCGTTGCAAAGTATGTCTACGACAGCGGTATCGCGAAGAAAGACGTTTTGCATATCGAGACAAAAAGCGGCATCAAAATCTGCCGCGTGCATGTCGAAAACGGCGAAGTTACCACTGTCACGGTCGATATGGGCAAAGCGGAGCTCGTGCCCGCGAAGATCCCGGTCGATTTCCCAGGTGATACTGCCGTCAAAGAGAAGATCACCGTTCTTGACAAAGAATACGAAGTCACCTGCGTTTCCATGGGCAACCCGCACTGCGTCATTTTCGGCAAAGATCCCGATACGATCGACCTCGAGAAGATCGGCCCGCATTTTGAGCACTTTGAGAAGTTCCCGGAGCGCATCAATACGGAGTTCATCGAGGTGCTGGATAGCCACACCTTAAAAATGCGCGTGTGGGAGCGCGGCAGCGGCGAAACCATGGCGTGCGGCACCGGTGCGTGTGCATCTGCCGTTGCGGCGTGTCTCAACGGCTACTGCAAAAAGGGCGAAGATATTACCGTCAAGCTGCGCGGCGGCGACCTTGTCATCCATTATACCGATGACGGCGTACAGATGACCGGCAGCGCCGACACGGTTTTTACCGGCATCGTAGAAATTTAATTGTAAAAAAGCCGAAAACGGCTTTGATAAAATGAAATAGGGTATTGGAGAAATAATAGGTTTCTCAGTCAAAGAAAAATATAAAAGTTTCACTGTAAAAAAGAAAGGGGTAAGTTCTATGACAAAGTACATTTTCGTAACCGGCGGCGTGGTTTCCGGCCTCGGTAAGGGCATCACGGCGGCATCGCTTGGCCGTCTTTTAAAGGCGAGAGGGTTAAAGGTCGCCGCACAGAAGCTTGACCCGTACATCAACGTGGACCCGGGCACCATGAGCCCGTACCAGCACGGCGAAGTTTACGTGACCGAGGACGGCGCAGAGACCGACCTTGACCTCGGCCACTACGAGCGCTTCATCGACGAAGACCTGAATAAATTCTCCAACCTCACGACCGGCAAGGTCTACTGGAACGTCCTCAACAAGGAACGCCGCGGCGAGTACCTTGGCGAGACCATTCAGGTCATCCCGCACATCACGGATGAGATCAAGAACTTCATTTACAGCGTCGGCCACAAGACGAATGCAGACGTCGTTATCACCGAGATCGGCGGCACGGCAGGTGATATCGAAAGCCAGCCGTTTCTCGAAGCCATTCGTCAGGTTTCGCTCGAGGTCGGTAAGGAAAACTCCCTTTTCATTCATGTCACGCTTGTGCCGTACCTCAAAAGCTCCGGCGAGCATAAGTCGAAACCGACCCAGCACTCTGTAAAAGAAATGCAGGGTATGGGCATCTCCCCGGACATCATTGTCCTGCGCTGCGATGAGCCGATCGATCCGAGCATTTTCCACAAGATTGCCCTGTTCTGCAACGTAAAGCCGGACTGTGTTATTGAAAACATGACGATCCCGGTGCTGTACGAAGCGCCGATTATGCTGGAGAAAAACAATTTCTCCAGCGTTGTCTGCCGCGAGCTGAACCTCAAGACAAAAGAGCCGGATATGTCCGAGTGGAGCCGCATGGTAGAGAAGATCCGCGGCCGCAAAAAGACCGTCACCATCGGCCTTGTCGGCAAATATATCAAACTGCATGACGCATACCTTTCCGTCGTCGAAGCACTCAACCATGCCGGCTATGAGCACGGCACGAAGGTCGAAATCAATTGGATCGATTCCGAGCTCATCACGCAGGAAAACGCTGCCGAAATGCTCAAGGGCTGCGATGGTATCCTTGTGCCGGGCGGCTTCGGCAACCGCGGTATCGAGGGTATGATCTATGCCGCACAGTACGCAAGAGAGAGCAACGTCCCGTACCTCGGCATTTGCCTCGGTATGCAGATTGCCGTTATCGAGTATGCCCGCCACGTGTGCGGCATCGCGGATGCAAACTCCGGCGAATTCGACGAGTACGGCCTCAATAAGGTTATCGATTTCATGCCGGACCAGTCCAGCACCATCAATATGGGCGGCACACTGCGCCTCGGCAGCTACCCGTGCGAGATCGCGGAGGGCACGCAAATGGCGCGCTGCTATGGCGTTTCCCATATCGATGAACGCCACCGCCACCGCTATGAGTTCAATAACGATTACAGAGAGACGCTCACAAAAGCAGGCATGGTCATCAGCGGCACCTCGCCGGACGGCAGGATCGTCGAGACCGTGGAAGTACCGCAGAACGACTTCTGCATCGGCGTGCAGTTCCACCCGGAATTTAAGTCCCGTCCGAATAAGGCGCATCCGTTATTCCTCGGCTTTGTCGGCGCATCACTCCATAAGAGGGAAAAGAACGCATAAGAGACGGTAATGAAAATAAAAAAGGTCCAAGTATAAAAAGAAGGGAAGAAACCGGCATGAAACTCAACCAAAACTACGCAAACCTTCAGGAAAGCTATTTGTTTCTGACCATTGCAAAGAAAGTCGCCGCCTATACGGAGGCGCATCCGGATAACCACATCATCCGCATGGGCATCGGCGATGTCACTCAGCCGCTCGTTCCGGCCGTCATCGAAGCCATGCACAAAGCAACGGATGAAATGGCACACAAGGAGACATTCCACGGCTATTCGCCGGATCAGGGCTATGATTTCCTGCGTGAAGCCATTCAGGGCTATTACGCAAAGCGCGGCGTGGCATTAAAGCTCAGCGAAATTTTCGTCGGCGACGGCGCAAAGAGCGACGTCGGCAATATCGTCGATATCTTTGCAGACGATAACACCGTCCTCATCCCGGACCCGGTCTATCCCGTGTATGTCGATACGAACGTCATGTCCGGCAGAAAGGTGATCTACCTCGACGCAAACGAGCAGAACGGCTTCCTCGGTATGCCGGATGAAAACGTCAAGGCCGACATTATCTATCTCTGCTCGCCGAATAACCCCACCGGCGCCGTGTATAACAGAGCACAGCTCAAAGCGTGGGTCGATTATGCGCTCAAAAACAACGCTGTCATCCTGTTTGATGCCGCATATGAGTCGTTCATCACGCATGACGATCTCCCGCACAGCATTTTCGAGATTGAGGGCGCGAAAAAGTGTGCCATCGAGTTCTGCTCGTTCTCGAAAACCGCAGGCTTCACCGGTGTGCGCTGCGGCTATACCGTTATCTGCGATGAGCTTGTTTCGGACGGCACCAAGGTCAATACGCTGTGGGCGCGCCGTCAGGCCACAAAGTTCAACGGCGTCAACTACATCACCCAGCGCGCCGCCGAGGCCGTCTTCACGGACGAAGGCCAGCAGCAGGTGAAGGACGTCATCAACTACTACCGTGCGAACGCCAAGGTCATGGTCGATGCGTTCAAGGAGATGGGCGTGTGGTTCACCGGCGGCGAAAACTCCCCGTACATCTGGCACAAGGTGCCGGACGGCATGACCTCCTGGGAGTTCTTCGATTATCTCTTAAACGAAGCCGAGGTCGTCGGCACGCCGGGCAGCGGCTTCGGCAAAAACGGCGAAGGCTTCTTCCGTCTTACCGCGTTCGGTACGCTGGAAAAGACACAGGAAGCCATGGAGCGCCTCAAAAAGCTGCTTAAAAAGTAATTCAAACGAAGTCAAAGGGGACTGTGCAAAACCTGCGCAGTCTCTTTTTTGCTCTTGACTTGTGCAGACAAGTTGCTATAATGAAACTGAGCTTATTTCCTACGGAGGATACACTATGCATTACAAAAAAGATCGCGTCGCTTTAAAGCCGCCGCTTGGCTGGAACAGCTGGGATTGCTACGGCCCCGCCGTCAATGAAGTGCAGCTTTTGGGCAATGCGCGTTATATGGCAGAGCACTTAAAAGCGCACGGTTGGCAGTATGTCGTGTGTGACATTCAGTGGTACGAGCCGGAGGCCGGGCAGCGCCACTGGGAGTATAACCGTTTCGCAGAGCTGTGCATGGACGGATTCGGCCGCCTCATCCCGGCGGAAAACCGTTTTCCTTCCGCCGCAAACGGCGCGGGCTTTAAGCCCATCGCCGACCAGATTCACGCACTCGGTCTGAAATTCGGCATCCACATCATGCGCGGCGTACCGCGTCTCGCTGTGCATCGCGCCCTGCCTGTAAAGGGCACGAACGTCACTTGCCGCGACATCGCTCACGCAAACTCCATCTGCGCGTGGAACACCGATATGTACGGCGTTGACGCTGATCGTGACGGCGCACAAGCGTACTACGACGCTATCTTTGAGCTCTACGCTTCATGGGGCGTCGATTACGTCAAGGTCGATGACATCTGCAACGTGAAGATCACTCCGCTCGAGCCGTATTCCGCGCGCCGCGAGATCGAGATGATCCGCCGCGCCATTGACCGCTGCGGGCGCGATATGGTGCTCAGCCTTTCGCCCGGTCCGGCTGTGCTGGAAGAAGCATGGCATCTTGCGAAAAACACGAACATGTGGCGCATCACGGACGATTTCTGGGATAATTGGGACTCCCTCAAAGAAATGTTCTGGCGGTGCGAGCGCTGGCAGGCGCACGTAAAGCCCGGTCAGTTCCCGGACTGCGATATGCTGCCGCTCGGGCATATCACCATCGCGGCGGACGGCATAGGGCACAATACGAACCTGACACACGCCGAGCAGATCACCATGATGACGCTGTGGGGCATTTTCCGCTCGCCGCTCATCATGGGCGGCGAAATGCGCGATAATGATGCGTTCACGCTGAGCCTGCTCACAAATGACGAGCTTTTAAACCTCAACCAAAACGGCACCACGCCTTTGCAGCTTTTCCGCGACGAAACAAAAGCCGCGTGGCTCAATTTCGTAGACAGCACGCCGTATGTCGCGCTTTTCAACCTCACGGAAAACCGCGCCGTTGTTAGCGCCGAGCTGTCGGAATTCACCGATAAAACGCACGCCGAGGAGATCTGGAGTGGGGAGAAGACCGCATTCACAAAAACGCTTTTCGCTAAAATAGAGCCGCACGGCGCAAAGCTTTATAAACTCATTTGACCGGGTACAGGAGGAGAACATTATGCTGGAAAAACTGAAAGAAGAAGTCTACAAGGCGAATATGCTGCTGCCAAAATACAAGCTCATCACGTTCACGTGGGGTAACGTCAGCGGCATCGACCGCGAAAGCGGCATCATGGCCATTAAGCCGAGCGGTGTGGAGTACGACCTCCTGCGCCCCGAGGACATGGTGCTCGTCGATGTGAACACCGGCAAAAAGGTGGAGGGCGACCTCAATCCGTCGTCCGATACGCCCACACATGTCGAGCTCTACAAGGCATTCCCGAACATCGGCGGCGTTGTCCACACGCATAGCCGCTGGGCGACCGTGTTCAGCCAGTCCGGCCGCGGCATCCCGGCGCTCGGCACCACGCACGGCGATTATTTCTACGGCGAAATTCCCTGCACGCGCAAAATGACGCCCGAGGAGATCGGCGGCGCTTATGAAAAGGAGACCGGCACCGTCATCATCGAGACGTTTAAGGATAAGTCCCCGGACGACATTCCCGCCGTACTCGTCCACAGTCATGGCCCGTTCACATGGGGTACAGACCCCATGAACGCCGTGCATAACGCTGTCGTCCTCGAGGAGCTCGCGTTCATGGCATGGAACAACCTCGTGCTTGACCCCACAATTCCGCCCATGCAGCAGGAGCTTCTCAATAAGCACTACCTGCGCAAGCACGGCGCAAACGCGTATTATGGGCAGGGGAAATAAAGAGCGTAAGGCTTTTGCTGCACTCGCGCTTTCGCTTTGCCTGCTTCTTTCCGGCTGCGCGCAGCCGCCAAATCCGGTAACGGAAGCCGAAACGCAGACGATTCTCTATACCGTCGCGGGGCATGAAACAGGGCAATTCTCGTCCTCGTGCGGCATTACGCCTGTCGGCGACATGCTCCTGTTTGACCGCCGTGCGCGAAATGAAAAGGGCGATGTGACGCGTGTTTCGTACTATTGTAAAGACTTAAAAGCCGGTGAAGAAACGCTGCTTGGCACGTTGAACCGCATGTACTATGAGCCGACCGACAGCGCAGAAGCGGTCATCGGCAGCCACGTTTACCGCATGATTCCGCTTGGCAACTGGTGGAATATGCCCGATAAAGACGCCGAACTCGCGCTCTATGATTTCGATTTGAACGCGAAAACCATGCAGCGAATCGGCACCGAAAACTACCGCGTAACCGATACAACGACTGGCATTGGTTTAACGCTCTGCGCCTATGGGGAGCATTTGCTCCTCCAAAAAGGCGGGCAAATTTTGCTTCTCGACCCCAAAACTGCCGAGGTGAACACCGTTTACAATGCGCAAAATGGCGCATGTAAAGTGCTCGGTCTTGCTGCAGACGCAAACGCGCACGGGTTTTCTGTGCTCATGCAGTCCGCGGAAAACCCATCGCAGTTGTCGGTTCACACCTATGAGGAAAGCGGTACGCTTCTAAATATTGCCGATCTGTCTGCGTGCTTGCAAAATCCTGATACCGCAAACTGGAAGAACAGAAACATCAGCTTCGCTGTGCAGGGTGACTACCTGTATTTTTACGGATACGATTTCGGCGAAGACGCAGGCGAAAAACCGATTTACAGCGTACTCGCGAAAATTGACGGCGAGACCTGCACTGAAGTCGCCGATTTCGAGCAAAGCACAGCCAGTTTTGTGCCGAGTTATACCGCAAAAGCAGACGGCTTTCTGTTTGCGTTCGGCGACATTGCCTACCGCTTTTCCACCCAAAACGGCTGGGAAAAGGGCACAGTCCCGCTGCAAAACGAAGACCTCACACTGCGCGAATGGTACTTTGACGGCGAACACTATTGGGTCTCGGCTGTAAACAAAGACGGCAGTGACTGCGCAGGAGACGGCGGCTATGCACAAACTACACGCTATTGCCGCGTGGCAAACGCAGAACTAAACTGGTCGCCGTGCGCCGCACCGAACGAACCATAAGGCAAGACCCGCCGGGGAATATACACCTCGGCGGGTCAAATTATTCGTTATTCTTTTATAAACGTGTCGAGCAGGGCGAGACCCGAAGCGGATTTAAACAGTCGCCGCACGGCTTTCGCGTGGGCAGAAGGATCATCTTCTTCCGTGCAGCCCGCAATGAGGTCGGCTTCAACGAGAAGCTGCAGATCCTTGCCGTCGATCTTGTCGTAGCAGTGGTGCAGAACAATCATCTTGGTGATGCGTGGCAGATCTTCTTCCGCATAACCGCAGGCCGTCAGAAATTTCCGCGCCAACGCAGGTACTTCCTTGCGCTGATTCGCGGGGCAGCCGTCATCGTACTTTTCCTTGCAAAATTTGATCGCGATATCGTGCAAAATCGCCGCCGCGCGCAGATTTTCCTGCTCGTGGGTGGGAAGATTTTCCAACTCACCCAGCATTTTCGCAAGGCCATATACCTTTAAAATGTGCTGTGTGCGGCGCAGGTGCCCGTTCTCATACAGGAGCGCGTCATATAAAAGCTTCGCTTCGTTCGGCATGCAATTCCCTCCGTTTCAAGGTCATCATACCATGGCTTTGACATTTGTGCAAGAGTCCGCTATACTAAATTAAAACGCGACAGATCACGGAGAACCTACATGCTCACCTATTCTTTCTCAAAAATCGGCTCCGAAAGCCTTTATATGTACCTGTATAAGTGCATCCGTGAGGACATTCTGACGGGCAAGATCACGCCCGGCACAAAATTGCCCTCTAAGCGCAGCTTTGCGGAAAACCTCGGCGTCAGCGTCATCACAGTCGAAAACGCCTATGCGCAGCTTGTTTCGGAGGGGTACGTCTACGCCCTGCCGAAAAAAGGCTTCTTCGCCGCCAATCTGGAAAAAAGCACTGCGCCGCAGAAAAAAGAGAGTCCCCGCACACAAATGCCCGTACCGCCGAAATATTTTGCGGATTTTTCCAGCAGCCGCACCGACCCGCAGAATTTCCCGTTTGCCACATGGGCGAAGCTCATGCGCGAGATCATCTCGGAGAAAAGCGCCGAGCTTATGGCAAACGCCCCGTGCGGCGGCGTGTTCGAGCTAAGGTGCGCCATCGCCGAGCACCTTAGGGAGTTTCGCGGCATCGATGCCGACCCGAACTGCATCGTCGTCGGCGCCGGAACGGAGTACCTCTACGGGCTTCTCATCCAGCTTTTGGGGTTCGATAAGGTCTACGCGCTCGAAGATCCCGGCTATCGCAAAATTGCGCAGGTGTACGAGAGCTACGGCGTGCAGTACCGTTTCACGCCGATGGATAAAGAGGGGATAGACCCCAAAGCGCTCGAAAAAAGCGGCGCGGATATTCTGCACATTTCGCCGTCGCACCACTTCCCGACGGGCATCGTCACGCCCATCGCACGGCGTTACACGCTTCTCGATTGGGCCGCGCAGAGCGAAAACCGTTACATCATAGAGGACGATTACGATTCCGAGTTCCGCCTCACCGGCAAGCCTATCCCGGCGCTGCAAAGCATCGATTCCGCCGATCGCGTCATTTACATGAATACGTTTTCAAAAAGCCTTGCCAGCACCATCCGCATCAGCTACATGGTGCTGCCCACGGCGCTCGCCGAAGCATTTTACAAAAATCTTGGGTTCTACGCGTGCACGGTCTCGAACCTCGAGCAGTACACGCTCGCAAAATTCATTTCCGAGGGCTATTTTGAAAAGCACATCAACCGCATGCGCATCCGTTATAAGCAAAAAAAAGACCTCATCTTAAAAGAGATGAAGCGCTGCGGTTTGTTAAAGCTTGCAAAAATTGATGCCGAAGACGCCGGTCTGCATTTTCTCCTGCGTGTCTGCGGACCTGTGCCCGCTGAAAAGATCACCCGCCGCGCGGCGGAAAACGGCGTGCGCGTCACCGGGCTTTCGGCGTATTACCATACAGCGCCCGTAAACCCGCAGACCGCATTCGTCATCAGCTACTCCGAAATTCCCGACGCTTGCATCACCGAAGCCGTCAACCGCTTAGCTAAAGCCGTTACGGCTGCGGTGAAGGGGGAGAGATGATAAAACCCCGCCGCCCGCAAAGATAAGATTTTGTCTTTATGGGCGGTGGGGTTAGTGATATATTTCGCTTTGCAAAATATGAAATGCGTGCTACCGTGTTTGTGAAGTTTTCCGCGTATGCAGAAAGTGAAAGGAACTTCGCTCTTAACGCGCGCAGCGCAGCTCACTGCGAAGCAATTTCACGATAACCGAAGGTTGTTATTTTACTCGCTGTAAGGCGAATTTCGTTGAAAAAAGACCATTGTCATTCGACAATGGTCTTTTTGGTGCAGGTAACAGGACTTGAACCCGTAATATATAAGCGCAAAACCCGCATAAACTCTATGTGTTTTAAAACATGTGTTGCTTTTTGTGTTGCATTTTACTTTTATCCGTAAGATTTTGTGAATCGGTCAACGATTTTTGCATTAAAGTCCTTTTGCTCATCGGATAAAACGTGCTCGTAGATTTTGTCGAGGACATCGCGGTTTTCCCACCCGCCGCGCTGCATGATATAGAGGTCCGGCACGCCCATAGCGTGCAGAACGGAGGCGGAATGGTGTCGCAGATCGTGAAAGCGGTACGGTTTACCCAACACGCGTAGGGAGAGCGTGCGGAAGAGGTTTGATATTGTAATAGGCGAGTATGGGCATACGCGCTCATTATCTATGCTGCGCAGCTCATCAATGATAAATTTCGGCAGCTCCACAAAGCGAGTTCCGGCGGTTGTTTTGGTAGACTTGATAACATACTCGTGATTATCGTCACAGACCATAGCCTTGTTGACCATGACGCCGTTATCATGCACGTCGCTTTGCGTCAGGGCGCATATTTCGGAGCGGCGCAGGGTGCCTACAGCAGCCAACAAAATAGCTTGGTGCATATTAGTGCCCTCGGCCGCTTCCAATAATGCCTTTACTTCCGCCTCTGTCGGAATGGTGATTCTTGCCTTTTGCTTCTGGGGCAGGCCCGTGGAGAGCTGGAAAGAGGGATAATATACGCCCAGCACGGCAGATAAAAGCCCATGGGCATTGCGCACGGTTTTTGGCGAATGATTTGCCGCAAACTGGTTTATGGAGCGCTGCACGGCCTCCTGCGTAATGTCGCGCAGCTTCAGCGGCATAATGTCTTGTAGGTCATTCCGGGCGCTTCGGCGGTACTCGCGTATCGTAGAGGGCGAGAGCACGTTGGTTTTGCTGTCTATATAGCGCGTGTATGCCTCTTTCAAAGTCATGTCTCCGGCGGATGCGATGCGCTGCTTGCCGTCCAATTTGTATTCTGCCGCCATGTATTCGGCTTCTTTTTTTGTTGTGGCGGTAAATGATTTGTAAATTCGCTTTCCGGTGGCGGGGTCCGTGTAATCGTATAGATTCACGCGCCAGTTACCGGAGGGCAGTTTTTTAGCTTTTGCCATGATGTATCCTCCTATTTTAAAAATCCCGTAGATACGTTTTTGTATCCACGGGATTTTGTTATTTGAGCAAACCGCCGGAAGCGGAGCGAGCCTGTATCCAACCGCGATCTAAGTTTGCGATGTCGTAGCCGAAAAGGAAGCAGACGAAAATCACAAGGATGATGCAGATAATCAAGCAAATCCGAACGAGCCGCCGATCTTCGTTGTGCTGGCGCATAAATTGTGCTTCTTGCTGCGCGAGTCGCACAATCTTATCTTCGCGTTCAAACTCAATGCTTTTCTTCAGGTACTCGATCTGCTCGTTCTCGGAGCCTTCGTCCGACATCGGCGGTGTAACGATGTCATATTTGACGGCGGCAAGGATAGATCTAAGCACAACGATGCTCGGGTCGGCCTGCCGCTTAAAGATGCGAATGATTGTACTTTGAGAGACATTACAAGCGTCCGCAACGTTTTGATAAGATAAGTTAAGCGCGACGCGTCGAGCTTCCAGTTTAGGCACAAGCGCGTCTAAATTGATTGTCGAAAAATCCATAAGAAGCACCTAATTTGTAATTTAAGTCATATATAAAGTACTGTTATGCAAAATTGAATATTTACACCACCGTTTGAGAGGCCTATTATTTAATCAAACGAAAGGCTTATCTGTAGGTGATAAGCGTGTTGAATCCCGTCCTGTTCCCGGTCATACCCTGATTGGGAATCGAATTAAATTTTATGTCCAAGATTTCGTAGCCTTCTCTTTGCATGCAGTTTAAAACATAGTCAATTTCCGTTGTGTATTTTTCATCGCACTTAAAGACCTGATTAGCAAGCTGCGAAAAACTGTTTATCAGCACGACGTGAACCGCACCATCTTTTTGAGCTAGATATGGGCGCATATTTGCATAGACATTTTGTACGGTGTTTTTTTGGTATCCTGAGAACAAAGCCATAATATTTTACCTCATTTCGTATATTTACCTCATAATTTAACTGTATCATATCACTAAAAACGCACGTAGTCAACAAATAAATCAAAAATTTTTTTATAAAAAGAACGGAGTTGAACAAATGAAGACGGTAGAAACAAGGGAAGAAAACAGAATCCGAAAAAACTTAATAGACGCAATTTCAGAAATGCTGCTGGATCTCCCTGTAGATACTTTGCGAAAGATTTACATATCTGTATCAATATGGGCGGGGAAAATGTAGGCGCACAAAGCAAAAGGCGAGGACCGTTAAAAATTCGGTTCTCGCCTTTTTTATTTGTCTTCCGACAATATCTCGCAAATCTTCTCAAGCCCTTTTACAAAAATCGGCAGATACTCATCGGGTAGCTGCGCCATAGCGCGAAGCAGTCGGCTTCGGTCGTCATCATCGATTTGTGCTCTGGCAAAAATCTCCGCCAATGCTTCCTCACGTGTTTTCTGCTTAAACATTTCGCCTGCACCGGTACGCAACCAGATTAGATCGACACCAAAAACACGGCAAATATCGGCGATTGTGCGATCTCCAATTCCTGATTTTCCAGAACAAATAAGGCTCAAACTACCTTGTTTTATTCCTATCTTTTCCGCAAACTCAGACTGCGTAAGGGACGAAGCTTTTAAGACCTTTTGCACACGCTCGTTTATTGTCTCCATTCGTTCACCTCCTTATATAGTATTATACCATAATCCGAAATAAAGTCAACGAAAAAATATTTGCCACCAATAAAATAAAGCTTGACAATATAGCCCACCTATGGTATTATATAGGTAACAAATAACAGAGAGCAAAAAAAGGAGGTAAATTTAATGTACGAGGTCTTAACGCATGAAGCAGAAAAAGCTATTCAGATCGTTAAAGCTGTGCCTGCGGACAAACGCGCTCTTGCCGTGAAAATGGCAGAGATTTACGCCGCAGGCCTTGCGGACGGCGTGGAACTGGTAACGATGCGCACCGAGCGCAAAGACGCAGACGAGACCAACCCGAAAGCGGTGTGAGTTAAGGAGATAAAGGAGGAAGCGGAATGAGAATGGAAGACCGGGCACGAAAAGAAGCATTAAAAGTGGTACTACCGTACATTTTAATGCTTCTCGCCCCGATTTTAGGCACGCTAATCGCGGTTTTGATGTTGTGCTTTTTTAGCTAAGCTTAAAGGCCGCGCCCCAGTTTTACCACATGCCGCCCGAAAACTAATCCTCCCCTGAAAACCATGGATGTACACTCCTTTCGTCCTAACAAACATAGATACTGCATAATTTTTGCTTTGGGCGGCAGGTGGTAGGGCTGGGGACAAAAACACAAATAAAGAAAGAGGTGGTAAACAATGCCAAGATTAAAACCATCGCCCGCGGAACAGCGGCGGCAGACATTTAGGTCGATTATGCGTTATAACGCCGACCGCATGGGCCTGACGACCGACGAAAAGACTGCGAAATACTTGGGTATATCCCCGCAGCTTTATAGCTACCGTATGCGCCACCTTTCGGCGTGGTCGTATGAAGACTTGTGCAACATCTTTAAAAAACTGCGTTTCTCGCGAAGCGACATCGAGACGCTGTTCAAAAATTAGAGGAAAGGAGGCAACAACATGATCTTAGTTTTGTGCGGCAGTATCGCCGCCGGATGCGCGATCATCACGCTGGCCTACGGCGCGGAGAAAATCCTCGAAAGAGCCGTAAAGCCGCCGAAGAGAAGAAAAAGAGCCGCCCGCCCCGGTGCGGAGATCATCGACCTCGGCAAATACCGCAGCTGGCGCGACGCCGTGCGCGTGTATGAGACAGTGAAAACGGATAGAGAGGAAAGACAAGCGTGATCCGTAAAAAAGAAAAGTGCCCCGGACTGCGGGAACAGTCACAGGGGCACAAAGACAAATTTACCGCTATTAGTTTAGCAGAAACGGGAGGAAAAGTCAATGGCAAAGTATAAGCAGATCATGCAGGTGAGCCTTTGCGGCAACATCAAGCGCGGCGCGTTTAATGTTGTTACCGTAAACGGCGGCGATGCGATGAATATGATCGGAAGATGCCTGCGAACGGAAGGCATTGAGCGCGGCAAAATCCGAACGGCGCGCAACGTGGTCTCCATAGCAAAAAAGGCCCCGGCGCTCGAGATCGAAAACGCTGATGATTTTATTGCATGGGCTACGCTCGACCATGAAGAGTTCATCCGCCAGAAAGCGCCGGAGATCAACAAAGTTGCCGTGCGCGACGCGCTAAAAGCGGGCGAGGAGCTCCCGGGGGCTAAATTGGTAGCCGGGTACAGACTGGCGGTGCGCTGATGGGTAACATGGATATTTACAACGCCGTGAGCACTGTGCCAGACAGCGCACAAAAGCGAATCACCGGCGGACGGCTCAACGGCATGACGGACATCAACCCTATGTGGCGCATACGAGAGCTGACAGAGCTATTCGGGCCGTGCGGCATCGGCTGGAAATACAAGATTGTGCGCGAGTGGCTTGAGACCGCCAGCACCGGCGAGGTGGGGGCGTTCGTGGACATCGAGCTGCAATACAGGATCACGCCGGATGCGGAATGGTCGGAGCCTATTCCGGGCACGGGCGGCTCAAAGTTTGTGGCAGCGGAAAAGGGTAGTAATCTGCGTGCATCAGATGAGTGCTACAAAATGGCGCTCACAGACGCGATCTCCGTAGCTTGCAAAGCTTTAGGCTTCGGCGCGGACATTTACTGGGAGGCAAGACGTACAAAATACAACACCGCCCCGCCGGAGCAGGACGAAGAATACACCTGCGCGCAGTGCGGTAAGACGATCCGCGACGGCAAAAAAAAAGACGGAAGCACTTGGAAAGCGGGCGATATTGCGTTGTACGCGCAAAAACGGTATGACAGACAGCTTTGCTTTGAGTGCTTGGGAAAAGAGATCAAAGCCGAAAAGGCGACGGAGAAAGCTGGTGGCTTAAATGGTACAATTTGATTTTACAGCTGCCCGCGTGAATGAAGACGGAGAGCTTTGCCTCAAAGTCATCAACACACCCGCCGCAAGACAGTTTGTGCTTGGTATGCGCGAGCGTATGTATACGTGCGAGGTAAAAGAGTACCGGCAAAAGCGCAGCTTAGATGCAAATGCCTATTTTTGGGTGCTTTGCGATAAGCTTGCAGAGGCGACGAACCAACCGAAAGAGCTGATCTACCGCGAAGCGGTGCGAAACATCGGCGGCAACTGCGATACGGTGTGCGTGATAAATTCCGCCGTGAACAAGCTGCGGCAGATGTGGCAGCATAATGGGCTCGGTTGGGTAACGGATGTACTGCCCAGCAAAGTGCGGGGCTGCACAAATGTGATTGTATACTACGGATCCAGTACATACGACAGAGCGCAGATGGCGCGTTTGATCGATAATATTGTACAGGACTGCCGGGCGGTGGGCGTGGAAACGCTCCCGCCGGACAAGCTGGAAGCCCTGAAAGATGAGTGGGCAAGATGATTGGTGAGTGCTTTATTTGTGGTTGCTATGGTGTGGTCGAGCGGCACCATATATTCGGCGGTGCGCTGCGCAAAAAAAGCGAGCGCTACGGATTGGTCGTTACGCTGTGCCATAGTTGTCACAATGAGCCGCCCTACGGGGTACACCACAACGCCAAGGCGATGCAAAAGCTGCACGAATACGGGCAGCGCAAAGCCATGGCGGAGAACGGCTGGAATATTGATGATTTCCGCCGAGAGTTTTATAAAAACTACCTTTAGCGGTTATCCGTTGTTTGCCTTCGGGCGGGTGGCGGATACCTGTGCGGGTAGAAGAAAGGAAAGTCGACGATGGCGAGACCGCAGAAAGAAAATGTGGACTATTGGCCTTTCGATGTGGGACTTTTCCAAGATCGTAAATTCCGTTTGATTCGCTCCGAATTTGGAATAAAGGGCGCTTATATAGCTTTAGAGCTTATCAATATGGCGTACAGCGAAAACGGATATTATGCAAAATTCGGCGAAGAAGACTGCCTCCTGATGTCCGAGGGTGTCGGTGGTGGTTGCGAAGCGAGTTTTATTATGGAGGTAGTACGAGGGTGCTGCAGACGTTCTCTCTTTGACGAGGGTATCTACAATGCGTTCGGCGTGCTCACCTCTCACGGCATACAGCAAAGATACTTGAGAATCATCGGAAAGAACAGAGCTGATGTGCGATTTATTAAAGAGTATTTTTTGCTTGATATAAGCGATGAAAGAGATGTTCCGGCGAACATCCGTAATAAAGTTACGCTTTTATCGAGTTTTCCGACGGAAAACCCCAGTAAACCGACGGAAAACCCCAGTAAACCGACGGAAAACCCACAAAGTAAAGTAAAGGAAAGTAAAGTAAAGGAAAGTAAAGTAAAGGAGTATGCGCAGAGCGCGGACGAGTCCGCCTCAGCGCCGGAATACCGACTGATACTCCATGACGGCTCTTATTATCCGATAAGCAAAGAGGACATAAGCAAATGGGCTGCTCTATATCCTGCAGTAGATATAGAGCAAGAAATACGTAAAATGATCGGATGGAGCGAGGCAAACCCGCAAAACCGTAAGACAAAGCGCGGCGCATTGGCGTTTATCAACCGCTGGTTGGCGCGCGAACAGGACAAAGGAGGGGCAAGACGTGGAGAGCTTTCGCGAAATGATACCGGCGTCAATCCGTATGAAAAGTACGGCGGTACGCTCGTTTGATGACTACCGTCAGCGTCAAATCGATGTGCTAAATGCACTGCCGGGCGATCTGCCTGGCATGGACTGCCCGGAGTGCAAAAACAAAGGCGTGATCTATGCGCTCGAAGACGGTTATGAGGTAACGAAAGAGTGCAGCTGTATGGCGGTGCGCAGATCGTGGCAGCGGATAGAAAAAAGCGGACTCAAAGATATTATGAACCGATACACTTTTAAATCCTACGAAATCCGCGAACCGTGGCAGGAACAGATCATGCGCAGCGCGTGCGATTATTGCCGGAGCCCTGAAGGATGGTTTTTTATCGGCGGGCAGGTTGGCGCGGGAAAAACGCATATTTGCACCGCCATTGTAGGCAAGCTGCTCCAAAACGGAAAATCGGCAATCTATGCGCCGTGGAAGAGGATTGCGGCGGAGTTAAAAGCCTGCCTCAATGAGCCCGAATATACTGCGCGTATGGACGAGCTGATGAAAACAGACTGCCTTTACATCGACGATTTTTTGCGCACAGGCGCGGGCGAAAATGGCAAAAAGTCACCGCCGACGCAGGGAGATTTAAACATTGCATACGAGATCATCAACAACCGATACAACGGGCGCAAGCTGACCGTGATTTCTTCCGAGTTGACAACGGCGGAGATTTTGCAGCTCGATGATGCGATCGGATCGCGCATTGCCGAGCGGGCCCGGGCGCATACAAACAACATTAAGCGGGATATATCCCGTAATTACAGATTAGGAGGATTTTAAAATGAGTGCAAGCAATGGCGTACATATTATGGGGCGTATCACAAGAGACTTGGAGTTGCGGCATACGCAAAGCGGCACCGCTGTGTGCCAGTTTTGCGTGGCAGTAACACGCAGCTTTAAGGACGCTAACGGCGAGTACCAGTCGGATTTTATTGATTGTGTGGCATGGCGCAACTCAGCGGAGTTTATCACAAAATATTTTAGCAAAGGTGCGCTGATCGCGCTTGACGGCGAGCTCCAGACACGCAACTATACAGACAAGGACGGAAACAAGCGGAAGGCGACTGAATTGCTTGTGAGCAGTGCCGCTTTCACGGGCGAAAAACGCGAAGCCGCTGCAAAACCGACACCAATGGAAGATGATTACAGCTCTATTTCTGACGATGACTTACCATTCTGAGGAGGGCGCATGAAAATCAAATTTATTATACCGGGCGAGCCGCAGGGTAAAGCCCGGCCGCGTGTAGTGCGGATGAAATCCGGGCGCAGCATGAGCTACACGCCCGATAAAACCGTAGCGTATGAGGAGCTTGTGCGCCAGCGTTTTTTAGCTGAAGCACAGGGCAGGCGCTTCGCCGACGATGCACCGATAGATATAATCATCACGGCGTTTCTGGGCATTCCGAAGAGCGCCAGCAAGCAAAAGCAAATGCTGATGACGAGCGGCGCACTTTTCCCGCAGAAAAAGCCGGACTTGGACAATATCATGAAAATTGTGTGCGACGCCTTAAACGGTTTTGCTTACAGAGATGACGCGCAGATCGTAAATGCAAAAATTTGTAAGCGATGGTCTTCGAATATACCGAGCGTCTGGTTGACGATAGAGGGAGAGGAGCGCAAAAGCGATGGACATACGTAAATTTAGCGCAGCAGGCATTAAAGAGCCGTACTACATAATGCTTTCGGGGACAAATTGGCGGGCGAGCTGCCGAGGCTGCATATACCGGCGCGGGATAGGTTCGCGCGGAGACCGATACAGCGTATGCTGCTATTGCTATGATACAGGCCTCCCGCGCGGATGCCCGCCCGAAAAGTGCGACAAGAAACGGAGGAAACCATAAAGCAATGAAAGCTTTACAGCGATACCAAATGAACAAAGCGGAAAAATCGGCATTGAAAGCGGAAATAGCGAGGCAGGTGCATGAGCTTGATGAAAAGTTTTCGGCTGAAATCTGCGCCATGCTGCTTTGGGCATTGCACGAAGAGTTTGGTTTCGGCGCCGACCGTCTCCGCCGCGTGTGGGACTGCGTGGCGGTGCACCGAGCGGAATTACTCAAACATTACGACATGCAGGATAACGCCGAATTTATTTTGCTTTACAAGCTGCGCCAGATCGGCGTGGACGTAGAAAAGTGGACGGCGGAACCGCAAACGCAAAAGGTGGTGCTGAAAGAATGACGCAGCGTCTGGGCCCATGCCCGCAGAACTGCCCGGACAGATACGCAAACGAGCGCGAGACTTGTCATAGTACATGCCAAAGGTACATGAGATACAAGCTTACAAGATTGCTTGAGGGTAAGCAGCGTGCGAAAGCAATAGACGAGGTAGGCTTTTGGCGCGACGTGGGTAAAAATCTGCGGAAGAAAAGCGAAAGGAAGGCAAAATAAAAGATGCGGCCGCAAATAAAGCAATGCGATATATGCAAAAACATATACGTATACCGGGAAAACAGCACAGAGCAAATCAGGATTATAGATTACTATGTTTTTTGGCGGCGTGAATGCGACAATATATGCCCGGAGTGCGTGAGAAAAATCAGAGCATTTTTAAACGGAGAAACGGAGGAACTAAAATGACAACGGAAGCATTCGGCGTGCTCGGATATATGATGGCGCTGATGAAAATGACAAATTATAAACTCAAGTCTGCGGATGTAATCGTGCTCAAAAATAGTTGTGAGCGGCTCCACAATTTGCTGATCCAAAAAGCGGATAAGCCCGGAGATGTAGATACAGGTGAATTGGATAAAATTACAAACGATATTGTGGCCGGGGCGATGATCCTATATTTTGGCGGGGGTATCGATACGATACTACCACAGGCAGGAAAGCGGAAAATCAGAGTGCCTGAAGCGAACGAAGTGACTGAAAAGAAGCGCCTTTTAACGGAAACGCCTATGAAATGCCCGTTCTGCGAAGGCGAAAACAGTAACGCGCGAGTATACGAGGACAAGCAGAACAAGGAATATTTCGTATATTGCCCGAAGTGCGGCATTGAAACGAAGGACTTCTTCACCAGCAAGGAGGAGGCGGTAAAAGCTTTTGAATCAGGCGAAAATCGGGACATTCCGAAGGAGAAATTAAAGTGACAACAGATAAACTCATCGAAAGGTGGATGAAGCTATGAACCGAAATGATTTACAAGCTATGCTACACTACACCAATGAGGTAGCAAAAATAATTTATGCTAGTGAAGAATGTAGGCATGGCGACTGTGACAAATGCGGATATTACGTGATATGTCAGATGAACGAATTATCACACTCTCTGATAGAGCGTGAAACACTTTAATTACATCGAGATACAACGCGTATCACGAAAAGTACAACGAACAATTTGAAATCTAAGAAAGGAAAAACAACAACAATGAACATCAAAAAAGAACAGATACTAACCATATTGCGCTTGATTGTTAAAGCGCAATGTGCTGTACAGCTTACGGACGTTTGCGTTGAAAGTGAGACATGCAATGGGTGCATATATAGTGGATATTGCAAGGGACTCACGAAAGCCCGTGAGGGTTTTATGGAGACACTTTATAACGAGGAGTTGACTAAAAAATGAGCCAAATAAATGAATACTTGGTGACAGCAAAGTGCGAAAACGCGTTTACGCACAAGCAAAGTATTGTGGAAATGCCTGCTTTTGCAACGAGCCGCCAAAGCGCAGAAATGCACGTGTATGGGCATATACGGGAAGCATACCCGGAAGAATGGGTAATTGATATAGTGGCGAATGAAGTGCGAAAAGGGGTTTGAAAGATGATAACGATTAGCACAAGAGATTACAACCCAAAGGAGGAATTAAAGTGACAACAGATGAACTCATCAAGGCGCTTGAGCGCATGAAAATGCTTAATGGAGGACGAGTGAATGAATGTATTAGTGGCTTGTGAAGAGAGCCAACGGGTAGCAATGTCTTTCCGTGACAAAGGACATTATGCTTTTAGTTGCGACGTTTTACCGTGCTCGGGGGGGCATCCAGAATATCACATACAAGGCGATGCATTGGGAATTTTGAATGGAGGTGATTTTGTAACGATGGACGGCAGAAAGCATCACGTAGACAAATGGGACTTGCTCATAGCTCATCCACCATGCACATATTTGAGCAATGCAGGAGCGGTGCGATTATTCAAAAAAATCGACGGAAAATCTTACGCAGAAACAGAAAGATTAAAAAAGGGTTTGGATGCAAAAGAATTTTTCATGGCTTTTTACAATGCCGATATTGATAAAATAGCTGTAGAAAATCCTGTACCGTCGGCAGTGTACAAGCTCCCGAAATACACACAAATAATTGAGCCGTATTTTTTCGGAGACCAGTACTACAAAAAGACGTGTTTGTGGCTTAAAGGTCTGCCGCCGTTAGAGCCGACGAACATAGTTCAGCCGCTTTGCTCATGGGTGTCTGGAGGTAGCAAAAAACCAGACGGTACGAAACGTAATAATATGGGCAAAACGCGAAACAGTAAATTAAGGAGTAAAACTTTTTGGGGAGTGGCAAAAGCCATGGCCGATCAATGGGGATAAGGAGGAGGGCAATGACCAAAGATTTACTTGAGGAGTACCCCGACATCTGCGCAGAGATTGAGGAGCTTGAGCGCGAGAATAAAACGGTGATAAGCGATATAGTACGCGGATCATCGGATGAGTTTCCGTTTACCGAACATCCAATCACCGTGCGCGGGCTTGGGCCGCAGAGATATGCCGAGCACATTGCAAAGCTCAAAGCGCAAAAGCAAGAGATAGAGCAATTTGTATTCGGCATCAAAAGCGCATGGTTGCGGCGCGTCGTGATGCTTCGTGCGTTCCACGGCTATTCATGGGACCGGGTCGCGGCGCAGATGAGCAAAAGCGGTAAAGTTCCGGCTATCAACACACTCAAAAGCCAGTATTATGATTTATTCAAAAATGAGTACGCGGGTAAAAAATAATTTTGGATTTTCGGCGTTTTTGTACCAAATGGTGCGATTTAAACTATATACTGGATAATAGAGATATTAGGTAGAGCGCCGGGGATTAGGTTCCTCGGCGCTTTTGCTATGCAGGAGGAGGGCGAAAAGATGAACAAAAAAGCATATCGCCCTTGCCCACGCCCAAGCAGCTGCGTGTGGGATACATACGCGAGGACGGGCGAGCATTTATGTATGCTTGCGGTTTGCCCGTATGCGCTCTGCGCCGCGCAGCTGAGCGTCGCACGGCTGACGGAGTATCTGCGGGAAACCGGGAAAAACGAGCGCAGCGATTCGGAGGAGAACCATGAGCTTTGATTACAACGCGCCGAGATGGCGGAGGAAGCGAGAGACTATACTGAGGCGGGATGGATATCTGTGCCGGTATTGCCTGCGGTATGGGCGGCGCCGTCAAGCGACGACCGTGCACCACATCGAGCACGCGGATGAACATCCAGAGCTTGCGTATAACGCAGACAATCTTATTAGTTTGTGTGAGGCGTGCCACAATAAAATGCATCCGGAAAAAGCAAAGAATGCGGGGAGGTATGGGATATGAGAGACCACAGAGATCCCCGCCCTCATCCGACGCGCCTTCCGGGGCTGTTAGGGACCGGCGGGGGTAACTCTTTCCAACTCTGGGCAGATTTTTGACAAAAGGGATGCAGAATATGACCAAAAACAAATGGAAAAAACTGATTTTGGAGCAGATGTCTGCACTTGGGGTGCAGAAGGACGCGTATGATTCCGCGGTGGAGACTTTGGCGGGAATCCTCGAGCAGCGGGACAAAACTTTCGGGGAGTTTCGAGCCTCCGGTGGAAAGTCGGTCATCAAGTACACGAACAAGGGCGGCTCGACAAACATGACGAAAAATCCGTTGCTTGTCCTTTGGGATGATTTGAACAAGAGCGCTTTGGCGTACTGGCGTGAACTTGGGATGACACCCTCAAGCTATAAAAAAATGACGGGAGACGCGCCGCGTTTGGAAAAGCCGGGCGGACTGGCTGCGGCGCTTGCCAGCATTGAATCCGGTTAAAGGGAAAAACTGGCCGGAGGTCCTCGAGTACGCCGAAAGCATTCGGGCTGGTCAAAAAGCGGCGTGCATGGAGTTGCGCCAAGCTGTGGATCGGTTCTTTTCAGACTTAGACAATCCCGAGTACTGGATGGATAGCAAAGCGCCTGAGTTTTGCATTCAGATTATCGAAAAAACGATCTGCCACCAGCAGGGGGAGAAGCTGGACGGCACGCCGCTGCGTGGTACGCCGTTCAAGCTTGAGCCGTTCCACAAATTCATCGTTTACAATCTTGTGGGATTTAAGCTGCGCGGGACGGACGTCGTTCGATTTCACGAAGCGCTGATCTTCATCCCCAGAAAAAACATTAAGACAAGCTTCGCCGCGGCGCTTTCCTGGGCGCTCTCACTCCTTTATCGGTGCAGCGGGTCAAAGACCTACATCGCGTCGGCGGCGCTGATGCAGTCGCTGGAGAGCTTCAATTTTTTGGACTACAACGTCCGCCGGATGGGTGAGGACGCAAAAAGCGGTGGGTCTGTCAAGATCATCGACAACAACAACGAGCACTCCATGGAGGCCACGCTTCCGGACGGCTCTTTTTTTATTCGGGCACTGGCGGCGAACCCGGACGCGCAGGATTCCCTCAACTGCAACATTGCAATTTGCGACGAAATTCATGCTTTTAAAACGCCGAAGCAGTATAACCTTTTTAAAGAGGCCATGAAAGCCTACACCAACAAGCTGCTGATCGGCATCTCGACCGCGGGCGACAACGAGCAGGCGTTCCTCGGGCAGCGGCTAAAATATTGCCGAAAGGTGCTGGACGGCACGGTGAAGGACGAGCAGTACTTTATCTTTATGTGCTGCGCAAATCCGGACGAAAACGGGAATATTGACTACACAAACCCGGTCGTGCATGAAATGGCAAACCCAGCCTACGGCGTGAGCATTCGCCCGGATGAAATCCTAAACGACAGCCTGCAGGCGCAGAACGACCCGCAGCAACGTAAGGATTTTTTTGCGAAAAGCCTGAATGTCTACACGAACGCGGTCAAGGCGTATTTTGACATCGAGGAGTTCCGGCGGAGCGACGCCAAGTACAGCTGGACGCTCGATGAGTTGGCAAGGTTGCCGATCGACTGGTACGGCGGCGCGGACTTGTCGAAACTCCACGACCTGACAGCTGCGGCACTTTTCGGACATTACAAGGGCGTGGACATCGTAATCACGCATGCGTTTTTTCCGGTTGTCGCCGCGCATATTAAGGCGGAGCAGGACAACATCCCGCTTTTTGGTTGGCAGGACGACGGCTGGCTTACGATGTGCAACAGCCCAACCGTTAACCATGCGGATGTGGTCAACTGGTTCGTGGATATGCGGAAACGGGGGTTCAAAATCCGGCAGGTCGGGCACGACCGAAAGTTCTGCCGAGAGTATTTTATCGGCATGAAATCGGCGGGCTTCCAAGTCGTCGATCAGCCACAGTATTTTTACAAAAAGTCGGAGGGCTTCCGGCATATCGAGCAGAGCGCAAAAAACGGCACTCTTTTTTATTTGCACTCGGAAGCCTACGAGTACTGCGTGGAAAACGTGTCCGCCGTCGAAAAGACGGATGACATGATCCAATACGATAAGGTGCAGCCGGAACACCGCATCGATCTTTTTGATGCGTCGGTGTTTGCCTGCATCCGATACCTCGAAAGCCTTGAAAAAAACAGGGCGGCGAAGAAATGGTGGGGTGAAGCTTGAGCAAGAAGAAAAGAAGCAGGCCTGCGCCGCGCGCCGAGCCGGTGCGCAGGAGCATCGCCTTTGCGGGCGCAGACCTGTGGGAATCTATCGAATGCCGGGGCTACGTGAGCCTCGCGCAGAATCCCGAGATTTGCACGGCAGTGGACACGATCGCGCGGCTAATCGAGAGTATGACTATCCATCTGATGGAAAACACGGAGGCCGGTGACGTCCGGGTCAAAAACGAGCTGAGCCGCAAGGTGGACATCAGTCCGAACAACAATATGACTCGCGCGGCGTTTATCCACTGGATTGTCAAGACGCTGATGCTCGAAGGAAACGGAAACGCGGTGGTGTGGCCGGAAACGCGGCGCGGAATCCTGCGCGACCTCAAACCGGTGCCGCCGGCTTTTACAGCGTTCGTCCCGGACGGCATGTGGGATTATCGTGTGGTGATCGCCGGGCAGGAGTACGACCCGGACGACGTGCTGCACTTTGTTTTAAATCCCGGAAGCTATTACCCGTGGAAAGGCGAGGGCTACCGCGTCGCGCTGACAGACGTCGCGAACAATCTCAAGCAGGCGGCCGCTACAGAAAAAGGTTTTATGTCCAGCAACTGGAAACCAAGCATCATTGTCAAGGTTGATGCGCTCACGGATGAATTTGCGAGCACGGAAGGGCGCAGAAAGCTCCTGCGCGAGTATATCGACACAGCGCAGGCGGGCGAGCCATGGATGATCCCGTCCGAGCAGTTTAGCGTGGAACAGGTTCGGCCGCTCACGCTCTCCGACCTTGCGCTCGCGGATTTCGTGCAGCTCGATAAGCGGACGGTGGCGGCCATTCTCGGCGTGCCGCCTTTTGTTTTGGGTATCGGGGATTTCCAGCGGGACGCATGGAATAATTTTATAAATTCCACAATCATGCCGATTGCCAAAAGCATCGAGCAGGAAATGACAAAAAAACTCCTTTATGATCCCGCGTGGTTTTTCCGTTTTAACCCGTGGAGTTTGTACAACTATTCGATCACTGAGATGGTATCCGCCGGAGCCGAAATGGTAGACCGAATGGCGCTACGGCGCAATGAATGGCGCAGTTGGGTAAACATGCCCCCTGATCCGGATATGAACGACCTGCTGGCGTTAGAAAATTATGTCCCTGCGGATAAGCTGGGAGATCAAAACAAACTGAACGGAGGTGACAACACATGATGTATAAACGCACGGCTGTGGCGCGGAGCGACGGTTTCTGTACCCGTGCCGAGGGAGGGAATCTCTATATCGAGGGGTATTTCGCCGTATTCGGGAGCCGGTACGAGCTCTGGGATGGCGCATATGAGACGATCGAGCCCGGCGCATTCGACGGGCAAACGAATGGAGATGTCCGGGCGCTCGTTAACCACGACACGACACTTGTGCTCGGCCGTACAACGGCGAGTACGCTTTCGCTGCGCGTAGATGAGCGGGGGCTTTGGGGCAGCGTCACGATCAATCAACAGGATCAGGATGCAATGAACCTTTACGAGAGAGTGAAGCGTGGCGATGTAAATCAGTGCTCTTTCGGATTTGACATCCTCGATCAGGATGTCGATTACAAGGACGGTGTGCCGACGGTGTGGCGGATTAAGGCCGTGAAGCTCTACGAGGTTTCCGTCGTTACGTTCCCGGCTTATGAGGATACCTCGGTAGAGGCGCGCCGAAAAGATTTTGAGCAGGCAGAAAAACGCAGAAAAGAGGAATGGCAGGCAAGGATGAAAAGCCGCCTGAAAGGAGAAGACAATGGCACTTAAAGCAATCATGCTGCGCCGCAGCATTGAAAAGAAGCAAGCCGAGCTGGAAGCGCTCCGACAGAAGGACGCGGAGTTTTCCAAGCGTGAAGCTGAACTTGAGACGGCGATCAACGAAGCAGAAACGTCGGAGCAGGAGCAAGCCGTCACCGAAGAGGTAGAGGCTTTCGACGCGGACAAGACTGCGCACGAAGCAAAAAAGGCTGCGTTGGCAGGAGAGATCGAGGGCCTTGAAGCGGAGCTTTCCGAGGCCGAGGCAGCTGCTCCAACAAGAAGCAAAGAAAACCATCTCACAAAAGAAAGGACGGAAAGAAAAATGGAAACCAATATCAACATCCGCGCGCTGCCCATGAGCCGACGTGCGTTTGACGCGCTGCCGATGGATCAGCGCAGCGAAATCGTAGCCCGCGAGGACGTACGCGAATTTTTTGCGCAGTTGCGCAGCATGAAGGGCCAGCAGCGCGGCGTATCCGGCGCGGAGCTTACGATTCCGGTCGTTTTCCTCGACATGATCGCGGAGAACATGTACCGGTACTCTAAATTGTTGAACCGCGTGCGTATCCGCAACGTCAACGGCGAGGCGCGCCAGACCATTGCCGGTACGGTGCCGGAAGCAGTGTGGACGGAGATGTGCGGCGCGATCAACGAGCTGACCTTTGTCTTTAATCAGGTCACGCTTGACGGCTTCAAGGTCTCCGGCTATGTGCCGGTGTGCAACTCGATCCTCGAGGACAATGACATCAACCTTGCGAGCTGGATCGTGGAGATGCTCTCCGAGAGCATCGGCCTCGCGTTGGATAAGGCGATCCTGTATGGCAAGGGCGCGGCGAGCAAGATGCCGCTCGGTATCGTGACCCGCCTTGCGCAGACCTCGAAGCCCTCCGATTATCCGGCAAATGCGCCGGAGTGGGTCGATCTCCACACCAGCAACATCCTCAAGGTGGACAGCACGGCCGAACCGATCACTTTCTGGTCCGCGTTGGCTGTCGCGGCCGGAAACACCTTCACGCGCTATAGCCGCGGCCGCCAGTTCTGGGCGATGAACAGCAAAACTTACGCTAAGCTTCGCGCGAAGCTGATCGCGTTTAATTACGAGGGCGGTCTTGTCGCGCAGTTCCCGGGCACAATGCCGGTCGTCGATGGCGACATCGATGTGCTCGAGTTTATCCCGGACGGCGACATCATCGGCGGCTACGGCGATCTGTACCTGCTCGCGCTGCGCGCCGGTATGACGATCGAGTCCAGCCGTGAGGTGCAGTTTATCCAGGACAACACCGTATTCAAAGGCAAGGAGCGCGCGGACGGTATGCCGGTCATTCCGGGCGCATTTGTTGCGATTAACATCAACAACGCAGCGGTCACGACCGTGATGGACTTTGCCGCAGATACCGCAAACGACGCGCAGCTTACCACGCTGGCGGTTGGCACAGAGACGCTGTCGCCCGTCTTTGCAACGGGTACATACAGCTATACGCTCGCACCCACCGGGACGAGCGCAAAGATCGAGGCAACCAGCAGCCAGCCGGGCGCGAAGGTGGCAATCAGCTACGACGGCCAGAACGTGCGCAATGGCGGCACAGTGACATGGCTGACGGACGGCGCAGCGCATCCGCTTACGGTCACGGTTACGCAGGGCAACGCAGTGCGCGTCTATACGGTCTCGGTAACAAAATAAAAAAACAAGGAGGTAAGCGGAGTTGACATTGACGGATGAAGACATTCTGGAGATTTTAAAGGTTGACCTGCAGGTTTCGAGCTCTGCGCTCGACCTGTATCTGCTTGTACTCATCGCATCGGCCAGAGCCTACATCGCGCAGGAGGGCATCACGCTGACGGATACGGTGCAGGATGCGATGCTCGTCGAAATGTATGCCGCTTACCTGTACCGCCGCCGACGCGAGGAAAACGTGCAGATGCCGCGCATGCTGCGGTGGGCGCTGAACAATCGGCTTTTTGGCCAGAAAGGGGAGGCAGATGGATGATCTCATTTTGCTAATCTCTGAAAGCTATAAAAAAGACGCGATCGGAAACGTCACGGTGACGGAGACAACAACGTCAGTATGGGCGCACCTGCAATCGGTCACGAGAGCAGAGTGGGCAGACGCCGGGCAGAACGGCCTGCAGCCGCAGCTTGTCGCCGTGACGCCGATCGTAAATTACAACGGCGAGCAGATCGTACAGATCGGCTCGGGCGAAAATGCGCGTCGGTATGCCGTGTACCGCACCTACTTAGACCCGGACAACGACAGCATCGAGCTGTATCTCGAGCGAAAGGCGGGTGTGGCGCGTGGCGCGAAAAATCCGGTTACAGGAGCTTGAGATCGAGATCGTGAAAGAGCTCAAGGATTACAGCGACGAGGTCGCCGAAGGTATAAAAAAAGCGGTGAAGGACGTGGCAAAAGAAACGGTTCGCACGTTAAAAGCGACATCCCCGCGGGATACCGGCGAGTATGCGCGCGGCTGGACGTCCAAGGTGGAGTTTGAGAGCCCGGAGGACATCCGGGTGCGCATATCCAACCGAACGAAGCCGCAGCTCACGCATCTGCTCGAAAACGGGCATGCGAAGGTAAACGGTGGCCGCGTGGACGGCAGGCCGCATATCCGCCCGGCCGAGCAGGCTGCTGCAGATAAGCTCGTGGGTGCCGTAAAAGTGGTGATTAAAAAATGACGCTGGAGAATCTATATCAGCTTTTGGAAAGCACAGGTTTGCCCGTGGTATACAGGGCATGGCCGATTAACGGAGCGCCTGAGCTGCCGTACATCTGCTATCTCGCCGCATACAGCAACAACTTTTCGGCGGACGGCGTCGTATACCAGCCGATCGATCATGTGCAGATCGAGCTTTACACAAAAGATAAAAATCCCGAAGCGGAGGGCAGGGTGGAAAACGCCCTGTCCTCACTCTTTTGGGAAAAATCGGAAACCTATATTGATACGGAAAAATGTTATCAAATTTTGTACGAAGTTGAGGTGTAACAATGGCGACAAACGAAAACAAGGTGCAGTTTAACATCAAAAACGTGCACTACGCGGTGATGACCGCAGACGGCGAAACGCCGACGTGGGAAAATCCGGTCCCTGTGCCGGGCGCCGTGAATCTGTCGCTCGAGGCGAGCGGCGAGATCACGCCGTTTTACGCGGACGGCGTTGTGTACTACAAATCCAGTTCAAACAACGGCTACGAGGGCGACCTCGAAATGGCGCGATTTATCGACAAGATGCTGCAGGATGTCTGGGGATACGTGCTCAACGCCACCGACAAAACGATCATTGAGAATGTGGGCGTTGAGCCGAAGAGCTTCGCGCTCCTTTTCCAGATCGACGGCGACGCCGACAACGACCTGTACTGCATGTACAACTGCACGGGCACGCGCCCGGGCATTGTCGGCGCGACGAGTACGGACACCAAGGAGCCGCAGACGCAGACCAGCACAATTTCCGCGACGTCCCTCGAAAACGGCAACGTCTTTGCACGTACAACCAGTGAGACGCCGGAGAGCGTTCGCAATGCATGGTTTACGAAGGTCTATATGCCTTCCACCGGCCTTGCGGCCTGAGAAAGGGAAGGCATATGGAAAAAAGAATTCAGATCGACGGAAAGGAGGTGGGGTTTAGGGCTTCGGCCCTGACCCCGCGCCTTTACCGGCATAAAATCGGACGGGACATGATCCAAGACCTAAACAAGCTTCAAAAGGCGTACACCAAAGCGCTGCAGCGCATCCATGCCGAAAAACCGGCAGAAGATGCGCCCGCCGAAGAGCGCGAGGCGTATGAAGCGCTTGTGCACGAATCTCAGCTTGACGTGACCGACCTCGAAATTTTTGAAAACGCCGCCTACATCATGGCACGGCAGTATGATGCCAACATCCCGGACACGCCGGAGGGTTGGCTCGACGGATTCGAGACGTTTTCGATCTACGAGGTGCTTCCGGCGATCCTCGAGCTTTGGGCGATCAATGCTCGGACGACAGCAAAGTCTAAAAAAAAATAAGACAAACTGTGCGTGAAGCAACCGGCGCAACCTTTATGCTCCGCTGCGCGGAGTTGGGGCTGAGTCGTGAGGACCTCGACGATATGACGGTTGGAATGGTCTACGATATGCTGATCGAGCAGGCGAACGACCAAGAAAAATATCCGTATAAAGCAACGCAGGCGGATATTAACCGCTTTTTTCCGAAAGGGTGAGTAGATGGCGGATCGAATCAAGGGTATAACAATCGAAATCGGCGGCGATACGACCGCACTGTCTAAAGCGCTTTCGGGCGTAAACAAAGAGATCAACACGACGCAAAAGCAGCTGCGCGACGTTGAGCGGCTGCTAAAGCTGGACCCGGGCAACGTCACATTGCTCGAGCAGAAGCAGCGGCTTTTGGCGGACAGCGTGGAACAGACAAAGCAAAAGCTGGACTCGCTGAAAAACGCCGAAAAGCAGGTGCAGCAGCAGTTTGCACAGGGAAAAGTCTCGCAGGCGCAGTACGATGCACTGCAACGCGAAATCGTCGCGACGGAAGCGGATTTGCGGAAAGCCGAAAAGGCGGCGTCCAGCTTGCAAGATGAAATCGCGCAATCAAAGGGCGAATCCGCTTTAAAACAACTTGGCGACGCGGCGTCCGAGACAGCCTCAAAGGTCAAGAAGATCGACGAGAAGCCGATCGAGGACGTAGAAGATGCGGCCAAGGACGCAGACGACGCGCTCGAAGAAGCGGGAGACAGTGCGTCCAGCTTCGCGGATCACCTCAAAGCCGATGTACTTGTCGAGGGAATCAAAGAAATCGTTTCCGGAATTAAGGATCTGAACGAGGAAACCAAAGAGTACCGCAAGATCATGGGCACGCTGGAAACCTCCAGCGAGGCGGCGGGATACTCCGCGGAGGAGACAAGCGAGGCTTTTTCGCAGCTTTACCGGGCGCTTGGGGACGATCAGTCCGCTGCCACAACAACAGCAAACTTGCAGGCGATCGGTGCGTCGCAAAAGGATATAAACAGTCTGATTTCGAGTGCCGTCGGCGCTTGGGCAAAATACGGGGACAGCATCCCGATCGACGGTCTTGCGGAATCGATCAACGAAACAATCCGCGCCGGACAGGTGACGGGCACATTTGCGGACGTCCTGAACTGGGGCAGCAAAGAGGGCGAGACCTTCGGCGTGATGCTCAAGGAAAACACCGAGGAAAACGAGGAGTGGAACAAGGCGGTGCAAGAAGCTTCCAGCGCCGAAGATTTTTTTAATCTTGCCTTGCAGGACGCCGAAACGCAGGCCGACAGGACAAACCTCGTCTTACAGGCTATGGCCGATCAGGGCCTCAGTGATGTCGGCGATGCATGGTACAGCAACAACAAGGACATCGTAGACGCCAACAACGCGCAGCTCGAATTTACGAAAAAGGCAGCCGAGCTTTCGGAGCGTGTGCAGCCTGTACTTACAGCTGTGCAGGAGGGCATAAACGGCATTATGCAAGCGATTTTGGATGCAACGGCAGGAATCGACATGGATACCATCGTCGGATACGTCCAAAGCTTTTTTGATGCGATTTCGAACGTCGTATCCTTTTTAATTGAAAACAAAGAAATCGTAATCGGTGTAATCGGAGCGATCGGTCTCGCGCTGACTGCGCTGAAAATCGTCGAGTTTGTGCAAAGCGTGATCAGTGGTATTTCAGCAATTTCCAGTGCGCTGTCATTCCTTGCAGCAAACCCAATCGTGCTTGTGATCGCGGCCATCGCCGCACTGATTGCAGTGCTGGTGCTGATCGTCACAAAGGGCGAAGAGATCAAGGCGTGGCTGGCCGGTTTTAACGAGTGGCTGCAGGGCGTTTTTGCTACGGACTGGACGGAGATTTTTGGCCCCGTCTTAGGCAATGTGCTAAATGGATTCTTTTCGCTGCTGAAAGGCATCTGGGACGGCGTTTATCAGGTCCTTAACGGTGTAATCGATTTTATTCAAGGGATTTTCACCGGCAACTGGGAACAGGCATGGAACGGTGTGCAGGAGATCGTCTCGGGCGTGTGGAGCTACATCACCGGGCTGATCACAGGCGCGTGCGACCTGATTGAAGGCATCCTTTTGGGGCTGGATAGCTGGCTGCAAGGCGTCTTTAAAACGGACTGGACGGAAATCTTCGGCCCGGGACTGGGAGACATTATCAACGCTTTTATGAGAAATGTTGAAAACACGTGGAACGCGATTAAGCAGATTTTTCAAGGTGTTATCGACTTTGTGAAAGGCGTCTTCACGGGCAACTGGAAGCAGGCATGGCAGGGCGTCGTCAACATCTTCGGCGGCTTGTTTAACAGCCTCATAAACATGGTAAAGGCGCCGTTAAACGGCATCATCGGGCTTTTAAACGGCGCGGTCGGTGCGATTAACAGTTTGATCGGAGGGTTAAACTCGATCAGCTTTACAATGCCAAAATGGCTCGGCGGCGGACATTTCGGCCTCAGCATCCCGTATATCCCGAGTATACCGTATCTGGCAAAGGGCGGTATCCTCTCGCAGGGCTCCGCAATCGTCGGCGAAGCCGGGCCGGAGCTGCTCACAATGATGGGCAACCGCGCCATGGTGCAGCCACTCACCAGCAACACAACCAACCAGACCGACCTCGGCGGCGTCAATATCACGGTATACGGCGCGCCGGGGCAGGACGTGCGGGCGCTGGCGGACATCATTATGGACGAAATGCAGAATGCGACAGAAAGAAAGGCGGCGGTTTTCGGTGCATAAATTTTGGTTTGCCGGGCATTGCTGCCGCGAGTACGGCATTTATGTGAGCGGCGAAAACACCTTCAACGGCCCTGAAAGGGGCTATGAGCTCGTGTCCATCCCCGGGCGGTCCGGCGATCTGATCCGAGATAACAAGCGATATAAAAACATCACGGTTTCTTATCCCGCTTTTATCCACCGCGATTTCCTACGGAATACCGATGCGGCGCGCGCATGGCTTCTCGGCTCGCCGATGAAGTACCAGCAGCTGGAGGACGACTACCACCCGGACGAATATCGTATGGCGATTTTTACCGGACCGCTGGATTTTGACACGCGGTTTTTGAACCGGTCGGGCGAGATGACGCTAAATTTTAATTGCAAACCGCACCGGTATATCAAGGCGGGCACGTGGGTGCAGGCGCTCGAAAATGGGCAAATCCTGCTGAACAACTGGGACGAATCGCTTCCACTGATCCAGATCACGGGCAGCGGAAGCGGCGTGCTGACGGTCGGCGGCATCACCGTGACAATCGACAGCATGGACGGCAGCTTGACGCTGGACGCCGAAACGCAAAATGCCTACAGCGGCCTTGAAAACAAAAACGGCACGATCCGCATCTCCGGCGGCGAGTTTCCGACCCTGCCCGCCGGTGAAACGCGGATTACTTGGAGCGGCGGCATCACTGCGGTGGAGATCACGCCGAGATGGAGGGCATTATGAAACCGATCCTTTTTCCGTCCACCGCGACGGAGTTTAAAACGCAGGGACTTGGCGTCCTGACGGATGCGATCAGCTGCACGGTCACCGAGGAGCGCAACGGCGCTTTCGAGCTGACGATGCAATACCCGGACACCGGCGTGCATTTTGACGAGATCACGGACCGCTGCATCATCTATGCGATCCCGAGCCCGTACCGGGCGCCGCAGCCTTTCCGCATCTATCGGATCACGCGGCCGATGGACGGCATTATCATGGTGTACGCGCAGCATATCACCTACGACCTTTCCGGCGTGCCGCTTAATCCTTTTACAGCGATCAACGCGCCGGATGCGCTCTCAAAGCTAAGCCTCAACGCGGCGGTGGATAGTCCCTTCACATTTTGGACGGACAAGGCTACCGTCGCGTCTTTTGCTGTCTCGACACCGTCGTCGACGCGCTCGGTTCTTGGCGGCTCATCCGGCTCGATCCTCGACGTGTACGGCGGCGAGTACGAGTGGGACGGCTTTACCGTCCGTCTGTACGGCCATCGCGGATACGACAACGGCGTCGTGATCAGCTACGGCAAAAACCTGACGGACATCGAGCAGGACCGCAACATCTCCAACGTGGCGACCGGCATCTATCCGTACTGGACAAACGCCGAGGGTGCGCTCGTGACCTGCGATCCTAAGATTGTCAACGCGCCGGGCACGTACGATTTTACGCGCGTCGTTCCGGTGGATTTTTCCAACGATTTTGAGACGCAGCCGACGCCGGCGCAGCTCAGGGCGCGTGCGGAAAAGTATGTCGAGGACAACAAAATCGGCATCCCAAAAACGAGCATCACGGCGTCTTTTGTCCAGCTTGAGCAGTTTCCGGAGTACGAGGATCTTGCGCTGCTTGAAAAGTGCGACCTCTGCGACACGGTGACGATCCGCTACCCGCAGCTCGGAGTGGAAGCGAAGGCCGAGATTGTCAAGATCGAGACAGACGTGCTGCTTGAGCGGTACAACTCGGTCGAAATCGGAGACGTGCGCACCAACATCGCGGACACTATCGTCGGGCAGCAACAGGAGATCAAGCAAAAACCGAGCGAGACTTACTTGCGCGAGGCAGTGCTTGCGCTTACGGAGACCATCCTCGGCGCATCCGGCGGCGCGGTGCGCCTGTTGGATACCAACAACGACGGCATGCCGGACACGCTGTACATCGCGGATGATCCGGACCCGACCAAGGCGCGCAATGTGTGGCGCTTTAACCATGAGGGCTGGGGTGCGAGCGATAACGGATATAACGGGCCGTTTTCCTACGGAGCCACGTTAAAAAACGGTATGGTCGCCGATTTTATCACAGCGGGCACGCTCAACGCTGATCTCGTCAACATCGTCAACTTGATCGCCGACCATGTGGTGAGCCGAAACGCTGGGTTTGAGATGGACCTGTGGGCGGCGGTGCTGAGGCTGATGGAAAACGACAACCTACGCGTGCGCATCTACTCGACAGCCCAAAGCGCCGGAGGCATTGTGCAGGTCTTTTCCGGCACCGTGACAAATGAGGGAGGCCTAGGCGAGGACGGCTCTTACTCGTACCTCGGACCGATCGGCGCGGGCGTGGGCGAAAAAAGTGACGGAAGCTATACCGGGACGATTAAAACTGGGACGCTGGTCGTCTACAACAGGGTAAAAACCGAAAGCGGAAACTCAATCCTGTCCGTAGTAAACGGGCAGCGCATCGGGCACTTTGACCGGCTCGCCATCGGCGATAACGCGGATTTTAGCGTGTCGTGGGTATGGGACCCGCAGCTCGGTCGATACGTGCTCTGCAGCAATAGCTAGTAGGGGAGGACGATAAAAAATGCCAATTGAAACAACGGCGGCGCTGCGCGTCGACATGCTCGACCCGGGCGCGCCGCAAATCATACACGCGGTACAGGACGACAGCAACAGCCGCAAAATTGCTTTTAACATCTACGCGGGCGGCGCGCAGTGGGCTGTGCCCGACGGTACGCTTGTGACCGTCCGCTACAAAAAACCGGACGGCACCGCAGGCTTTTACGACACGCTGCCCGACGGCAGCACGCCGGCCGCGACGATCGACGGCAACGTCGTGACCGTGGCCCTTGTGCCGCAGGCTTTTACGGTGCGCGGAAATGTGCCGGTACAAATCAAGCTGTACGATAGTGCAGGCACCAGCATCGCGACGTTTGCGGTCGTGATGCACGTCTCGGCCAACGTCGTCTCAGACGCGGAGATCGTCTCGTCGGATTACTACAGCGTCCTGACCAAGCAGATTGCCGATGTACTCGCGGCGGCGGAGGGGATCGATGGCAACGTCACCGCCGCGCAGGAGGCGGCACGGCAGGCGGCATCTTCGGCCAGCGCAGCGTCAGGCTCCGCGACGGCGGCC
>ENA-ORTB01000815-ORTB01000815.1-human-gut-metagenome-genome-assembly--contig:-NODE-815-length-39251-cov-5.258037_pt1 | contig 39251 bp, 40 predicted proteins | sample MGYA00241905_ERZ509174 | MGnify/ENA primary metagenome ERZ509174 (study PRJEB26280, sample SAMEA2338851) | human gut metagenome | biome: human gut; feature: human-associated habitat; material: faeces... | reverse complement strand
CGGGACTACCTTTGCAGGGTGGGAAATAAAATACACGGTAGTGTGCTTTGCATGGGCTGTGGCAATTCTCTTCCTGATTTGTTCGCCATTGCCGGACAAAAGATGTATTTTTGCAATTTCTAATTTCAGAATCATGGAAAACTATATAAAGAAAGCGGCGGATGCTTTTCTTGTGGAGCGTCCGTACGGTATGCGTGTGGATTACAGGAAGAAAGGTTTCGTCCTGTTTAACCGCAACCTCAATGTGTTGGGAAATGCGGAACAGGCCCGTCTGGAGGAACTGCCTCTGGAACTGTTCAATGTGGAGGAGATACCATTGGCGGGTGAAATTGTGGAGGAACACGCCGGATTTACCGATGTGTTCTTCTATACCGATTTGACCAATCCTTATGCCGGATATGTGCTGAACCTGCAAAAACTGAAAGCCTATAACCAGTTTATGTTCCCGCTGGCAATGGTGCTGAACCGTGAATTGTGAGGCACGGAAAGACAAATTGCCCAACCCATTTCCGTGAGTCGGGCAACTTGAAATCGTGAGTTGGGCAACTCAGCGTGGCGAGTTGGGCAACTCTGCTATTCGAGTTGGACGGTTATTGCATATTTCATCTATCATCTCATGCTCCGTTCTCTCACCTTTTATAAAGGAGAACAGCCGCCGGAAAAAGAACGGAGCATGGTCTGTTCCCAGCTGTGAACTTTCTCCGTTCCGTGTAGCGCATATGGCAAACCGTCCCAGTCCGAAACTTTCCGGTGGCGGAACGATGTGGAATGACAGATTTTCCGTACCGTTGATGTGAATACCTCCACGATAGGTATAGAATGTTTTAGAGGTCCTTCTGTCCGTGTCAATGTTCACACGGCTGTAGCCGTAGCGTTTCAGTTCTTGTATGATTTCCTTCTTTTTCATGGTTGTTGCTGTTGGATTTGATTTGAATGATTCATGTATTTTATCGCCTTCATCTTTTGGGATGTATTTTGCTCTGATGCCCATGCCCGGTATGCCCGGGTGTATTCCTCTCGTTCCTGTTCTAAAAGGTTTTCCGTTTCAGGCGTATAGCCAAGGAACTCGATATAGCCTCCATTATACCCCGTCAGTCGGCACTGTATGCCGGCTTCCGAGAGTTTGTCCATCCGTTTCTGTGCGTTTCTGGCACTGGAATACTGCTTCGGCCAGAAATAGTGTTCTCCCGTAGAGCCGTAGGCATCCTCTCCGAGAATCAGTTTTCCGGAAAACCTGAGGCTGGTAATGAAGTCAAAGCGTGCTTTGCCCAATGCCTGCCGCAGAGCCTTGTGTGCCGGACCTTCCGGATGCTTGAACGCTTGCGGTTTGTCTTTGCTCTTGAGTCCGGGCAGTTCCACTCTGTATGGCTGTCTGTAACTGCCTATCCCTAACGTGAGGTAGAAGTTGGTGTGGAAATGGTCGGTCATCGGGTCGCTGTCATCGAAGTTGTACGACATGACGAAGTCGCAGATATTCTGCATGACCTCTTTGGCCCGGTCTGTCAGGGTCTTGTCAGACGAGATGTTGTAGTGGTTGACATCTCCCTGGACCTTTCCTGATTCTTTGGTGAACGCCTCAAAATCCGCTTTCATCAGCCGTATGTGGATGGAGTGGTAATTCTCGCGCCTGACCGAGAACCTGTATCCCGGATAGGTATCCTTGAGCCATGCACGTAGCGGTTCCACAATCTCCGGTGCGTGCTGTTCCTTGTAATTGCGGCCTTTCCAGCGGTATTCATTATATACATATTCGGTGTATTCTTTTGCTGTGGCTCCCGAATGGTCATATTCATATCCGGTTGAAGTCGCAGATATATCCGGTTTGTCTTTCCAAATGTCGAAAAGCCTTTCAAACTCGGTATTCACCCGTTGCATGATTGCAGTGTCACCACCCTTGTCCGGGTGGTGCTGCAATGCCAGCCGGCGGTATTCTTTCTTCAAGTCCGCCAGCGAATGTATGTTCTGAAAATAGGTCATGGCTGTTGTCTGTTATGCCCCTGCGAGGCGGTTGATGACATATCCCTTGTGGTCGAGGTCGAATTCCTGTTCCTGTTTCTGAAGCGTCGTCCGTCATATATCGAGACGGCCTGCTCCACCAGAAGCCTGCGGCTGTCTTCCGAGAGTTCCAGATAGAACCGTTCCGCTGCACCGAATGTGCCCTTGTCCGCCGCCACGCACCATTTTTCCCAAAAATGCGGATACATGTTGCCATATACGGCTTTGCATTCTTCCTCACTCCAGGCGTTCCACATATAGAAGAAGAAACTGGAGACTGCGTTTTCTGCCTGTAAATACATATCCTGCTCTTTTAAGATTTGACATGACGGGGTGTTTCCAATTTGAATTTCGCGGCTTCGTATATTTCACGGAGCCAGTCGATGTTGCTTGCACCGAGTTCAAACGGTCCGTAGCATTCCACTTCGTCACCGCTTTCTTTCTCTTCGGCAATGACGGTCAGGCTGCTTGCCGTTATCCGGACACCCGTGACCCGGCATTCATACGGGTCTCCGTTTTTCCCGAACCAGACTATCCATACCGGATCATCTTCCCTGTCCGTAAAGGCCAGTTCCGTCAGTGAGTACGCCTGAAGCAATTGCCGTATCGCTTCGATGATGTCATTGCGCAGTTCCTCAATCCGGTCGCTGAAATCCATTGCGGTGTATTTCACCCGGGCTTTCCTGCCTGTTTCCTTGATCGAGAGTATCAGCGATTCGGGATGGATGCCAAAGTTCCAGTCCGTCACCTCTTCCTCATTACATGTCGTGTGGATATTGCCGCCCAATACCAGACCGCAGTCTTCCTCTACCACTCTTTTTGCTTCTTCGCAGCTTCCTGCCGCTACCGTGTAAGTGCCCACGAAGGTGTATCTTACTCTTACTTTGTATTTTGCCATAATTCCTATAATTTGGTTGTTGATATTATATGTTTGATAGCTGTTCCTTCTTCCCGTCCGAAGTGACAAGGCTTATCCTCTCACCGAAGAAAGAATCGTCCACTCCATACACATGTCCGATGGAATAGTCATACTTGTTCCGTTCCTCGTCCAAACGGAGACGGAAACCATGGTAGCCGTTGATTTCCAATTTCAACCTGACATCCTGTTTCAGCTCCATTTCAAGCAGGCTGCCACCGCCGTAAGCGGAACTGAAAAGCCCGCAGCAGTTGCCTTTGGGAATGACAACTTCACCCGGTGAGAATCCGGATTCGTACAGTTCTTTCAGATTTACCCTGCCGATATAGGTCAACAGGTTGGCACCGCAACAGGAGTTGATGAGTTCTTGGTAGAATTGTTCATAGGATACCTGTTCCTTGCCGCTCCTTCCTTTGCGGTTCGGAAAATGTCCGTAAACCTTGCAGCCATGCTCCGTCAGGAGCTTCTTCACACTTGCCGGATTAAGGTTCAGCGCGTCTACCATATCCCCGAAGTAGCTTTCTTCATACCGGTAGCCGCCCTGTGACTCAAACCAGTCGGAGTTGATGCAGTCATAATTGGAAAGCATCTCCACACGGACAGGGATGTCATCCGTATTCTTTATCAGCTCCGCAAGGACATCCGAATCGTTGCGACCGTATATCTCATCGCGTATTTCATCTTCGTGCTCTTCAAAGAAAGCTTCCACCGTCTTTTCATCAACATGGAAGCATGCGGTACATTCCGTCTTCAGTCTTGTGATGATTTCACGAACTGCTTCCCATTCGCTATCTCTGTACCATTCATCTGCTTTTTCCCACAATTTTTCTTGGCTTTTACTTGCAAGGCATTCATGAATCAGGTCGAGATGATTGTCAAGGTTGTCATTGTAGTCCGTCCACACCAGTGTGTAGGATTCGTCCATGAGGGACTTGACGAGTTCCATTGTCAGTCTTTTCTGTTCTTTCATTTTCGTTACCTGTGTACGGCAGGATTCTGTTTCCCGTACATGTGGTTATAAATGCAGAGAGCGACCTTGCGGCCGCTCCCTTGCTATCCGTTCTCTTTCATGATTTTTTCGTATTTCTCTTTTTCCATGTTGTCCTCCTTTCAGTTTAATAATTCAGTTTCTTTCCCGTTGTCTTTTGCGGCCAGGACACCGAAGGGCAAGTCCAGTATCCTGTGGCTGAAACACATCGTGGAGTTGTAGTCCGTACGTTGCCAGAGCGTAAAGCGGTCTTCGGCGAACGACCACCTGAAATAGCCTGACAGGGAGCCGAACCGGGGGTTGACGTTCCTTCTGATGAGGAAACGGTTTACATCCACGATATGTCCTGCCGTCAGAATAATGTTCAGAATCTCGACGAATGCCAGCTGTGAGTACGGGTCAATGGGCATGACAGGTCCTTTGAAGTTGATTTCCATATTTTTTCCATTTAATTGTAATTATCATCAAATATCTCGTAACGGAAGGGAAGCATGTCGCAATAGCTGCTTGATATGCCTGTATATATCAGCGTATCTTCTGCCATGTCAGCAGTGTCCTCTTCCTTCTCGGCAACGGCATCTCCATACAGATCATGATAGTGCGAGACAATCATGTGCGGATCATCCGTACTGATATCATAGCCGTAATTCCTGCTCCAGGCCATGAAGAATTCGGTTTCTTCCTCTTCGAGCCTTTCAAGGGCATCCCTGATTTCGAAGAAGTTTGGGCAGAGCCATTCACGGCTGACCAATAGGTCAGGGATGTTCTCCCATTTGGGATACCGGTATTGCGGTTCTTCCTCTCCGGGGAACAGGTCTGAGCAGGCACACAGGAATTCACCCATGTCACTGTAGTCTGACATGTGCAGCCAGTAGTCCCTGTAATTCTTTATGTCAATGAGATGCTGTGTTGTCACGGCAATCTCTGCATTGTTTAGATTCATATCCTTTTCATTATTATGTATGCGAATGCCGGGGATTCCATTCCACCGACTTCGAGAAGGTGCCGTGTCCCGGCTGTGCAGGGTTTTTCAGGAAAATACCGCAGCCGTGGCGAGGATGATTTTCCCGAAAACCGCTTGCGGCATGACCTTGCACGGCCAAGGAAGACACGGACTACCTTTGTCGGTGGGAATGGAACTCCCGGTTCTTTTCATACGGTTCATATTCAGTTTGCTATTCGCTGGCTTCCCCAGCTGATGTGTATTTTGCCTTCATGGTCCTGCGTGCGGACAAGCAGGCTGTCGATGACGGACATCGTAATGTCGAACTCCTCGAATATCTCGGACTGTTCCTTGACTTCTCCTGTCTTGATAAACTCGTTCAGCCGTTCCTTGGTCAGTACCAGTGCCATCAGGTTCTGTTCGACCGAGTCCTCATAGGTGACATAATGAACGTCCTTCATTTCTTTGGAATCGAGGCGGATGAACCGGAAGTAGAACTGTTCCATGCGGGGAATGTTCCATTGCAGGGATTCCAGTATCACCTGATTGCAGGCAGGTATGTTCACCGAGTTGCTCAGGCTTTGCTGTGTGCATATCAATATGCCGTTGATGGTAGAGTCGAATTCCGTCACGATGTTTTGCCTCCTTTTGAATGCCACGTCTCCCTTGACCACAAATACCGGGCGGTCGGGAAAGCATTTGCGGAGATGGTTCTCGTAAAGGTCGAATGCGGCTATCGACGTGCAGCCGACAGCCACTTTTCCGGGTATCTTCCGCACCAGTTTCTCTATGTACTTTGTCTTGTTCGGAATCCCGTCTCCGGAGTAACCCTCTATCAGATGTGGGACGGAACAGGCCTTGATAAGCAGTTTGATCTGCCGCATGAGCCGGAGTCCGGCATCCTTCTTCGCATCACCCGTACTGTTGTAATACAGCTCACAGATACGGCAGAATTCCTCGATGATGACACGGTAAACCTCACGCTCTCCGTCCGACGGACTGACGGTATGGGTCTGTATCTTGTATTTTTCTCCTGCGAAATTCCTGAACTTGCGTGTGATGACCGTCTTGCCGATAAGTTCTGACAATTCCTCCTTGTTATAGACATCCTGGTTCTGCTTCTCGATGCCGAATACGGTGGCTTTTCCTGGACAGTGGCAGGCACGGAAGAGGACGTGCCCCCTGAAGGCCGGGAATGGACTGCCGTAATCCGTATTGTTCTCTTCCTCTATCTCACGTTCCTTGTTTTCGTGATAGACCTGCGGGCTCCAGCACACCATGTTCACCGAATTGTTGTAAAGCAGCTCGAACTGGCTGTACAGTTCCGCTATGTTGTTGCGCGTGGTTGTTCCGGTGTCAAGAATCTTATACTTGAGCCTTCTGAATATGCACAGGATGTTTCTTGTGCGCTGTGAAGTCGGATTCGTGATTTCGTCCGACTCGTCGAAAACAAGACACAGTTTCCGGGAAGTTTGTTTCACGTAGCGCACCAGCCCTCTTCGCAGTTTGCCGAGCATGGAGGTTGAAACGACGAGGAACATGCCTTCGGGTACGTTTGTAAGGTCGCTCTCTGCCCGGATGACACGGAACCGTTCCCTGTTTACCGACAGGAACGGAATCCAGGTCATGTTGGTGGCAATGGCCGGTGCAAGGATGATGGCATTCCTTACTTTTCGGAATTTGAGCAGGAATCTGGCCCGGTAATAGACAGCCGCGGTTTTGCCCGATCCCTGCTGCCAGTTCAGCAGGGCATAGCGTTTTTGAAGTACAAGGTTCAGGTCATGCTTTTGCAGGGTTGTGAATTCACATGCCTCGCCGTCCTTGTTGATGAATGTGCTCCGGTCCAGATATTCCTTCAGATTGACGTCTTCTTCCATATCCGCAAACCGGAGGTTCTGCATCTCATACTGTTTCTGCTTCCGGCGTATCAGTTTCTCCGCCGCACGGATCTGAAGCCTGTTCCTTTCCGTTACGGTTTCCGGTACCGGAAGTTCAGCCCTTCCGAGAATGAGATCGTTGATGCTTGCAGCCTTGTGTGTGACTTTGTCAAGCAGACGGGGTGCGTATGGTTTGAGTTTGAAACCGTAGGAGGTCTTCACCAGTGCCACTTCCTTGCGGGGTACTGAATGCTGGGAAGTGATGTACTTGCGGATGATTCCGAGCACCTTGCCTGTGGTCAGTTTTTTACGTTCCCAGTCTTTGATCTGCTGGTTTGTGGCATTTTCCGGTGGTTTTTGGTTGCGGAACTTGGATACAAGTGCTTCTGCCTTCTCAATGTGCCTGTTCAGTACGGCATGGGCTTTCAGCTCATACATATACTTGGAGAGCCTGTATTCGAACGCTTCCAGTTCCTCTCGGTCTATCCGGTTGGTTTCCCGCATGAGGTCAATCCGGATTCTCTGCTTCATCACCCTTGTCTTCCTGACGCGGTCTTTCAACTCTTCCATCGGAATGAACTCGTCCGCATTGTAGGGTTGCATTTCGATGTGGCGTGACCTGCGCAGGAATACCATGACTTTCGTGCTGAAGTTATGTACTCCCATGGAATCGAAAGCATCCGGATTCAGTTTGGTCTGGCCGACAAAGGAAAAACTGCTGTTGATATTGGCAACACGTGTCTTCTCCCAAAATTCACTCTGCATGAATGACACGGGTACGATGACCATCAGGAATCCTGCCGGATTGAGCACGTCGTATGCTTTATCCATATAATATTCCTGTGAAAGTTTACAGTCAAATTTCAGGTTGAATGGCGGGTTGCCGATGATTACGTCAAAACGTTGTTCCGGGCGGTACTGCTGTATGTCGCATTTTTCGATATGGGCTTCCGGATAGAGGTGTCTTGCAACGGTTACAGCTCTGCCGTCTATGTCAAAGCCGTAGCTGTTATGCAGGTTCGGCAGGTAGTTGAAGAAGTTACCCATTCCACAACACATATCAAGCACCATTTCCGAAGAGGTCGGGGAAAGAACCTCCACCATGCTCCGGCATAGCTCATGAGGGGTGAAAAACTGGCCCATCTCGAATTCTTTCTTGGCTTCCGCATATCTGTGATAGCTGGAAAAATCTGCCTGCTTGAGATTGTGCAGTCCTCCGATACCTGTGTAGCAGTTGTAGATGCTCTCCTTCGGAATGAGGTCCTTGCCGGAATCGATGGCAAAAAGGATTTTCTCGTTCACCTCGGCACGCTTGTCCCGGGGAATCTGTTGGGGTATGATGGCATACATGCTTTTACTTTTTGATGGTTAAAAACAGAAACACCCCGCAAGGAAGCCTTACGGGGTGCAGGATTAAACTTTTCATGAATCAATCTTCATTGAGCGTGATTTCGTCCAGATGGAGCCGTCTGTAACAGTTTTCGGCAGCCGGACTGTCTTTGAACCGTATGTCGATGCGTCCGTTCTTGTAGAATTTGATCTGCCGGGCATTGTCCGTGGTAAGACTGTACCACTGTGTGATGTCCACATTCCGCTCGTCAAGTCCGATAACCATTCCGGTTGAGCCGTTTATCAGGTCATCCGAACCGTAGGCTATACCTTCACAGAAGATGTTCACCTTGTTTCTACAGTCGTATGAGAATTCGTATTCACCGTGATATTCCAGATGGATGCTGTCCCAATATACGATATCAGGAAATGTTATCTTGTCCTTTTTCAGCTCGGGTTTGACCTTGCTCCAACGTGAGGGTCGTACCGTTTTCAGGAAACGGGCCAGCAGTTCCTCCTCGGCAGTTTCCCGGAAACTCTTTCCGCCCAGATGTTCGATGACAGAATCCACATAGGTCTGGTAGACCGGTCTGAATCCCATAGGCAATGTCTGTCCGTCAATTTTCGGGACAGGGACATCCACATTGTAGGTCTTGTTGAAATAGGAAATGATGCGGTTGGCAAAGTTCGCATTGGCATTGTGGCTCTTGTCCACAAGGTCGTTAATGAGGTTGAACGGTTTGAACTCATTGTGCGAATAATCATCCTGCCCGTTGTGGAAATAAAAGTCGCGGATGGGGACCTTGCCGTTGTCCTCGTACTTGAACTGTCTTTCTTTCCGGTACTGTTCCGCATCCTCCTTGAAGATGGCATACCACTTTTCTATCTGGTTGAGTGTCTTGTACAGAAGATCCTGCTGTGACTGGCAATAGAGCCTGTCCTGTTCGGTAATCTTTTCCTCGTTTCTTACTTGTACGCTCAGAATGCCGGAAAGCAGGTCGGGAGCGTTACCGGCCTTGATTGATGTTGTTGTCTGCATATCGGTTGTAATTTAAGATGTTAGAAATTTTGCGGCTTGATCCGGTAGAAGTACGTGATGTGCTGTTCCATGTCCTTGACTATCTTGACTTGTTCAGGATAAAAATTGAATCTCCGTTCAACAGCCGGTTCATCAATTTTATTCCATTCGTCTTGCGTGATAAAACGGTTTTCATGACGGAAGCACCATACCACGATTTGATTTGCCCAGTTACCCTTGAACACCGTTCCTTCATAGTCTTCCAGAAACTGTCTGAAATCGGTTTCATTCCGGAAAGCGATATCGAAACTTTGATAAAGATTGCCTTTTTCCGTATCCATTCTTTTATTCAGGTAAAACTTCCGGTAGGTCTCGGTAGTGTAATTGCCATACTTTGGATTGGGTTCGGCATAGAACCATAGCGGCACTCTGGCCAGAAAGGTGACCGAGCCGTTGGCACATGCTCCACAGCTTCCCCAATCCTTGAAAGCACCTTCCGTCCATTTCAGGAATTTCATGTCCTTCGGGTTTACACGGTGGAATGCTCCACCGCTGACACTCAGACGGATGCTTCCGTCCTCCTTCCATACAAAAGGCACATAGGGCCGTTCGCATACGGACAGGCGTTCTTCATCCCTGTGCATGTGATCGATTAGGGCATGTCCGTAATAATCTCCATGCTCGGTGACATATACCACTCTGTCACCGACTTGCGGTGTGATTTCCGAGCGTGTCCGTTCGATGAGTTGCACGTAATTGTTGGCCATATCCACATCATCCTGCGTAAGCCAATGTTCACGGTCGTATGAAACATTCAGTTCTCTGAGTGTTTCGATACTGTACTTGTCTTTTGCCATCTGTTGTAACATAACAATCAATATTTGTTAGTCCGGCATTTCGGGGCCGGAGTTCCCATAACTACAGGCTTTAAAAGGTCGTGTTCCGTACATGCAAGGCTTCGGGAAAAAATACCGCAAGCCCTCCGGGGCGAGGATGATTTTTTCCACGAACCCGAAGGGCTTGGCCTTGCTTGTACGGGAAGAACACGAATTACCTTTGCCTGTGGTTATGGGAACTCGGCTACGGTATGCTCGTTTCTCCCGATGTGTTATTTGCGTAAGATTGCGGCCCGTTTATGTGGCCTTTTCAGAAAGAAATGTTATCTTTGCAAGTGAGATAAAGAGTTATTTGAAAGCATGAGAAATATGGCGGTTTGGAACAGTCCGGCTTTTTCTTATCCATTGCCCGTTCTCGTGCGAGTTTTATCCAATCTGTTGATAGTCAAATAAAACCTACCTGATTACAACAAATATACGGAAATGATAACCAAAGGAGCGTCTTATTATGACAATTCCAAGGTACGTGAATTGACAAATAAGGAATCGGCCATATTGGTTGAAAATGGGGGATTCAGTCATGATGTATTATGGAAACGGAACTGTGAAGGTCTTTTAGCTGCAAGAGTTGGCAAAACTGTACGTTCACAATTACCTGACAGATATGAAGACCTTTCTTATTCATATAGCTACAATAACCCTTGTTGGGATATGATTTTACCATTTTGGGTTGTCTATTATTCATATCAGGGAAAGAAGTTTGTATTTGTAACAGACGGATTAGTCAACACTACAAGGCTATATTCACCTGTAGATGAAAAACAAGCGTCGGAGAGCGAATCTATCAAGAAAGATTTGGCTCAGAAAAGCAGTAAAAGCGGATGGAGCATATTCTATTTCATTCTTTTTTCTTTGGCTACATTGATAACTTCAATTTTCTTGACAGAGAGTGATATTTCTTTTTGGTGTTTGCTTCTTTCTATAATTTTTATGATTCTGACTTTAATCAATGGAAGCAAAACGAAGAAAAGGCTCAGAGAGAAGAAAAAGGCTCAAGCAGTACAAACAAAATACTTAAATGAAGCGTGGTTGCAGCGTAAAAAACAGTTGTCATCTACACTTACGCATAACAGTTTTGGAATAACAGAAGCCAAAGCAAAAGAACTTCTTAACAGCATTAAGCGAGAAGTTGAGCGTAAAGATATGTCAGTGGACAGTAACGCAAATTGCTTATGGGTGAAGCTAATAACATACATTGTTTTGATTATATGGGGGATTACTTTGGTTGTTGGTGTAAGAACATATACCAAGCATATTTTACAAGAAAGGCAAGCTGAAATAGAACGTATGGAAAAAGCTGAAATGGAAAGAAAAGCTATAGAAGCCCAAAAATATGAAAAGGAAGAACTCTTAAAGAGAATAAGTCGATCTGCAATTACTGATTTGCAAAAGCTAGCTTTGCCTGATAGTATAAAAGAAATCAGGCGGATAACAGATTGGGATAGTATAAGCTATAAGTTTACCCCTTCAGGATATTTGACCAAAATAGAGGCATATAGACTGAATTATAATGAATTCCATATATATAATTTTAATCAGGGGAAATTAGTATCCTCAAAAGACAAAGAGGATTATAATGATAATGTAGAATACAAAACCTATGAAGAAGAAAAAGCTCTATCTATTTTTGATGACGATAACAATAAAAATACATTATATGCGCGTGAAGGAATTTATAGAAACGAGGTCGGAAGTATCTACTATGATGAAAGGGGAAGAATTATAGGAGGTTCACATTCATTCATTAGTTCTTCTGGAGATGCGGATTTCGTGTATGATAATAAAGGTAGGGCTACAGATGGTAACTATTTCGTATTACCACTTAGTGTTTATACGCCATATCCGTTATTTATACCTTCAGATTTAGATGAAATCACCGTAACAAGACAAAATGGTAAAATTGTTCTTTATAGTACCGAAGATAAGTACCACAAAAGAATGAAAACGTTGTACACATTTATTTATTGGAATAAACAGGCTATTGAACAGGAACAGCAAAGAATCTCTATACAAAATGAGATGATGACAGTTGATGACTCTGTTGCAGTTGCATCCCCAGCAGATTCTTTGGCTACTGATTAACAAATATTTTCTCTGTAAATTAAGAATTAGTTGATTTAGACAGTATATTTGCAATCATAAAGCATCAAGAGTACTTGAATGTACACCAACCGAGCTTTGAATATTGTAGCCACGGTGGTAAAATGATGCGGATTGTCTAATAATCAAAAATAAACAATATGGATGACCGTAACATTATTGGTGGCAGTCGCCACAACACTTTTAATTATTCACTTTTCGGGAACATTGTTTTGGGCCGTACTGAAATGTACGATGCAAACAAACTGAATTGTTGGCCTTTCTGCAAGGCTACAGACGTAAGAGAGGGGATTACTCTCAGTCTTGGAAATCTGTGCAAAGGCTATTCTTTTGACTTAAACGGGCATATATTTCGCACGAGCGAAGCTGCCTACCTTTGTGGGGAGTTCTCTTCGCATACAGCCTTAAATGAAGCCATACAGCGTGATTTGCAGGCAGAGCCTAATGCTTTCCTTGCCAAAAAAGTTATCAAACGCAGAAATGCAGAGCATATCAGGCAGGATTGGAATGATGTCCGTCTGCAATGGATGCTTTATGTAGTTTGGCATAAGTGCATAGGCAATGCAGACTTCAGAAATTTGCTCCTTTCCATTCCTGACGATGCTGTTATCATTGAAGACAGCACAGCCAATTATGGAGCTACCTGTATGATATGGGGAGCGAAGAACAAGGAACTAAGGAAAGCACGCAGGGCAAGGAAAAAAGAACTGTGTGTTGCATATCCTACGATGAAGAAGAAAGATTTGAATCTGCTTATATCAAAGGAATGTGGCAAAATAACGGATGTCGGTAGCTTTGTCGGAGAAAACAATATGGGCAAAATTCTGATGTTGTGCAAAATTGCCTTACAAAACAATACAATTCCGCCTATTGACTATGATTTGTTGCGTGAGAAGAAAATCTATCTGTTCGGTGAATTATTGACTTTCAACAAGAAGGAGGCTTTATGAGAATCGAGACATTCAAAATTAACAAAGAATATCGTGGGATAGCCTTGGAGGGGACTTGCAGGGTTATCCCTCCTTCCACCTATTCCATTACGATGGACAAGCCCTACAAAGGATTGGCCAAGGCAGAATATTTCCGCAATAATAACGGTTATTCAATGGAAAACATTAAAGGCAGGGCGCAATGGGAGCTTGGCAGGCTCTACGAGCAATTCCAAGATATATTGTATGATTACGACAAATACAAGAATCTGCTGAATGAATGGATGCCCTACGAGCAAAAGATACAACGGTTGAAAGAGGAGGCTGTCACATTCAGGCAGGAAGCGGATTCGGACAAATCGGCTTTGCTCGATTTCCATACGGAAATGTTAGACAGGGATGCCAAGGAGCACTTCTACGAGTTGTTGGATAAGTACGGGATTATGCCATTATCCCTTTCTCCATCCGTATTGAAAACATCAATCAGGATTATAGAAAAGGAATTTTGTAACCCTCAAAATGAATGCCATGAAAGTATTATTGAGGAAAAGTACAAAGGATATGAATTGGGGAGGTGATGATTATGATGTAATCACGCTTAATCCCATCAGCAAGGCTTTGACTGATTGTTATCTGCCTCAGTGGTCGCCTTCTCCGTTGAAGGCTATGTTGCTAAAACGGCTGGGGACAATAAAACAAATGTATCTTTATCTGAGGGTGGATTGTGAGAAGGGCAGTCCCGTTGTGAAGTCTATTGCTTTAACATGCAGCCTGTTGGACGATGTGGAGCGGATGTATGATGACAAGAAGGTCGACTGGGATAAAATTGGGGAATGTTTGGCTGAATATTTCCTGAACATTGGTTATCCTTGCATCCAATGTACGGATGCTGAAGCCATTGTCGCTTTCCTCAAACGGATGGAACAGGATGTGCCGTTGGTGAAAGAGTATTTTGAAATCGTCGAGAAATAAAGTGTTATGGCTACTAAAAAAGTTTTTCTGAAACGGAGCACGGAAGATTTATGCTGTGTGTGTGATTTCAATGACTACGAATATGTGGATCTAAACGATATAAGCATGGCACTGACCCAACGATTTTGGTCGCAATGGTCGCCTACGCCTTTGAAAACCATGCTTATCAGGCGGTTTGGCAGCATCCGAAACATATACCTCAAATTGGATGTGGCTTGCGAGAAGAATTCGGCGATAGTCAAATCCATTGCCTTGAAATGCGCTCTGAGGGACGGGGATGACAGGTCTTGGATAATAGGCTGCATTGATGAATTGGATTGGGAGGCCATTCAGGAATGTGTGGAAGAATACTTCCAAAGCATTGGTTACGACAAGATAGAATGTACGGAAGATGAGGATATCGTGAATTTTGTTCTCCGTTTGGAAAAGGATATACCATTGGCCAAGGAGTATTTCAGGATGCTTTATAAATACAATGAAGAGATAGCACGCATTGGCTACTTTGGTGAGAATGACAAGTATGAAGTATATGTAAAGACAGACGATGAGATGTCAATTCCTCATTTCCACATAAGGGATAGCGAGACAAAGGGTGAACGCTTCGAGACGTGCATAAGCATAGAGACAAACTGCTATTGTCTGCACGGTACATACAAGGATTTGCTTACCCCTGAACAGCAAGCCCTTTTAACTGACTATATGATAAGTTTCTCTCCCTATAACCTTTACAGATTTCCTTTCACACGCAATTACGAGCGGATTGCGGAGGCTTGGAATATGAACAATGACGGAAACCAAGTTATATTGAAATATGACGATGGGGATGATGTGATAATACCTGATTATGCGCACATAAAATGACAGAAATAATACGATACAATGCAATCAGACAGTTTGCTGTATTAGATGTTTCAAGCAAATGGAGCGATGTCTACAAGCAATCTGTCATACGGACATTGGCAGGTGGTCACATCCCATTTGTTTTTGCCTTTTGTCTGAACAGGGTATCATTGCTTCTGCCCAACATTGACAGAAAGACATTGTGTTACTATATCTCCAAATGTGGGAAAATTGCCTTTGCACTCTACAAACTTAGGGAGAACGATGGAGCGATATGTGAACATTGGGCATTGAAAGACAGGGAATTGCCCTATCATATAAAGCAGAACCCTTTTGTCCTTATAAGTAGTCAGGAACAAGGAACAGAACTTTATATGCCTTATATTGAAACAGCAAACATGATTATTGCTGATAATCTTGAGGCTATGATACAGAATTTGCATACAAGTGCAGATGAAATTCTTAAGTTGGCTGATGAGGGTGTAGGAATCACGCCTTGGTATTATCGCCAAAGGCTTTATAAAAACTTATTCGGATTATCAATAGAAACAAAACGGCAATAAATATGGATATGGAAAAAAGCAATACGATAGTAAACGGAATAAAACTGCAAGACGGGCGTGTCATGCAATGCTATCCCATACAGCAAGATGCAGTGATGGAAGAGGCTAAGGAAACTCCCATATTAGACAAAACAGGTGGATATTTCAGCATTAAAAAGAAAACTGCAAAGCCCAAGCCTACGGATGAGGAAGAGAGATACTTGCAGAAATTATTTACGGATAATGCTTTTCTCATCTTGGCCAATCGTGAACGGATTCTGAGTGACAGCAGGATGTTGCTTGCGCCTGTTACAGTTAGAAACGGTTTGGCTTACTCTGGAACATTTCAGACAGCTACGTTGGGCGTTTATATAGAATGGTGGATGTGCGCTCCTTATTCAGTCTTATTTGATGAAAAAGATGATACGATGGCTTTGATATGGTATTTGTCAGGCAGTCCGCTCAGTGGTGGAAACCTTTGCTCAATGGTTACTGAAGATGGTAAGACAGAAACAGTGAAAGTTCCATTTTTCAAAAAATTATGGCCTAAATTTACAGATATATTGGCAGACTATCACGATGCGAAAGAACTTTATCAAGCCTATACATTGCCCGAAGTCATAGATATATTGAAGAATGAAACGACAAGAGAGTTCTATACAGAAAGCATAAGGCAGTTCCATTATGAGGCCAAAATCAGGTTACTGAATGCCGAACTTGACGGTTGGAAGGACAGGTGGAAGCGTACCCAAGAAACGTGCGATGACTATCAGCATAAATGGCATATTGCTCTGATTAACTCACGGTCGGATAAGGTTAAATCATTCTATGAAGACTATATGCAGCGGAAAGAAGCCCTACATATTAGGAAAGAAGAACTGACGGAAGACAACCATAACCTGAAAGCGAGGTTGCGCAAAGGAGAACTGACCAACAAGGAATATCAGCCGTTATTGACAAAAAACAAGAAAGAGGTTGAGAATATGGATTTTGATATGCACTGTTTCAGGAAAGACAGGCTTGCAGCTTTGTTTCCTGAGATGGCAGAGCATTTTAACGGAAGGGAGGATATAAAATATACGGAAGAAAGGATATTGGATGAAATCATAGAACTGTTTTCAAAGGATAACGCTGATAATTAAAAGAATAGTCAGCGCATAGACTTCAAGACTGTGAAGCAGATAATGAACTAAGCTCTTCAGTAGTTTTGAGTGCTTTTTAATTTATGTGCCTTACCTTTGCGGAAAACGAAGAAATAGGAATGATATTTGCGAGCGTGCCTTTGCTCTAATCCGCTTGTAAACAGGTATTTGGTTTGCGAAACCAAGATAAAGATATCCTCAAGTATAAATCCGCATTCAACAGCTTTATTCTGCACGTAGTTGTTAATCCATAGTTGTCTTGACGGGCCACATACATCCATTGTCTTCATTATAAGGAAGCCGCCGATTTTCAGTTTGCTATAAGCCAACTCAATCATACGGTCATTGGCTTCATGCAGTTCTTTTTCACTTCTGAAATAGTCAAACCTCTTGGCTATCTTGGATTTGAATTTGCCATTGCTGTTTACATTCACAATAAATGGCAAATCAACAACAACAGAATGCAGTGAATTGGTTGGTATTTCAAATGCTTCATTTAACGGTCTGACATCTTTCTGTTGGGGATTTATGTCAAATTTGAGTGGTGGTTTCTCCAATCTGACATAAAAGTTACCGACAGAGTATGTGAAATCGCAATCAAAGGAACTTTTCTTGACATACAGTCTCAGGATATTGTATAATATCTCATCCTGGCTTTCGCTCACAGTTTTTATAACTACAGCAGGTTTGGTAAAGTCAAAAGTTGATACCTTTAAAGTATCAATATATGATAGTTGCAAATCCGTTTGAAGGTACTTCTTTATGGTATTGACAGAATATCCAGTTGCCCGTGACAGTTCTGCCAAAGTTATGTTTGGATTTTCCTTTTTTAACCTGTTGATATGCCTTATCTTGGCAATCTTAGCGTCAAAGCGTCTGTCTATATGATTTACTCTAATAAACTTTCTGACGGCTGATTCCGAAACACCGCATCTTTGGGCATTCTCCTTTATTGACAGATTGGGGTCATATTTCAACTTTACCTTATCCATAAGCACCTTTATCAAAGATTGGCATATTCACGCTCTATCTCATTCACAAGCAGTTTCAGTTCAGATAAAGTTTGAGCCACATAGGTTTTATGCTGGCATACAATAATGGCATTCAATGGAACTTGCTCTTTACTGGCAAATAACTCAGAAATGGGAATCTCCAAATTTTCAGCAATGCTTTTGATGGTAGACAGTTGAGGGTTGCCATTGATAGCCCGACTAAGGCTTTCGGGAGCTATACCCATTTCCTTTGCCAAATCTTTCAGTTGAATGCCTCTTTGACGGCACAATTCTTTCACTCTGTTGCTCAGGTTATATTCCATATTCTATACTTTTGTTTGCAAAGGTACAAAATTGATATAAAATATCAATCAAGTAGCGGATGATTAACTTTAGTTGGCCGTTTATTTTTGGCAAAATATGATATTGGCGTTAACTTTGCAGCATAATAAATAACATATAAATCAATTCAGACATGAAAGTAGTATTGTTCGCAAGAGTGTCAACCAATATACAGGATTACGACAGACAAATCAATGAACTTACGGGATTGGCCAAACGTAATGGATGGGAGATTGCAGCCTCTTTTGCTGAAAAAGTATCAGGCGCAAAAAAGAACGCTGAGCGTACCGAACTATTACGGATGGTGGAATATGTAGAGGCCAACAATATAGATAAGATTATGGTAACAGAGTTATCACGATTGGGACGTGATACATTGCAGGTGCTTGAAGTGATAGAAATGCTCAATGCCAAAGGGATAAGCCTGTACATTGAAAATTATCACATAGAAACGCTGACGGCAGAAGGGAAAGTAAATCCAATGAGCCAATTCCTTATTACTATACTTGCCGAAGTAGCCCGTATGGAAAGAAAAACCATTAAAGAACGTATGGATAGTGGGTATCAGAATTTCCGTGCAAACGGCGGTGTGGTTGGAAGAAAACAGGGTTATAGAAAGTCTGAGGAAAAAATGAAAGAAGAGTATGCTGAGGAAATTCGGCTGTTGAAGAAGGGGTATTCTCTCCGAAATGTAAGCAAATTGACCCATACGAGCGTTAACACTTTGCGAAAAGTATATATAATATTTGTTAAATAATAACCTTGATATAGTTAAATAATTTAACATTCATTCATTTTTTTCACTTGTATTAGCATAAACATTTCATATAGGATATTAGTATTGCTGAGTATCAGCTATTTACCTAAAATACAACGTTTTGCGTGTGAAATGATGTTATTTTAACACTTTTGGATTCATTGATAAAAGGTAGTATGTTTGCACTGTGTTTAACAAATAATTTAAAAAAAATAGGTAAATATGAATAGTAGAATTGTTAATTCAGTAATTTGTATTTCGGAATCTCAGAAGAATCCGAAAAGGTACGAGAACCTTAGTATGTGTAAGCAATATGCTAAAGAAGCAGGTTGCAATGTAAAAGATGTGTTCAAATTCCAGTATGATGATTTTGAACAATCCCTGAAAGATTTGATGAGAACTTTAGAATCAAATCCCGAAGTAAATACTATCATTATATCTAATTGGGCTAGAATCAGTCTTTGGCTCTCAAGGATTATGGATTTCTTGACAGCCTTAGATAGAAGAGGGATCGCTGTTTATGATGTCAGAATAGGGAAATACATAACATATTGGGATATTGCATTATCATCCATCCTTAAATTGATGGAAAGAAAATCTGTAACTAAACAAAGGGAAAAGCAAAGAGCATAGAAATTTAAAATGAAATGGGTTTTACGCTTATCCCGCCGAACAGAAGTCCCTACTATAGTGCTGCTATGGTAGGAAGGCAAAAAACAAATAAGTGCAGTGATGCACACCTTATGTATAACAGCTATGTTGACTTTGGAAACATGCATAAAAATGCTGAACAATGGAAAGAAGAAATATAGCAATGAAGAAGTAAAGCAGATTAGGGAATATCTTTATTTGCTTGCACAACTTCAAATAGAGAGTGAAAACGAATTGGTAAACTTAAATAATTGATTTTATGAAGATAAAAGAGAATACTAATCAGACAAATGTTATCATCTACTGCCGTGTAAGTACGGACGAACAGAGAAAAGGTACAAGTGTAGAAGTACAGGAAGAAAGATTGAGAGAGTATTGCAAACGAATGGGTTACAATATTATAGAACTTCCGAACTTCAAAGAAGATGAGAGCGCAAAGACGTTTAAGAAACGTCCTGTAATGCAATCCATACTAAAGTATATAAAGAGCCACAAGAAAGATGTGGATAAATTGCTTTTCTTGCGTTGGAATCGCTTTTCACGAGATTTACCACAAGCGGCCAATGTTGTGCAAGACTTACGTTCTATGGATGTAGAGCCTAATGCCATTGAGGAACTGATAGATTTCAACAATTCCAATTGGCCGACATTGTTAGGCATATATATAGGTCAGGCCCAAGGCGACAACCTTAGCCGCTCAAAAGCTACCAAAGACGGTATCTATGGAACAGCGTCTCAAGGCAAATGCTATAACAAAGCTCCACGAGGATATAAGAACAAGCACCGTGTGGATGCTAACGGTATGGTAATAGAAAAGTATGTTGAGTTCAGTGAAGAAGCCAAATCCATACGGAAAGCATTTGAAGAATTTGCCAAAGGTACTATCAGTGCCGACTATGCAAGAAGAAGGTATTGCCCTCAAATTGCAGAAAGCACATTTATGGGTATGCTCAGAAACCCTTTTTATATGGGAAAGATTAGAGTGCCCGAATATAACGGTGCGCCATCTCATTTAGTAGATGGACTGCATGAGCCGTTGATAAGTGAAGCCACCTTCCAACAAATGCAAGAATTGCTTGACGGAAAGAAGAAAGGGAAACCCAAATTGGGCAAGCCTACCAATCCCGATTTATTCTTGCGGAAATTTCTCGTTTGCCCCGTCTGTGGTCATGCCCTAACGGGTGCTACAAGCAGAGGCAATGGAGGGCAGTACACCTATTATAATTGTTGCCACGATGCCAAGCATATCCGTAAACGTGCAGAAGAAGTCAATGAGGGCTTTGCCCAATATGTGGGAGCATTGAAACCCAAAGAAGAGGTGCTGAATTTGTATGAAGAAGTGCTGAAAGATTTGCACGGAGATAGTAAGCGTGAAATTCAGGCAGAGATAGACAAGTTGAAAAAGGAGGTCGCTGCAAAGCAATCTCAGATTGAAGAGGTGGAAGACCTGTTAATTATGGATAAAAATCACTCTGATAGATATAATCGCATCTTGGAACGGTACGAAAAAGAGGTGTCAGAGCTTCAAACCCGCATTTCTGCGCTCGAACTAACCAAACGAGGGAATATCGAACCAAAGCTGAGCTACGCTATGTTGTTGATAAACAATATAGATAAGTACATCCGTGATGCTCCTTTGGAGACCAAAATCAAGCTCATTGGTTCGATCTTTGAGGATAAAATCGAATTTGACGGTGAAAAATATCGAACCAACTCTTACAACAAAGTGCTTGACCTTATCTTTCAGCAAACCAATGAGTTGCGAGGGGGTAAAAAAGAAAAAGGAGAAAGATTTTCGTCTTTCTCCCATTCAGTACCCAGACCCGGGATCGAACCGGGATGGATTGCTCCACTGGTGTTTGAGACCAGCGCGTCTACCTATTCCGCCATCTGGGCGTGGCGCGTTATGTGGGTGCAAAAGTACGCTTATTTCTTGAAATGACCAAGTGGTTTTTGTTATTTCTTGATTTTACGATAATTTAATGTGGCTTTTGGTTGCCGTTTCATTAGAGTTTTCTATTTTTATTGTGCGTTTCGCGGAGAAGAATTACAGTTTTCAACGCGAATTCAATGGTATGTGTAATGAAATAAAAACATGACGATATGAGCAAGAATTTTTGTGTAATACTCGCGGGTGGGGCAGGACGCCGTTTGTGGCCGGCAAGTTGTGAAAAGATGCCCAAGCAGTTTTTGGATATTTTCGGCACGGGAGAAACGCTTTTGCAATCTACTTACAGAAGATTCGTGAAATTTCTTGACCCTGACAATATATACGTGTCCACGAACGTCAAGTATATAGATATCGTGGAGAGGCAATTGCCGGAACTTCCGCGCAGACATATTCTTGCAGAACCGGTAAGACTTGGCACGGCTCCTGCCGTGGCTTGGGCAAGTAGTCATATTGCCTATAAAGAACCGGACGCGCGAATTGTTTTCAGTCCTGCAGACCAATATATAACCCGTGAAGACGAGTTCGAAAAGAATATTCGCCATGCACTTGATTTCGTTGCTGACCATGAGGTGGTAGTAGTGATGGGTGTGCGTCCAACAATGCCTGCAACAGAATACGGTTACATTCAAATGGGAGAACAACCCGATGAAAAAGGACTTGCGCCGGTAAAATCATTCACCGAAAAACCTGATGATTCTTTCGCAAAGATGTTCATGGAGAGCGGAGAATTTCTTTGGAACACCGGTCTTTATGTTTGGAATGCCCATACCGTTCATGCTTACGTGGCGGAACTTATCCCCAACATACTTCCTCATCTCAAGGAATTCGTGAATCTTTCGCGTGAGGAAGAACAGGCTTTTGTGGAGAAATATTATCCGTCGAATCTATACCTGTCCATAGAGCAGGTAATTCTTGAGCGCACTTCAAATGTATATGTAGAAAATTGTTCGTTTGGGTGGGCAGATCTCGGAACATGGGAAAGCCTTCACCGCGTAACAACCAAAGATGAGGCGGGAAACGCCGAACTTGCCACGCGAACCATTATGCACAATTGCAAGAACAATGTAGTTAAACTATCGGGCGGGCGTGTTGCCGTGCTTGAAGGGCTTGAAAATTTTGTTGTGGCGGAAAGTGGCAATGTTCTTGTGGTTTGCAAGCGCGGCGATTCCAATCGCGTTAAGCTTCTTGCCAATGAAGCGCAGATGAAACTGGGAGAAGATTTCGGTTAAGGCAGAAAAATTGCAAATTTTCTCCTTTCAAATTTGCGCGTTTCGAATAAAAACCGTAATTTTGCACCGCTTAATGGGAATCAAATCCTGAAAAGCCCGGACTTGTAGCTCAGTTGGTTAGAGCAACAGACTCATAATCTGGAGGTCATAGGTTCAAGCCCTATCTGGTCCACGCTTCTATTACAGCGACTTACGCTTCGGCGTAGGTCGCTGTTTTTTGTTTCTGCGTAAACAATGCGTAAACAAACGGCTTTAGTTGGCGATTTTGGCTCAAATAATCTTATTGAGTTTCATAGAGTGTTTTATCCATTCGTTATCATATAGGAAACCTTTATTTCTGCACTGGAATTGGGCCTCAATAGGTCAAAACAGGTGTAAAACCACCAAAAACACCACTTAAATGTTATATTTCCGTAAAAAAATTACGGAAACTAAAGCTTTATTGTATATTTGCCCCAGAAATTAAAAGAATAAGGTTATGCTCATCAAATTTGCCGTAAAAAACTTCCGTGGTTTTGCCGAAAGAATAGAATGGGACTTATCACATCCCAGCAATTACTCTTTCAACACATACGCTGTTAAAGATGGAGTAATTAAGAATGGTATTATCTATGGACCAAATGGTTCTGGTAAGTCAAATTTTGCTTTGGCAATCTTTGATATAGAATACCATCTTTCTGTCAAGTGGAAGAAAGCTGATTACCTTTCCAATTATGTGTATATAGGGAATCCTAATTCACCTGTTGAGTTCGAGTATGTATTTAAGTTTGGGAACGATATATTAGAGTATCGCTATTCTAAAAATGCCTCTGGTATGTTAATTGCAGAATCATTGGTTGCAAATAACAAACAGGTATTCAAGCGGGAGAATGACGTATTTGAGATTGATGATGACCAATTTAGAATTGATGCTACCGTAAAGGAAAATTTCAAGCAGAATGTAAACAGCGTTTCGGTGATAAACTTTCTGACGGCATCTTTCCCCTTTCCACAAGACCATTACATCGTAAAGTTAGTGTTGTTTGTAAATACAATGCTATGGTTTAAAAATTTGGATAGTCGAGAGTTCATTGGGCTTGAAACATCCAGTTTCAGTTTGGAAGAATTCATAATTCAGAATCACTATACTGAAGATTTTTCGGAGTTCTTAGAAAGAGTTAGTGAACAGCACTTCAAGTTCATACATCCTAAAGAGGGTGATAAAAATCTGTATTGTGAAATAGGTGGCAATACTATACCATTCTTATTAATTGCTTCTACAGGAACCCAAGCTTTGGAATTACTATATGTATGGATTAAGAGAATGAGTGGTGCATCCTTTGTCTTTATCGATGAATTCGATGCTTTCTATCATTTCAAGTTGGCTTTTGAGATATGTAAGCAATTGTTCAATCTTAATTGTCAGGTCTTCACGTCATCTCACAATACCTATTTGATGACGAACGATCTGTTGCGTCCGGACTGCAACTTCATCTTGCAGAACAATAAGATTAAGCCATTGCACGCTTGCACAGAGAAGGAACTGCGATTCGGGCATAATATTGAGAAACTATTCCGCGCTGGAGCATTTGAAGTATGATACTGTTTGTGTTTGAAGGCAAAGACGATAAGACTTATTTCGAGTCTGTCAAACGGCTTTTCTTCCCAGAGAAGCTTGATACCTTCGTGTGCACGTACAATAGTAATATATATTCACTCTATACCAAACTCATGGAGCATGATGCTCTCAATGGAGCATTTGAAGTGGATACAGTATCCGTGCTTAAGGAAATCCTACTTGAAAAGGGTGATGAAACGTTGAAAGACATTAGAGAGGACGAGGTATCTGAAATATACCTATTCTTCGACTATGATTTCCAAGAAAAGGCCAGAACCCTTGAAGAGAACAACAAGAGGCTTTCTGAGATGCTGAAGTTCTTTACAGATGAAACGGCGAATGGTAAGTTGTATATCAATTACCCGATGGTCGAGTCGCTCCGCTACACAAAAGAGTTACCAGATAGCGACTATTGGACATACACCGTGACACGTCAACAGTGCCAGGAAGTAAGATTCAAACGCCTAGTTCATGAATTTTCTTTCTATGGCGGAAACTTGGAATATATCATTCTCACCATCAAACCAGCTGATGACGAGACGAAAATACAAGAGAAGATTGATAGTACAAAGACGAATTGGAAGCATCTTGTTGTTATGAATGTCAGTAAGGCGAACTACATTTGTAACGATAAAACTGAAGTCCCCGATGAGTCCGATAGTCAACAAGCTGTTTTTAGCAATCAACTCTCCAAATATGTCAAGACGGATGAATGTAAGGTCGCAATTCTTAACGCATTCCCCATTTTCCTCTTCGACTATTTTGGGAGAAAAATAATTAACGAAATCAAACTACCATAATTATGGCTAAAAAAGTAAAAGAAGAAACACTGAACCTTGACAACATCTTGTTCAAGTGTAGAGATATATTAAGGCAAGCAAAGAACTCCGGCTCGTTCTTTGAGAAACGCGATATGATGCTGACGCTCGTGTTCCTCCGCTTTATGGGCGAGAAATACGAGGATGGAGTGGCTTCACTTCGTCAACGACTCATTGAGGAAGGATTAAACCCCGACAACGAGGAGATTATCAAGGCTTTCTTTGATGATGCCACTTTTGCAGATGGTACTTTCGATTTGCCGGTAGAGGCTCGTTGGTCAACTATCATCAACACGGCTGCACCTCAGCTGAATGTGGCACTTGATACTGCGCTGCGCAGTATCGGCGAAACGAACCCCACGCTGAAGGGCTGTTTCGTGGAAGGTACGTTCACCCAGCGCAATCTTGGAGCCAACGACATGAAGAAGATTGTGGATGAAGTTAACAAGATTAGCCATAAGACTTTTGGTGAGGAGAAGGACCTGATAGGCCGCGTATATGAATACTTCCTGAAGGAGTTTGCTGTTAATGCGACGAAAGAGGAAGGTGAGTTCTACACACCACATGATGTAGTTCAGCTCATCGCTATTGTTATTGAGCCGTTCGATGGCACATTGTACGACCCATGCTGTGGCTCTGGCGGTATGTTTATTCAGAGCACCGACCTAGTAAAAGCCAAACAAGGTGACATCAGTCGTATCAATGTATATGGACAAGAGAAGGAGGCTGCCACCTATCGTTTGGCAAAGATGAACCTCGCTCTGCGTGGCATCAGCCATAATCTGGGTTCGGAAAGCGATTCCACTTTCACCAACGACCTGCACAAAGGTTTGTATTTTGACTATATCATGGCAAATCCTCCTTTCAACTTGAAAGGCTGGTATAATGACAACTTGAAGAACGACCCTCGTTGGACAGACTACGCCACCCCTCCAGAGAGTAATGCCAACTATGCGTGGATTCTTCACATGCTTTCTCACCTGAAGCCACTTTCGGGTGTGGCAGGATTCCTTTTGGCCAATGGTGCTTTGGGAGACACCGATGCACTTGAAATCCGCAAGGAACTGATAAAGAACGACAAGGTTGAAACAATCATAATCTTGCCAAGAGAACTTTTCATCACAACGGATATCAGCGTCACCTTCTGGATTCTGAATCAGAACAAGAAGGGCGGCATGTATCATGGTCGTCAACTTCGCAACAGAGAGCACGAAATTCTCTTTATGGACTTGCGCCAATGGACCGAGAACCCTGTCAAGGGCGAACAAAAGAAGAAGGTGCAACTCGTTACAGAGCAGATTCAGCGTGTGGCAGATATCTATCATCAGTGGCAGTCGGAGGGTACAGACGGCAACAACTTTGCTGTACCTGAGCTATATCGTAGCGTGAGCATTAACGAGATTGAGCAGAACAATTGGACGTTGGTGCCAAGCAAATACATCGAGTTCATCGACCACGATTTGGAGATAGACTATCCCAAGGAGATGGCTCGCATTCAGCAGGAAATGAAAGAACTGATGCAACGCGAGAAGGAATCACAAAAGATGCTTGAAGAAGCATTTAAAGGCATTGGCTATAGCATAAACAAAGAGAAGGTATGATTATGGAGAATGTAACGTTGCATAACCAAGAAGGTAAAGAGACAATTTTTGTAAACGACCTTCGGACAATCGTCTCTGCTGCCAGAGACGCCAGCTACCGTATGGCTAATTTAATGCAGGTTGCACAAAATTGGCTTATCGGCAGACGTATTGTAGAGCAGGAACAACAGGGAAAGATTCGTGCGGAATACGGCAAGCACGTTGTAGAACTGGCATCCCAAGTTCTTACAAAAGAGTTTGGACAAGGCTTCTCCGAAACGCAGATAAGAAACTTTCGCAAGTTCTATCTGACATTCAGTGGATTGCAAATTCAGCAGACAGTGCCTGCTGAATTTAGGTCGAGGCTTGCATCAATTCAGCAGACAATGCCTGCTGAATCTTCCGACAATGGAATCGCAATGCCTGTTCAGCTTTCATGGAGTCATTATGAAAGACTGATACGTGTTGCCGACCCCGAAGCACGTATATGGTATATGCATGAGGCTGCCACACAACAATGGGACTATCGCACGCTGAAGGGCAATATTGATTCTCAATATTACTATCGCCTTGCTCAAACCCCAAAGTCACAGAGACAAGAAGTGGTTGACGAGATGTGCCGTTTGACTGCTGATTATGAGAACGAGAAATCAACCTTTGTCAAGAACCCTATGCTTGTTGAGTTTCTGGGGCTTAAACATCGGGAAGCATTCACAGAAAGCAAACTGGAGCAAGCCATTCTTGATCACTTGGAACATTTTCTGATGGAGATGGGCAAAGGGTATGCTTTGGTTGATAGGCAAATGCACATACATACAGAAGACAATGATTACTACATTGATCTCGTATTCTATAACTATCTATTGAAATGTTTCGTTTTGGTTGACCTCAAAACCACCAAAGTGTCTTATGAGGATGTGGGGCAAATGGATATGTATCTTAAACTATTTGACACCTACAAGCGTCCCGAAGGCGATAATCCAGCAATTGGAATAATTCTTTGTTCAGAGACAAATGCCGATGTGGCACGTTTTTCTACTCTTGCCACCAACAAGCAGATGTATGCTTCAAAGTATCTTACGTATATGCCGTCAAAGGAAGTTTTGGCACGTGAAATAGAACAACAAAAAGAAATATTCCGTTTACAAAATAATGAAGAGGAGGAAGAGTAAGGATATGGGATTGAAGAAGTATAAAATTGGTGAATTTGTAGAGCCATATAGTCAACGCTGTGGCATCTCAGATCTTATTCCTGAGCAAGTCTCTGGAATAAATATCGACAAGGAGTTTTTTGAACCTGCAAAGCAAGTTGGCGAAGATACAAGCAATTACAAAATAGTTTCTCCCGACTATTTTGCATGCAATTTGATGCACGTTGGCAGAGACTATGCGTTGCCTGTTGCTATAAACCATAGTGATAAAGACAAATATGTAAGTCCCGCTTATACGATTTTTAAGTTGAAAGACGAAAATTTGGTACTGAAGGAATATTTCTTCATTCTTCTTAAGTCTTCCGAGAAAGACCGTTATTTCGCTTTCCATACAGACTCGTCTATAAGGCAAGGTTTACCATGGGATGATTTCTGTGACATCGACATCACTCTCCCCTCCATCGAACAGCAGCGCAAATACGTTGATGTTTATTTGGCTCTCCAAAACAATCTTGCATCCTATCAAAGCAAAGTGGAAGAATTGAAACTTGTCTGCGATGGGTACTTGGATAAATTGAAATCTGAAAATGAAAAATTGAAAATTGGGGAGTTCATAGAACAATACGATAAAAGGAATTCGGATAATCGATTAAAGTTGAATAGTGTTAAAGGAATATCAACAGAGAAATCTTTTATTGATACCAAGGCTGACATGAATGGTGTCAGTCTTACATCATACAAGATTGTAGAAGCAAACACTTTTGTATATGTTCCTGATACTTCAAGGAGAGGTGATAAGATGGCTATTGCTTTGAATCGTGGTGAAGAACCATTATTAGTATCTTCCATATATACTACTTTCAAGAGCAAAGATACATCAAAGCTTTTACCCGAATACCTTTTTATGTTTTTCAACCGTCCTGAGTTCGATCGCTATGCACGTTTCAATTCTTGGGGCAGTGCAAGAGAGGTGTTTACGATGGATGATATGAATGACGTGGCTATCCCAATCCCAGACATCTCTGTTCAACGTGAGATTGTCAACATCCACAAGTGTTATATCGAGCGTCAACGCATAGCAGAGGCACTTAAAGAACAACTTAAAAATATATGCCCAGTGCTGATTCGGGGAAGTTTAACAAAATAATAAAGAAAGGACAAAATATGAAATTAGTAAAATTCAAAATCAAAAACTTTCGTGGTTATCAAAATGAAACCATTATAGATTTTGAGAATTTAACAGCATTTGTAGGAAAAAACGATGTTGGGAAATCTACTATATTAGAATCTCTTGATATCTTTTTCAATTCAGGTACTGGCGTTGTCAAACTTGAAAAAGAAGATATAAACAAAACATGTTTGGCAAATGGTGATAATGAAATAGTCTTTTCTGCTTGTTTCTCAGAACTACCTGAAGAATTAACGATAGACTCAACCCATTCTACTTCGTTGTCTGATGAGTATTTGTTAAATTCTGACAATCAATTAGAAATCGTTAAAAGGTATAAGGATGCCGGAAAAGAAAAAGTATTCATAAAAGCCAATCATCCATCTAATGAAATTTGTTGTGAGTTATTGACCAAGAAGAACCCAGAACTTAAGAAGATCGTAGAACAAAACAATATCGTTTGTGAAAATAAGGCTGTAAATTCTATAATGCGAAAAGCGATATGGTCGCATTTCGCTAACGATTTGCAGTTGTCAGAAAAAGAAATAGAAACTACGTCTAAAGGTGATGATGATAGTATCAAGTCAATTTGGGAGAAACTTCAAAATTATATACCAATCTATTCTTTGTTTCAATCAGATAGAAAGAACTCTGATACGGACAACGAAGTGCAAGATCCTTTACAAACGGCTGTAAAACAGATTCTGTCAAGTCAAAATGTTCAAGACAAGTTAAAAGAAGTTTCTGATGAGGTGCTAAAAGAACTGCAGATGGTTGCAACTTCAACTCTTGAGAAACTGAATAAGTTAAATTCAAATCTTGCAAGTACCTTACTGCCAAAGATTCCAGAGGCAGGGGGGCTTAAATGGAACGATGTTTTTAAAAAAGTATCAATATCAAGTAATGATGATATTCCTATAAACAAGCGAGGCAGTGGTGTAAAACGACTCATCCTTTTGAGTTTCTTTCAAGCAGAATCTGATAAAAGAAAAGTTGAAAATAATAATAGAGGCATAATATATGCCATTGAAGAACCCGAAACTTCACAGCATTTTGAACATCAGAGAATTTTAATTGATGCGCTAAAAAAATTGTCAGAACAAGACAATACCCAAGTTCTGCTTACAACTCACAGCTCATTAATTGTAAAAAATCTTGATTTTAAAAACATTAGACTCATTCTAGATAATAGTGGCGTAAAAGAAGTTTCCAAAATTCAAAAGAGGTATTTGCCATCCCCCTCATTAAATGAGGTTAACTATCTTGCTTTTGGTGAGATCACAGAAGAATATCATCAGGAATTGTATGGCTATTTATTTATGGAGTCGGGGGCAACAGCTGAGTCAAAATTTAACAACTGGCTAAAAGACACTCATAAATTGAATGCTTCTAAAAAATGGGTTCCCATGGATAAAAAGACAAAACAACTTCTTGCTGCACAAGATGCAACTTTGCCTTATTACATTAGGAATAGGATCGACCATCCAGAAAATCAAAACAATGCTGTTTTTACAATAGAAGAGTTGAAAGAGTCTATTCAGGAAATGCAGAAAATCTTCGCAACAATGTCATAATGATAGGCTTCCCTGATGGACTGAATTGCGAAATATTCTGGTGACATATTGAAAAAAAATAAAGAAGATTATGGCAAAATTAAAGAATATCAACGGCCACTTCGTGGAGAGCGATTACGAGAATGCTCTCATTGCTTTCCTTGAACGAGAAGGATGGCAATATCTTTTTGGTGCCTCTATTGCAAGAGCCAACAGAAAGGAAGTGCTCAATATGGACGACCTGCTTCAGTTCCTAAAGGACAATCACAAGAACGTGAAGGACGAGGAACTGCAACGCATTGCAGATAACGTCAGATTGGTAGGTGCCGATTCAGATTTTGCCACATTGCATAAGGTCTATAAGTGGATGGTGAATGGTGTGCCTGCCGTTGATAAGGACGGAAGGCCAACGACTGTCAATTTGATAGACTTTTCGTGCTTAGATAATCCTCAGGTCAAGAATACAAATATCTTCCGCGTTGTCAACCAGTTCACAGTGGAATATATGAACAACGGTGTAGTAAAGAACCGTCGTCCTGATGTGCTGCTATACGTAAACGGAATACCCATCTGCGTGATAGAACTGAAGAATCCTGCAGATGTCAATGCCACGATTGAAGATGCCTGGGAACAAATCAACATCCGCTATTGGCGAGATATTCCAGGCTTATTACACTATTGTCCACTGGCTTGTATCAGCGATGGAGTAAAGACACGATTAGGTACAGTACGTACACCTTACGAACATTTCTATGCTTGGCGGCGCGTAGAGAATGGCGATAGAGTAAGCACCATGCCTTTCGACGAGTTGGAGACAATGGTGAGAGGTGTCTATCGTCCAGAAAGGTTTTTGGAGATATTCAGAGACTATGTGTATTTCCAAGATGAGAACTTTGACAGCGACGAAAAGGAAATTGTTTGCCGCTATCCGCAGTTTTTTGCCACGCGACTTCTCAGGGAGAGTGTCATTAAATCAGTGAAGACAAAAAGCGGTAAGGGTGGAACTTATTTTGGTGCGACAGGCTGCGGAAAGACCTATACAATGGCATTCCTCGCCCGTCAGCTCTCATTGCGTTGTGCAGCAGAGATAGGCTCGCCAACTATCTTGATGATTGTTGACCGTGAAGACCTTCAAAAGCAAGGAGCAAAACTCTTTACTAAGAGCACTGAGTTTCTGGGCTTAGGCGAGGTTTCAGTTGTGCCAAGCCGTAAAAAGCTTCGTGAAGAACTTAGTCTGAGAGACAGCGGAGGTTTCTTCATCTGCACTATCCAGAAGTTCTGCGACAGGAAGGATGACCCCATCGGATTTGTCAATGAACGCAGCAACATCATCTGCTTTAGCGATGAAGCACATCGCACACAGATAGAAGGCTCAAAGCGTATTCAGTTCAGTGAGGATGCTGACGAGAATATGCGTGCCATGATATCAAAGCCATACGCCAAGGTACTGCGCGAAGCTTTGCCGAATGCAACATTCGTAGGCTTTACAGGAACACCCATCGCTGAAACCTACCAGACTTTCGGTGACGAGATAGACCGCTACACGATGGATCAGGCTGTGGCAGATAAGATAACTGTGCCTATCAAGTATCATCCACGTATTGCCAAGGTGTTGCTAAATCAGGAGAAAGCCAAAGAGATTGAGGCATATTATGCCAAATGCGCTGATGAAGGCTCAACCAAAGAAGACATTGCAAAGAGCAAAAAGGCCATGAGCTCGTTAGAGATGATTCTTGGCGAGCCTGACCGTCTGGAAAAACTTGCCATTGACATACATGACCATTACGTATCTTCTGTAGCCAACGACCCAGACAGAGTACAGAAAGCAATGATAGTATGCTCAAACAGAAAGATTGCTTACGACTTGTTGCTGAAGTTCAAGTCTCATTACCCTGAATGGTTTGATGAAAAGAAGACTCCAGAAGGTGTCAAAGTATCGCCAGAAGAGCTGAAAGGACTGAAGGAAATGCCGACTATCGCCATGGTAGCCAGCGTGGGAAGTAATGATGCGGCGGATATGTACGACTATCTGGGAGGAGTGAAGAACGACCAACGTTCGGAAGACTTGGATGCTGCCTTCAAACAGGTACATTCCAATTTCCGCATCGTCATAGTTGTGGATATGTGGATAACGGGATTCGATGTGGAATGCCTTACCTACATGTATAACGACAAGCCGTTGCAGAAACATTCGTTGATACAAACCATCAGCCGAGCTAACCGAAAATTCCCTGGCAAGGAGTATGGCTTGATAGTTGACTATATCGGCATTCGTGACCAGATGTTGGAAGCCAGAAAAATGTATGGTGGCGACAATTCCGTTGCATTAACCGAAGATGACATAGAACAGGCTACTCTCATTTTCCGTGAGTACATGGAGATTTTGAAGGCATTGTTCAGAAATTATGATCTGACTCAATTCCTGAATCCTGATACCGATCCTGCAACAAGATACACACTATTGGCAAAGGCTGCGGAGTTTGTATTCTCGTCAAACGAGAACTTCAACTCTGTCAGCAAGGATGGAAAGAAAACAAAGAAAGTTACTTTCAAGACCTATTTCCTGCAAAATGTGAAGAGGATGCGAAAGGCTTACGACCTTTGTCAACCTTCAGGAGAACTCAGCGAGGATGAGTCGGCATTGGCACAATGCTTCATGGCTATTGCCGGTATGGTATATAAGATGAATGGTACTGACGCACCTGATACCGACACCATGAATAGACGGGTGGCAAAGATGGTAGAGGATGCCTTGAAGTATAACAATGTGGAGAGCATTCTTAAAGAGGGTGAGGAAATGGATATTTTCGGACCTGAGTTCACGGAAAGACTCGAAGACATCAAGATGCCTGCTTCAAAACTGGAAACGCTGATAAAACTTCTTCGTAAGCAAATCACAGAATATGGTAAGACCAATCAGGTTGCATCGAAGAAGTTTCAGGAAATGCTGGAAGCCACCATTCAGGAGTACCACGACAGGCGCAAATTCCTGTCGGAACAGGAAGCAGGTGCAACCCAGGAAGCCACAGCGGAAAGTATCATCAAAAATGCCACTGAGCAGGCTCTGAACATTCTCAAAGGTATGCAGGCTGACCGTGAGAGTTTTCGTAAGTTGGGGCTTACCTTTGAAGAGAAGGCATTTTATGATATTCTGATTCACCTAAGAGATAAGAACAACTTCGAATACGGAGAAGACAAAGAGGTTGATGGTATTGTTGTCAATGATAAGTGTAAGAGTCTTGCATGTAAGATTCGAGACATCATTGATGCAAAATCGTCCTTTGCCGATTGGCTTAATAACCAGCGAGTTCGTGACCAGTTGAAACAAGACATCAAAATTTGCCTTGTTAAGAATGGCTATCCACCACAGTATACACCAGAAGTGTTCCGTGAGGTGATGGAACAGGTGGAGAATTTCAAGGAAAACGAGATTGTGGATGATAACGATGGTAAGACCGTTTCCACACCTGTCATTTCCATGTATGCTCCGATTGAAGAAGAAGGTGAGATGATGATGGCAGCAGAGCCTTTCGAGAGCTATAAATGGAATCGCTTTGATCAGAACATTATAGATTTCTTCGGTGGAGATAAAACCATTCTTGTTGGATGTACCAAGAATAAGAAACAGAAAGACTGGATTCTCACGCATAATATATATAATGTAAGGTTGGGTAAGACTAAGGGATCTATGGAAGAGCATAGAGAGATGTTTGGAAGGACGTGCCTGTTAGTCCTATATGAATTTGGTAAACCTGACAAGCTGTCTGCCTATACTGTTACAGGACATAAGGAGATGGGGAAGGAAGAACTGAAAGTGATGGACTATCCCAACAAGAATCCTCGCAGAAGTTACATGACTTTCTCAATAGAACCACTCGACATAGATTTAAGCCTTTTGGTTAATCATCGTCTAATAGAAAAGTTAATTGACATTAATCCGGAAAATGCAAAAGGAACGCCTGTGTTTATAGAACCATGACTTCAAATAAATGAATATACTCTTAGATACCAATATCATCATCCCATTGGAAGATACAAGCAGAATTCTTGATTCTTCCTTTGCTGAACTTCGGAAACTATCCGCAGAACAGCAACATTGTTTGTATATTCACCCTATACAGTTTGAAGATATTAAACGCGATAAAAATTTAGAAAGGCAAAAAATTGTTTTGTCAAGATTGAAGCAGTATTCTCAAATAGACAATCCACCCATATTAACAGAAAAAGATTGTTTAAAGCTAGGATTATCTCAGTCTAATGATAACGATCGAGTTGACAATAATGTCTTATTTGCCTTATATCGTGGTGCTGTTCATCTCCTGGTCACAAATGACGAAGGGATACATAAAAAGGCTCAACAGATAGGTATACAGGATAAAGTATATCGGTTGGAGCAATTCCTACTTTTCTTACGACGCTACACAAAAGACCCTATCACATTTGATTATACAGGAGTCAAAGAGGGACACTTATATGAAATAGATAAAAGTCAATCTTTCTTCGATTCATTACGTCAATCATATGTCGGTTTTGATGAATGGTATCAAAAATGTGCATCGGAGCAACGTAAATGTTGGTATATTGAGGACTGGAGCGAGACTGGAACCGTTGTCGCAATATGTATATACAAGCATGAGCAGGATATTCCATTGACAGACGATGGCGAGCCTGTCTATGGAAAAATCTTGAAACTATGTACTTTTAAAGTTGATTCTAACGCAAGGGGTAAAAAGTTAGGAGAACGACTCTTATACATAGCTTTTGACTATTGTGTGAAGAACGATTTTGATTGGGTGTACTTACATACTTATGGAGAAGAACAAAAAACTCTTGTAGGACTATGTCAGGACTATGGTTTCTATTATTTAGGAAATTATAAACAAGATGAAGTTTATATCAAACCTATGAAGTTGAAAGACGATGGTAGTAAACCACTTGATTCTTTAATTCGTTATTATCCTTACTTTAAGGAAAACGACTCAGTCCAGAAATTCATTATACCAATTCAACCGAAATATCATGAGGATTTATTTCCTGATCTGAGTAGCCTGAAAGGTTCGTTGTTTGAAAAGGATCAGTCTCTCTACTCTTGTCAAGGAAATACAATAAAAAAAGCATATCTCTGCCATTCAAAAATTAAAGCAATTCAGCAAGGAGATATCGTCTTATTTTACAGGAGTACAGATAAAAAATCTATCCAATGCATAGGAATTGTAGAAAATGTTCTTTTTTCAGAAGATATAAATGAGGTGTTCCCCATAATTGCCAAGAGAACTGTTTACACATTTTCAGAAGTTCAAGAGTTTTTACGGAAAAAGACTCTAGTTATCCTCTTTAGATATATAGAATTGGAAAGGGAAATACCACATCGAAAGATTGTCGAAGTTGGTATAAAAGGAAATATACAGAGTATTCGTCAGATAAGTAATGAACAATATGTGTCCCTAAAATATGAGCAATAATATACTAATATCCATTCATCCTCAACATGTCGAGAAAATAATGTCTGGGGAAAAGAGATACGAGTACAGGAAACTCGTACCATCTAACATCCAATATATGATAGTGTATGCTACGGCCCCTGTAAAGCAGGTAGTTGCATTAGTAGAGGTTGAGTCCATTATAAAGGAATCGCCTGAAGAATTGTGGAAAATTACAAAAGAGTACTCAGGCATATCCAAAGAGTTTTTTATGAACTATTTCAGGAATTGTGATAAGGCGTATGCCATTAAGTTAAAATCCGTATATAAGTTTGATTATCCTAGACCGCTAACATATTTCAAAGATGTTGCTAGAGCGCCACAGTCATTTGTTTATTTAAAAGAAAACATTGAAGAATTAGTTTGTAAGTTGGGAATAGACTTGCCGAATGAAAAAGAAAAAAGGAACAAAATGCAACAAAGATCAACAAACTATATTAATAATGGGAACAACCAAATTGTCATTTACCAGACAGAAGATGGGCAGACTCAAATAGATGTACGGCTAGAGAAAGATATGATATGGCTTACTCGAGAACAAATAGCTGTATTGTTTGGTCGGGATTATAAAACAATAAGTAAGCATATTAACAATGCACTTAGGGAAGAGTTGGCAGATTCCGTGGTAGTCGCAAAATTTGCGAATACCACTCAACACGGTGCAATTAAGGGAAAAATGCAGACCCACATGATTGATTATTTCAACCTCGAAGTTATTACATCTGTGGGATATCGTGTGAAGAGCAAACGGGGCGTTCAGTTCCGCCAGTGGGCCAACAGGGTATTGAAGGAGTATCTTGTCAAAGGTTATGCTGTAAATGAGCGGTTGCGCCATGAGCAGATTGGTGAACTGAGGCAGTTGGTGGATGTGCTTGGTAGAACCATCCAAAGCCAACCTGTGCTTCAAACTGCAGAGAGCGAGGCTCTTTTTGAGGTGGTAACCGACTATGCTTATGCCCTTGACACGCTTGACAACTACGACTACGAACGCTTGACCATAGACAAGACCACCAAAGATGAGCCATTCCATGCCACTTATGAGAATGCTATGGAGGAAATTTTCCACTTGCGTGAGAAGTTCGGCGGTTCTGCCCTGTTCGGTAATGAGAAAGATGAGTCATTCAAAAGCAGCATCGGACAGATTTACCAAACCTTTGGTGGTGAGGAACTTTACCCCAGTGTGGAGGAAAAGGCTGCAATGCTACTCTATCTCGTCACAAAGAATCATTCATTCAGTGATGGTAACAAACGAATAGCAGCAACACTTTTCCTTTGGTTCCTGAACAATAACGGAATCCTGTATAATCCTGACCATACGAAGCGCATTGCCGATAACACTCTCGTCGCCCTGACGCTGATGATAGCAGAGAGTAAGACGGAGGAAAAAGATGTGATGGTGAAGGTAGTGGTGAATCTTATCAACAAGAACAATTGAAACCGATGAAGCAGGAAGTTACTCCTGCTTCGTTTGTTCCTGAGCTGCCTTAAACTTACGCCAGGTTGAAGCAAAACCGTGCTGCTTTACCAACTCATCATAGCCATCAAGAGTGATTAAGAGTTTCGGGTCGAGTTCCTTTACAATCTCACGGGTCATCTGATGCTGGGCTGCAATGGTGCGTAAGTCTTCATTATATGCTTTCAGGCGATTCACATTGACAACCTCATAGATGGTGAACATAAGCGTCAAAATGATGCTTATCCAGGCATAGACATTACGAAACCATTTGTTGCTTGGTTATAGATCCCCAAACCTTTATAGAGGAGGATGACCTTCTCACGGAACTCTTCTTCTGTCTTGAAATGCAGGCCTTTGACCTGGATGTTCACTTTGGGCACGACTGGTTCGCATGGTTCTTTTTGTAATGCTCCGATTGAAGCAGCCAGATCATCAAGTTTGGTGCTTATGTCATCGAGCGACATCACGGGTTCGTCCTTTAATGGAGTAGGTTTATTCTTTGCCATAGTTATCTCTTACGTTTACGTGGTGTATAATATTTATTCTTCTCCTTGTCATCGTCATCATCGTCCTTTGAACTGGAACCTCCGCCACCACCGGATGATAGAACTACGTGTGGTTGTAACAGCACTTCTGCGATGGCTGAGCCAATACCGCTGCCAGACGATGTGCCACCCTCCTGACCACTTGCCTGAGTGAAGTTAAAGGCATCCTCGATGCCGTCGGAAGGTGTGCTTTGGCGGTCTTGACCGTTTTGCCCGTATTGCTGAGTAATATGGGTAATATACTCCGTGTCGTAGTGTGGGTAGAACTCGGGACGGTCGCTTGGGTCATCATTGATTTGATAGATGTTCACCATGTTCTTATCGATTTTACCGAATGACAGCGAGCGGTCAATCTTGCTGCCTGAGAAAGTCACTTGGTATTCGTTGTCAGTGAAGGTCACCCCCACGTACGCTGCCATCGCTGTTGCGGACAAAATCCAGCGAAATGCCTTTTTCTGACAAAGCCTTTCGGAGTTGCTGCCAAGTGATGCAGTCCTTCAATGCTGCGGTGATGGTGTCATAGAGGTGGTACTTGATGGCATCCTTTCCCGTAAGGCGGTCGCGTCGGACATTCTTCTTGCCCTTGCCAAAAGTTAGTCCATATTTTCTGGTCAATGCCTTGGTGATGGCTGCCGACTTGGAAAAGCTGCAGTCGCCTTTGATGATATTACCATCATTATCGCCTCGGTTATAGACGATGTGAACGTGAGGGTGTGGTTGGTCCTGATGACGGAAGATGACATATTGTGTATTGATGATGCCCATCCTTCGCATATATTCTTGGGCAATCTTTGCCATCAGCTCATTATCTACTTTGTCTTTGTCCTCAGGAGAAAAACTGAGCGATATATGCCCAACGAAATCCTTTACACCAGAGTGGGTCTTTGCCTGTACTTTGAAACTGGCAGTGATGGCGGCATTGGATGCGAGGCTTACTCCATCGGATGCCACAACCACCGCATCTTTTTTCTCGATGTCGTTGGCATAGTTGACCAAGCCGCCAAAGTTGTTTCCTGGATGTATCTTTGCTATCATAGTTTGTCTTTCACTTATTCGTATTAGTACTTCATTGATTTCATTTGCTAGATGCAGCACACGATCCTCCATTTGGGAGAAATGATGGATGTGTGCCTCATGTGCAAGCTGATTCAGGTTATTCGCCATGCCTGCCAAAGAGCGAAGCAGAGAAGCTTCCTTTTTGGATATGGGTTCCTTGATATAACCGTTGACAGCCAACTCGTAAACCAACGTGGAGAGAGACATGCCTGTACGTCTTCGCTTGTTCAACAGTTTCTTGTAACTTTGTTCATCGAAATATACTTTGACAGGAAAGAGCCGCTGCTCACTTTCTGGTTTCTTCGGGCGACCGCCTTTGCTGGGGCACTTAGGGGTTGGGGTATTCATATTTGCGAAGTGTTTAAGTGAGACATCTGGTATTTCCGGCTTTTTGAGCCGTGGTTTAGTGGGACACAATCCTTCATCAGGGAATACATA
>ENA-ORTB01000810-ORTB01000810.1-human-gut-metagenome-genome-assembly--contig:-NODE-810-length-39362-cov-22.068639_pt1 | contig 39362 bp, 24 predicted proteins | sample MGYA00241905_ERZ509174 | MGnify/ENA primary metagenome ERZ509174 (study PRJEB26280, sample SAMEA2338851) | human gut metagenome | biome: human gut; feature: human-associated habitat; material: faeces... | reverse complement strand
TCCTCGCAAAAGACCGCCACGGTCCTGTTTCAGTTAAAGATGATTCGCTCGAAACGAAAACGCCACAAAAGAACTCTGCCTCTCACTTTCTGGTCTAATTTCTTCCATGCCCTTTTCATCTGTCCTCGCGTCTTCCTGCCACGCTTCTACTTACGGGAACGTACCTGTAATGCTGGTATGAGGTTGTCAAAGTACACTGGCAAAATTTACCTGCCTATTAAATAGCCGACGAAAAACGCCATAATTATTCAATTTTTGATAAATTTTTTAATTTTTTTCTCAAACGGTTTCTTTTGGTATAAATCGTCTGTTCTGCCATTCCCATAATCTTAGCAACTTCTCTTCCAGAATATCCCCATGTACTGAGTAAGAGGATTTCCAGTGTCTGATGCTCCGTTTCTTTCAATAGTTCATAGATTCGCTTATCACCTATGTGATCCAGAAGCTCCTTTACATCCCTTGCAAACAGCTCGCTGTCCTTTTCTTTTATGGAATCCATATCCTGCATCGTTTCATCCAGATGTTCCCGGTATCTGCGCTCTTCCAGAAAGTCTTCCCTGTCCATCTGGCGCAGCTTTTGGATCTTCTCTTCTTCCATTCCCAGTTCACGCAATTTCTTTTCTTCCTGTTCTTTCCAATAATTCCACTTTCGTTCTTCACTTGTCTTGTTATAAGCCATTTATCTTTCCTCCGATCTGATTTTTGATATAGAAATCAAATCGGAGCATGGCGGTGACCGGATAGGTACGTTATAATGTTCGAAAAATGTCGAAGAAAAAAATGCTGCAACCTCTTCGATTACAGCACTTCTTTTTCCCTTACTCTTTTGTTTTTTTAAGGACTTCCATTGATGCAAATATAACTCTTCTCCTTGTCATGCCTTACTAAAACACCACAAAAAGAAGTATATAGAAAAAGACTGTCAGAACTGTGTAATGTAACAGTCATCTGCCAGTCACTTTTCGCATAATTCGACATTTTTCTACATTTTGCTCAATGTCTGTCTATATCTAAATAATATCCCACCTTTCGTATACTCTGAATTATCTTTGCAGCCTCCGGTTCTGTCTTTTCCATTTTTTTGCGGAGTCTGCGTACAAAACACCAGATCATGTTGGCAGAGTCATCTCCATATGGTTCTTTCCATAACTGTTCAAAGATAATCTCATGGGTAACTACCTGTCTGGAGGCATCTGCCAACAGATACAGGAATGCCTTTTCTCGCTCATTTAGGGTTGCAAGCTCATGCTTCCCCCAGTAAACAGTATGATAACGGCAGTCAATTAGAAGTTTTCCTTTCCTTATGATCTCCTGCTTTTCTCTTTTTCTTCCAGTGTTCCATGTGATATCGGAACGTCTGAGTAATGCATACAGGTACGTGTTGATCAAGCTGACCGAAGGATGTGGAAATACCAGGTCTGCACCCCATTCGATATACTTTTTTACCGCCTGAATCCCCGGTATCACTACAATAATCGGAGCCCTGCTGTACTGCCGGACCTCCCAAATCAGCCTGCCCAGCTTTCCGTTATCATTTCTCACAAGCATCAATACTGCGTCATAGACCGCTATGGTATGGAATTTTTCAAACACATCCAGATTAACGGTCGTACATTCCCACTCATTTTTTAACCCTTCACAAAGTTGACTCCACTTATCTACCTCATCCGCAGCAATCAATACTTTTTTCATTTGTATCCCTTTTCTTATGTTACTTCATTTTTAAAGCAGAAAAGGCAGTGAAATCTCTCCACCGCCTTTCCTGTTTTTGATTTAATTCGTTAATTTCATTTCTTCGTTTAACGTATTCTCTTCCTTCATCTTCCGTACCAATTCTTGAATCTTTTTATAAGATTCTTCGTTGATTGTATGTTCCATCCGACACGCATCATGATTTGCAGTTTCCGAAGATACTCCTATTCGTCGTAAAAATTCTTCTAAAAGCACATGCCTTGCATAGATTTTTTTTGCAATCTTTCTTCCTTCTTCTGTCAGTTCAATGCTGCCATATCGGTCTTTTATTACATATCCATCTGCCAGCAGTCCACGTACTGCAACTGAAACACTCGCTTTGGAATAGTTCAGATAATCACTAAGCATAGAATTACGAACATATCCTTTCTGACGTTTCAATACATACGCCGCTTCCAGATAATCTTCTTTGGATTCTCCAATTTTCATATACTGCTTTATCCCCTTTTGGAAAGTATTTCTTCTGCATTCCTGCTGTTAAGAAATTCTGCCGTTCTCCATTTCATATACCACATCTGCCACATTCATTGTGGATACTCTGTGGGATACTAAGACAACTGTTTTCTTCTTGGCCGATTCTTTCAATGATTTTAAGATAATTCCCTCATTTAAAGAGTCGAGGTTCGATGTAGGCTCATCGAGCAGGATCAGGGGGCATTCATGGAGAAATGCTCTTGCAATTCCGATTCTCTGTTTTTCACCACCGGACAGCGTATCACCCAGTTCTCCGACTTCTGTATCATATCCTTTCGGAAGTGTCATAATGAAATCATGGATAGATGCTTTCTTTGCGGCTTCCATAATCTCTTCTCTGGATGCTCCCGGCTTTGCGATGGCAATGTTGTTTGCAATGGAATCATGGAACAGGTGTGTTTCCTGCGTAACATAACTTTCCATATCTCTTAAATGCTTGGTTGGAATCTTGCGGACATCTGTACCGTCTACCGATACACTTCCATCCTGCACATCCCAGAACCGCATCAACAGTTTTAAGAGTGTAGATTTTCCGGAACCGCTCGCACCATGAATCCCTGTGATTTTACCCGGCTGTAATTTCAGTGAATAGTTATCTAAAATAACTTCTTCACCATAAGCAAATGTTACATTCTCTGCCTCTGCTCCTGTAAATTCATGTTCCGTTTCCACATCACCCGGAATTTCTTCCACAAGCGGTGTCTCTTCCAGAAGAGAAAGAACACGCTCACCACTTGCCAGTGTCTGGTTCAGGTTATTGGAAAGGCTTGATAATGCTACTACCGGTCCGAAAGAACCCATCATTGCGATGGTACAGGTTAAGATTCCCTCGAATCCCATCGTTCCTTTGTCATACAGCCAGATGGTCAGTGCCAGCATTCCAAAAGATGCAAGCAGGATAACCATGTTTGTAAAGGAACGCTGTGAGCCTTCCATTTTGCTTAATGACTCCTGCATTCCTGCAAGATTTTTGGAACGCTCAGACATCTGCTCTTTTCTCTTTTCACCCTGTCCGTACTGGATGGTCTCGTCCAATCCTCGTAAAGAGTCAAGGACAAAACTGTTCAGTTCTCCGAAGTTTGTCCGAAATTCCATTCCCTTCTGACTGCCACGTTTTCCATTCCACATCGGGATAGCTACTCCGACAATCAGATAAGCTGCCAGTGCAAGCACGCCTGCTAACCAGTGATATCTTCCGATAAAAATCACCATAATGATCGAGGTCAGCGTTGCAATCGCAATCGGGGAAATGGTATGTGCATAGAACACTTCCAGTAATTCGATATCGGTTGTAATAATAGAAATCAGGTTTCCCTTATCCCGTCCTTCCAGTTTTGCTGGACAGAGCTTCCGCAGTGCTGCAAACACTTTATGACGGATGATTGCCAACAGTTTAAATGCGATAAAATGATTACAATACTGTTCCACATAATGCAGGATTCCACGAAGCACTGCAATGACGATCATGACTGTGATAATCGTTTTTACTGGAGTAAATACCAGCCACATATTGTCCACCGGAACAATCATTCCGGCTACTCCTGTCAGAAGTCCATGCACGATGACCTGTCCTGCCAGTATTGTCAGGAAGATTGCACACAAGTAACCTAATGTTCCAAGGATGATTGCTGCCAGCATGATATGGAGCAGGGGTTTTACCAGACCAATCAGACTTCCCATGATCTGGAGGGCACTTCTGCGTTTTGTTATATTCGTATTTTCACTCATTATGCCACTCCTCCTTTTCCATAGTTTTCCAATACCATCTGGCTTTCATACAGATGTCTGTATGCACCATTCCGACTCATCAGTTCGTCATGCTTTCCGCTTTCTTTGATTTCTCCGTCTTTTAAGAAATAAATCTTGTCAGACTTCACGACATTTGCCAGTCTGTGGGAAATCAGAAGCACCGTCTTTGTCTTTGCCAGTTCGTGAATCACATTCATGATCAGTTCTTCACTTTCCACATCGATATTGGATGCAGCTTCATCAAAAATATAAACCGCACTGTCTGTCCGAAGCAATGCTCTGGCAATCACCAGTCTCTGACACTGACCGCCGGACAGGTTGCTTGCTTTTTCCAGCAACTGTGTCTGCAAGCCATCCTGTGTCTGTAAGAACCCTAAGAGATTCACTTTCTGAAGAACTGCTTCCATCTCTTCTTTCGTTGCGTCCGGTTTTGCCATCTTCAGATTTTCTTCTACTGTACCTTTGAACAGGTAGCTGTTATGGCGAACCAGAACAACCCTCTGCATCAGATTGGTTTCATTCACTTCATTAAGCGGTACGCCACCGATGGTAATTTCTCCGTTATATCCCCGGTTCTTTGCTGCAAGGATTCCGGCAATCGTACTCTTACCACATCCGGATTCACCAACCAGTGATACAAAACTTCCTGCCGGAAGATTTAAGCCTATTCCTTTTAAAATCTCTCTGTCCTCTTCATAAGAAAAGTGCACATCTTTTAATGTAACATCTAACGCGACCTCCGGCAGTGTTTTTTCTCCGGCCTGTGGTTCCGGCAGATCTAAAATCTTGAAAATCTTATCACTCGCTGCCATACCATTCATTGCGATATGGAAGAATGAACCAAGCAGTCTGAGCGGCAGGAAAAACTCGCTGGCAAGCAGAACGATACATAACGTTCCTGCCACACTGATATTTCCTTTTAAGAATTCGGACACCGCGACTGCCATACCGATCGCAGCTCCACCATAGGCAACAATATCCATCACGCTTGTGGAATTGAGCTGCATGGTCAGCACCTTCATCGTAATCTTACGGAAATTCTGGGATTCCACATCCATCTCATCTGCTTTCTGCTGGTCTGCCTGATAAATCTTCAGTGTGGTAAGTCCCTGTAAATTTTCAAGGAACGAATCTCCCAGTCCAGTATAGATGCTCCAATAGTTATTTAATAATCTCTTCGCCACTTTCTGTACCACCACGATAGAAATCGGGATCAGTGGTACACAGATCAGCAGGATCACACTCGCTTTCAGGCTCACTCTGCAAAGAATGATAAATAATGTCAGTGGTGCAATCAGGCTGTAAAATAATTGTGGAAGATATTTTCCAAAGTATGTTTCCAACTGCTCCACACCCTCAGTTGACACCTGTACGACCTCCGAAGAGGATACCTGCTCACTGTAGGAAGCTCCCAGCTTTAACATTTTCTCATAAATCTTTTCACGCAGAATCCGCTTTACATCCACACACGCCAGATAGGAAGACCTTGCTCCCATCCGTTCACAGATAAATCGAATCACCACAACCAGAACTAAAATCAGTATTGTCCGCTCAATGATCGGTACGGTTACTGCCCGGTACACTACCCGTTCCAGTAAATCTGCGATAGAAAAGACTGCCAACACTTGCGACAGGAGGGCTGCCCACTGCCACAAAATCGTATACACGATATACTTTTTTGCGTGGGACAACAGCCCCACCAGTCTTGTTTTAATCATAGTTTATCTTACCTTTTTGTTTATTTTTTCGATTCTTTTTTACTGCATATCAAATGCCATACTGCAAGCACCGGATGATAAATCAGCATCCTTGGTCCTGAAAACCGCATAACCTGCCTGATCTGTTCTCTCACCTCTGGCTTATAGCAATGCACTTTACAGTTTGCGCAAAATGTCTTTTCTTTCATAAAAGGACACTTTTCACTTCGAAGTCTTGCATAATCCAAAAGTTCCTGACAGACAGGACAAATCTGCCCTGCCTGCCTGTCTTCTTTCGGATGTTTTTTCCGGCAATACAGCCGGATCATCTCTTCCACGACATGCTGTTCCTTCTGTCGTTTCTTTTCTACTTTATCCATCATATTATTCCACTTCTGCACCTTCCGGTAATTCTTCTCCCACTTTTAAAGTTTTCACTCGAAGGAAGAAGTATAACAGGTGGCATACCCAAACCACTGCGATACAGATTCTTCCGATTGGTACATTCTTCATGCAGATAAAGCCGATTGCCATGACTACCGTTACCATTCCGATAATCTTGCATTTTGTTCCTATTGTCATGGCTCTTTTCTGAACAAAACTGTCCAGATGTTTCTTATAAAGATTCGTTCCTACGAACCAGTCGTGCAGTTTCTTAGAACTCTTTGCAAAGCAAAACAGTGTTGCCATATAAAACGGAACGGTTGGCAGGATAGGAAGTACAATTCCTATCGTACCAAGTCCCAGGCAAAGAAATCCAAGCACGATCCATACTACTTTTAAAGGATTTTTCATCTTCTTTCTGTTCTCCTGTGGGAGTTTTCCTCCCCTTTATTTCTTGTCGTTCTGCTACTATTTCCTTCTTACACCGCCAGCACAAACTTCCGTCCATCAACCCTTGTCACACCAAGCTCAATGCCATACAGTTCCCGGATGCTCTCTTCCGTAATCACTTCTTCCGAATCACCTTCCACCAGCACTTTTCCATCTTTCATGCCGATGACATTATCTGAATATGCGATTGCCTGATTGATGTCGTGCAGTACCATGATGATGGTAATTCCAAATTCCTGATTGAGTTTTTTCACCAGTTGCAGGATCTCAATCTGATACCGGATATCCAAATAGGTAGTCGGCTCATCGAGGAACAGCGTCTTTGTTCCCTGACAAAGTGCCATTGCAATCCATACACGCTGACGCTGTCCACCGGAAAGTCTTGAGACTTCTCTGTCACGATATTCTGTCAGATTGGTTACTTCCAATGCCCACTGGATCATACGCTCATCTTCGGCACTGTCTCCCTGCATCATTTTCTTATGTGGGGTTCTTCCGAATGCCACCAGATTCTCAACGGTGATATCGTCTGATGCACTGTTATACTGCTGAACAATCGCAACCTTTCTGGCAAATTCTTTTAAATTCAGGTTCTGGATATTCTTTCCTTTGAGGAAAATATTTCCCTTTCTCGGATATAAGTTTTTCGTCATCAGGGAAAACAATGTAGATTTTCCACATCCGTTTGCTCCCATAATCGTTGTGATTTTACCTTCTTCAATCTTCAGGGATACGCCCTTTAAGACTTTATTTTTTCCATAGGAAAAGTGCAGATCTCTAACTTCCATCGCAGGCTTGTCTGCCCACTTATCCGCTTTTTTCACTTTCTTTGCTGCTTCATTCTCTGTAGAAGTCAAATCCATATTCTTTTCTTTACTTCGCATACTTCTTAGACCTCCTTAACAGAATGATGAAGAATGGGCCTCCGACCACACTCATAATGATGGATGCGGATACCTCATACGGAGCAGCTATCGTTCTTCCGATGGTATCTGCCAGCAGGAACGTAAACGCTCCGAACAAAGCACTAAATGGAACTAATGCCTTGTGGTCGCTTCCTACTAAAATTCTTCCGATATGCGGAACAATCAGTCCTAAGAAACTAATCACTCCGGCTACTGCTGTGGAAATACTTGCAAGCAATACTGCTATCAGTGAAATCACGATACGCATTGCATTGACATTGATTCCAAGGCTTCGTGCTGTCTTATCTTCCAGTGCTAACAGATTACACATCTTCGTCATAATCAGTGCCAGAACCAGTCCGACAATTACATACGGTACTAAGGTTTTCACATCATCCCAAGTTTTCATTGTGATATTACCATTGACGATGGCTGCCACGCCAGACATGTTTCCGCCATTCATTGAATTCAACGCACTGGATAATCCGGTGAACATTGCATCGACTGCCACACCGACAAGGATAATTCTCAGAGGACTTAATCCCCCTTTCCATGACAGGCTGTAAACTAAGACAAATGCAATCACACCACCAAGAAATGCAAATAATGGAGTGAAGAAAAATAAAGTCGGTGCAAATGCGGTAATGAGTACCGCCGCAAAACTTGCTCCACTGGAAATACCGATGATTCCCGGATCGGCAAGTGGATTTTTTAATACCGCCTGAAATAACACACCCGATACCGCTATCGCAGCTCCGGCTAACATGGAGATTACAATTCGTGGGAATCGTAAGTCATAGATTGTTGCTACGTCTTCATTGTACTTTACAAATAATCCTTTCAGTAGTTCCGGGAAGCTGACTTTCAGGCTTCCGATATTCACTGCCGCAAAGAATAATGCAACCAGCAATACGATCATTACAATAAAGGAAATTGCTGCTTTTGCTGTTTTCCGATGCTTTCTTGCTTTATCCTGACCGGAGAGGCTCTGGACTTCCATTTCGGAAGTCTCAGAAGTATTTTTTAATTCTGTCTCTTTCATCTGTCCTCTCCTTTCTACTTGCTCTGCTGTTCGTTGTATTTTTCAGTTGCGTCAGAATCCTTTGCTTTCTTCTGTGCATTATCACTGGTTTCTTTTGCTTTTGCTGAATCTTCATCACTTTCCGGATAAAGGATTGGCTGTAATTCTTCCAGTGCCTGTGGATACTTAAACGTAGCACTCATGCCGAAATATTCATAAGTCAGATCATAAACTCTGCCGTTCTTCACCGCATCGAAATGCTGCCAGATGTCATTCTCCGAGAAGTCTTTATTGAACATCTCTACCACCTGATCCGGCAGTGCATGTGCGGCACGTAAAATAATATCCGGCTCTTTGGTTTTCATGTCCTCAGTATTTACGGTCAAAAATTCCTGATCGGTGTCAGAGTATACATTCTCTCCACCTGCCAGTTCCACCAGACTTCCTACATAGGAATTCGGTGTTGCGATAATATAAGACCCCGGAAGTCCCATCAGGATCATTACCTTCGGATGATCTTTTCCTTCATTCTTTTTCTTATAATCATCATAGAATTCTGTAAACTCGTCCACCAGTTTCTGTGCCTGATCTTCTCTGTCGAAAATCTCACCTAACTCCTGAATGGAACGGTACATACCCGGCACACTTCTAAGATTCAAAAACGCCCAGTCTGTATCGATTGCTTCATATTTCGGCTGCAGATCACTCTGCAATGACACCGGACTTAAAATCCAGTCTGGATTAAGTGAGGATACAATCTCCATATCCGGACTCATGGCTGTTCCCACGGTTTCCACATCTTTGTATCTGTCTGGAATTGTGGACACGGTACTGCTGCAAACACCAACCAGATCCAGTTCCAGCTTGTCACAGATATCTGCGGTTGCCGGAGAAGTCGCTATGATTCTTGGGCTTTCTTTCATTGCCTGTACTTTTTTCTTGGCTGCTTCTACGGCTGCCTTTTCTTCCGGATCGTCAATCTCTAAAAGAGACTTGGCATCTTCATCGGAAGAGTCCTTGTCAGATTTACTGTCAGAAGTCTTTTTATCAGCCGTCTTACTGCTGTCCGTCTCATCTGTACTGCTCTCTGTCTGCGTAGCAGAATCACTGCTTTTCTTTCCCTGACTCTGGTCTACACAACCTGCCAGAGAAAAAATCATGGTCATTGCAAGGAGAACAGCCGATGCTTTTTTCAAACGCCTATTCATCATCGTCCTCTGCACCTCCCCAACGTTTCCAGTTCTTACGGAAGAAATAAATCACTCCGGATACTGCTCCAAGCAGAATCAGACCTGTTACTACAACTGCCAATGCAATCTGGAAAATCCGGTTGCCGGAAGAAGTATTTCCGCTATCGGAATCGCTGTCACTTGTTCCATCTTTCGCAGTAGAAAGACTTAATCCTTCTGAAGAATTTACTGGATTTTCTGTATCCAGTGAAGAAGAATCACTGCTCGGTTTTGCTGCTTCTGTAATACTACTTTCCAGTTTCTTTGATGAGCTGGAAGAACTGCTTTTATCAGATGAGCCGGAACTCTGAAGAGAAGAATTACCAGAACCCAAACTGCTGTTTCCACTTGAAGTAGAACCTGAATTATCTACTGAACCAGAACCACCGGACTCTGCCGCTGTTCCATTCGAGCTTTCTGTTACCATAGTTGCGTTCATATCGGTATTGTTACCCTCGCTGTAGTCACTCGGATACAGATAGAAAATAACATTTCTTCCCATCGGCTCTACATACATCTCGCCTCTGACAATACAATTTTCACTTGGCACACGCATACACACATCGGCTGTTGTACCATTACTGTCTGAACCATTTCCTGTAATACCGATTTCTGATGGTGTAGACCAGCCGGAATCACCTACATTCTGTACCTGAAAGCTATGTCCACTGGTGTAGTCCATCAGACTCATGCGGATGGTCAGATAATAAGCTCCATCGTCTGTTACTTCCAAGATACCATTGCTGTATACACAACCTTCCACCATGCCCTGTCCTGTTGCATAGGAACTCTCTCCACCGGAATCTTCGATTACTCCGGTAACCGGGTGTGCATAACATCTGTTGATTGCACAACTATACACTGTCCCGCTTGCGGCGTAAGCCTTAACAGCAGGAAAGCCTGCCATTAAAGTAATGGCAAGCACACAAGTCATAATGGCAGACAATATTTTGTTTTTTTTCGCTGCTAATTTCATTCCTTATCTCCTGTTAAATGAATTTGGCAGACTCCCAGTCCCGAAGGAATGGGAGGGTTCGTCTGCCAAATCACTACTTATTATTTTACGTTTGCTTTTTTCTTTCTGTTGTACTCCATGATTCCTGCCAGTAAAGCGACTCCTCCGAGAAGAAGGATAGCTGCCCACAGGGTATTGTTCTGTACAACATCACCAGTCTTAACGTTGGATGCTGATTTCAGGCTGGAACCTGATCCAAGGCTGGATGTTCCACTCTTCAGACTTGAAGAACCACTTCCAAGTGAGGAAGAACCAAGTTTGCTGCTTCCAAGAGAACTGCTTCCAAGGGTATTATTTCCAAGTGAGCTGTTTCCAATAGAAGAATTACTGTTGTTATTTCCGTTGGAATTACTATTATTGTTGTCGTTCTTATCAAAGTCTGGATCATCGGATGTTGTTGCTTTTAATGAGCTCCAATCCAGTTTCAGGAATACTGGCTGTGTACCTGTGCCAGAACTGATAGCGTCCATAATCGGAACGAATACCTGTAACGGAACATATCCATCATCCAGAGCTTCCGGAATAAGCTCGAATGTTACTTCATCTGGATAGTTTGTTCCGTACTGGTCAGAAACCAGTGAGCCATCGCTGTTCTTCTGATAGCTGTCAACTGTAACATCAGCAAGTGTTCCCTGCGGATTACCATACTTATCAGGTGTATAACCTGTTTTGAAGTATTTAAGCTGGCTTAAATATCCAAGTTTCTGTCCTACTGTCAATCCGTTGAAGTTCAGAGTAATGTAATATTTGCCATTCTTCACTGTCAGTTTAATTGTATGGTTGATTGCTTCATTTGACATAGAATAAGTATTCTTGTCTACTTTCACCATTGTTCCATAGATAGAGTAAACTCCATCAGCAAGGTTCTTGATATCCAGTTTTCCATCACTCTTCTTTGCTAACTGCTGGATTGCTTCTGTCAGTTTTGTCACCTGATCATCTACCAGTTTCTGTGATGCAGAATCATTATCCATTACATTCTGAGCACGACCTACTGCACTCTGTAATGTTGCAAGAGAGCTTTCTGTATAAATGTCTGTCTGGCTTAAATATGTCTTTGCTTCTGCAATCTTGCTTTCCAGTTTGCTCTTATCTACAACTTCTTTTTCTACCAGTCCGTTTAATGCAGTTGTCAGAGATTTCTCTGCTGCTGCAACTTCTGACTCTGTTGCTTTTGGATTTGCTGCAACATTCTCAGCCAGTGTAATTGCTGTATTCAGGACTGTCAGGCTGTTACTTTCGTAAACATCTGTTTTTGCAACTTCAGCTTTTGCTTTTTCAATCAGGGCATTTAAGTTTGTCTTATCAACAACTCTTAAGCTGTCAAGTGCTGTCTGAAGTGCTGTAACCTGTGCTTGAACTTCTGCCTTGGTAGCATCTTCTTTTGCTGCTACTGCCTGTGCATTTGTGATTGCTGTCTTTAATGCTTCTAATGTTGCAGAAGTATAAACAACATCGGTACGATTTGCTTCTGCTGTTGCTTTTTCAATCAAAGCATTCAGTTCTGTCTTGTCTACGATCTGAGTTTCTACTGCATCTACGGCTGCCTGTAAAGCTGTCACCTGCAGATCAATTTCTTTCTGTGTAGAATTCATATCATTGTAAACATCCTGAGCTGTCATGTAAGCCGCATTTAAAGCGTTCCAGTACTCGTCAGCAACATCCCCTTGCTGCATACCGGATACCTGATTCAGAAGTGCTTCAATTACGCTGTTGTCTCTCTCTACTCCTGTCTCCTGTTTGATGTTTGCCCAGTCGATAGAAACTCTGGCAACCTTTGTACCCTGTCCTTCACCGATGCTTTCCATAACCGGAACATAAACCTCTACATAGAACAGGTTATCGTTCAGTTCAATCGGGATTGATAATTTCTTCGGATACCAGTTTCCTTCTGTATTCTTGTCGTAATACTCAGAGTTCTTATTATTAAATGAATCGTAAACATCTGTGTACTCTTCTAATACTGTTGCATCGGAAGCTTCATATTTTACCGGATAATTATATTTGTTGTATTCAACCGTATCCATATCTACTTTTTTCAGTTTATACAGATATCCTGTCATTCCGGCAAACTGCATAGACTGGAAGTTCATCTCCAGTGTCACTTCGCCTTTACCCGTAACTCTTACAATTCCGGTCTGAACCATGGAAGCATTTCCCATAGAATCTTCATCGGATGTTGCATTGAGCATTTTGATCGGTACGGAATATGTACCTTCAAAAATCTGCGGATAATCTTTGAAAAGATCACTCTGTTTGTTCTTAACAACAAGTGCTTCATAAGAAGAGGTCAGCAGTTTTGTCTGCTTTTCTACTTCTGCTTTTGTTGCATTGACATCAGCGGATACTTTCTGAGCAGATTTGATTGCTGCCTGGAAACTATTCCAACTGTTGTCTGTATAAGTACCGTCATTTTTCTTGGTCAGTGCATTTTCGATATAGCCATTTAATTCTGACTTATCTACTGCATCATCCAGACGAACAAGTGCTTTTACTGCTTTATCCAGCTTGTCAACCTGTTCTTTCATTTCATCTGCTGTCGCATCAGATTTTGCCAATACTTCTTCAGCTTCCTTGATTGCAGACTTCAAATTCTCATAGCTGTCTTTTGTATAATTTGCTTCTGCATAATTATTTTTCGCATCGGAAACTGCCTGATCCAGTTCTGCTCTTGCTTTTACTTCTTCTTTCATTACAAGACCTGCTGTTGCTGTATCCAGAGCTGTCTCTGCTGCTGTGATTTCTGACTGGAATGCCACCTTATCTGCCTGAACGCTTTCTGCTGTAGCAATCGCATCTGTTAATGCTGCAAAAGAATCGCTTGTATAATTTTTCTCTTCTAATACTTTTGCATCATTCAGTTTTGATTCCAGATCGGATTTTTTAATTTCCTGTTTTACTGCAGATTTTAAATCAAGATTTAACAGGAGTTCTGCTTCTCCGCTTTCTGTTGTTACTTTTACTTTATGGTTTTCTACATTTGCAGGAAGTTTCACTACAAGTCTGCCTGCGTCTGTATCTGCATCCGCATATCCGGCACCCTTGCGATACTGCATACCGGTAATTCCGTCCACGTACAGATAAGCAGTTACATTGCCGTCTTTATCTGTATATAAACGAGCAGATTTTAATCCTGCATTCAAATCACTTGCTGTTCCATCCTGATTGGTAAGTGTTGCCTGTACTTCGTAAACACCTTTTTCCATGGAAACGGCTGTTGACATCGGTACAAGTGCATCTACTGCTGACTGAAGGTCTGCGGATGCCTGATCTGCATTTTCTTCTGTTACCTTTCCTTCCTGAGCAGTAATCACTGCCTGAAGGTCTGCCCAGCTTTCTGCTGTATAATCTGCTTCATTTAATGCTTTGGCATTTTTCAGGACTTTATTGTATTTGTCAAGTCCAGTTGCCTCTTTTAATCCGCTGATTGCATCAGAAATTTCTTTATCTAATGCTACGATTTCAGAATCGTTTGCAGAAGTTGTTCCGTCGATTACCTTCTGAGCTTTTGCTACTGCGTCAGATAATACTTTGTAAGATTCCTCTGTATAATTGTCGGCTGTATATTTAGATGCTTTATCAACTGCTACAACTAAAACAGATTTATCGTGGGTTGGCTCGTTAATTTCTGCCACAGGTGTTAAACCAGATAAAGTCATAAATGCAGTTCTGCATCCTTCACCAGATCCAGGAACTTTATGCTGAAGTTCATCCATGATAGGAACAAAGAAGTTCAAATATACCCCATCATCTCTGTCTGCTGATTCTGGAAATTCAAAACCTACGCTCTTCGGATAATATAAGTCATATTCTTCCGCATAGGAATCCATATCTGTGCTTCCCGAATCATTTAGGTAGTAACTATAATAATCAAGCGGTGTATATTCACTTAATATCGGAAGTCCGTTTTCTTCTGTCTGCTCATTATTTGCCCAGAATATTCCATTTGTATAACCATATCTGCCCGTAATCACAATTCCTTGTGTATCAAAATAGATATGTTTCTTTCCATTCTCTACTACCAAACGAGCTGAATCATTTACAACCGCAGAATTGCTCATAGACAATCTATCCGGCTGATCCTGCTGCCACATAGTAACATTAACATTATATGTTCCGTCCTGGATTTCTGAAATATCTACTTTATCCGCTTTTTGTGTAATGGCGATTGTATTATAAACACGAGTAGTGCCTGTTATAACCAGTTCATCGCCCTCCATGTGAATACTTCCATCATCATTTTTATAGGAAGATGAATCAAAATACTCTATCGGATTAAACATTTCATTTACTGGATAATACCATTGAACTTCTATTTTGCTCGTATCCCAGTCTTTCGGAATTTTTACTCTTAATTCTACTGCTCTCGATGGAATAACCTGCGAGTCATTCATTTTTAATGACAAATTATAGATCAATGCTTTTGAAGCGTTTCCTGCTAATAAAGAATAATATTTGTTATATTCACTATCTTCATCTGAGGTTTCCTGTAAAAGTTCTGCTCCAAATTTTGCTTTACTATTAACTGTATAGTTATCTGTTACAAGTGTAACATCACCATCTGTCAATTCGAGTTTTTCTTTCGGTGTTGTTCTTACTCGCAATTCTCCATAGTAGGTACCATCTTCTGTTTGTATCTCAACCTGTTTTCCAAAAATAGCTTCTTCTAAGTTTTCGTATTCAATGGAAAATTTTCCATCTTCCAAAATATTGTCTGAATAAACAGAAATATACTTATTCTTTTTTACTTCTCTCGAATACGCATACATATATTGGCGATATGAAGAAGTTGAAGGATAAGTACACTCGCCTAAATCCTTAATTTCTTCAAGTACTCTTATTGAATCAATGCTACTTGTCTCTGCTGTAACAGTAACTTTTCCATTCTCAATTTTTGCTTCACAAGTACCACTAAACAAATCATTTGCAGTTTTTTCTTCTGCTACAAATCCTGTGAAATCCGGTGAATCTCCAACACTGGTTACAACTTTAGAAAGCTCCAATCCAATATTTTTATAATTTTCTTCGTTAATCTCTTTAGCAACTACTGCATTATTTACATCAAATGTAAATTTTCCGTTTACAATTCCGTACATATAGCTTTCCAAGTCATCATCTGTTCTTCCATAACTATAGAAAGCTTTAGTATACATCGTTCCTTCCAGTGTATCCACATCAAAAGAATACCACGACACACCCGTTGTTGCTTTTTCAACAGAATAATTTTGAATGTATTTATCATTCCACTCTTCATTAATTTGTCCTTGTTCCTTCAAATATTCCGTTGCCTCTGATGGATTTTCCTCATTATTAGCAATATATTTTTCTGGAATATTAAAAGTTCCCATAGGTGCATTCGAAGGTGCTATATCATCTGAAATTACACCCGGTTTTGAGAACTGCAAAATATCAATTTTTTCATAATTTTCAATCTGTAAGGTTACATGATATGTTCCATTATCATTCTTTTTTACTAGTGCAACATTATCCATGTAATCCTGAACTGTACCCGAATAAGGCTCCTCCGTAAGCAGTTTTCCAGAAGGTCCATAAAAAGTCAGTGGAACAACATATTCATTTTGGTTATCTAACTCTGTATTTGCGGTATTTGTTTCTTTCTGTTCACCAGCAAACGCTTGTATATTCATACCGCCAAGTAACATACTTGTACTCAATACAAAGGCTAATATCTTTTTTATTTTTTTCATTTTTCCTCCGTATCAATTAAAACAAGCTGCTGCACTTTTGGGTACAGCAGCTTGCTTTACATACATATTTACTTATTTTATTTTGCTGTGATGTCTGTAAGTTTCAAATATCCTGTTGCGTTCATCGGCATACTTCCAACGTATGTTGTGAATTTACCAGTAATTACACAGCCTTCATAAATTGTAGATGCATCTAAACCTGTGAATGTGAAGTAGTAATCTGTTACGCCATTAGTTGTAGTCTGTTTCGGAGTAACTGTTTTTCCATTAACTACCATTTTTCCTAAATGTCCAGTCAGACCTAAATATGTAATCTCATGAGTATGAACAACAAGTGTTGCCTCATCATCTGCAATCGTAATTTCTGCACGCATATCATTGAGTGCAGCATCTCCCATAGATGTTGTTGTACAAGCTGAGTTCTTATAAAGATTCTGCTTTGCTGTGTACTTACCATCTGCTAATGAATCTGCAGCAAACGCTGTAACTCCCATTGCCATTACCATTGTTGCTGCTAACAGTGTAGCAACTAATTTCTTGATCTTTCTCATAACTGTAATCCTCCTTTTCTCATCTTGGTATTAGCTTTTTGCTAATAAATTTTTAGTTATGATGTTTAGAGTTCTATGAGAATATTTCCGGTTACCCGTATCTAACTCCTTGTCTGAAAGATACCATAATTTGCCATTCAATGTCAACACTATTTTTTACAGGTTTGTTGCCTGAATAGCAACAAATAAGCCGCTATTTCCTTTGATTTTGTTGCTATTCAGACAACAATAGGCGTAAAAGTGCCGTTATTGATAGTGTTTTATCAACAACGGCACTTTATTGAATTTTTTTCTTATTTTGTTACATGATATGCGTAAATGAGAATTTTTCTCACTTCTTATTTATACCCAGAAATATAATAGTGCAGTGCTTTCCGGCATGTGCATTGGTCCTACGCTGCAGGTAACGGTAACTGGTACAATTCCCATCGTGCCAATCCCCGTCCATCGGTGGATTCTGCACGCTTCCATCGGGATTTTCACTATATTATTCTCTATTCTTGCTTCTTCCAAAACTTCATTATGCTCATACTTCAATGTTTTCAGTTTTCCAGCCATCATTTCACCACTCACTCTGGAGTGTGCTGCCATCTCTTTCAGCTTTAATTCCAGATAGCTTTCTCCATTCTCCTGAACGATTTCGGCTATTTCTTCAAATCCTCTCATCGCCATAGAGTCTCTTCCCTGCCCCTGCTTTTTATTCATCCGGTAAAGCCGGAACACTACCGGATGCCTTTCACATTTCTGCAGATTGTGCTGTATCTCCTGATCCAGTTCATTCTCTTTTTTCTTGTATACTGATTTTTTCTCTGTATAGGCGTTAATCATCAGTTCCAGCATGTGGATGTCGATATTCTCCACCATAACATCCAGTGATTCCTCGATTTCTTCCGGTTTTGCACCGATTTCTTCCAGATATTTTTCAAGATTCTCATACAGCTTGGTATATCTTTCCAGCCATTCTTCACCTGCTGCGGTAAATTCCAGTGATTCTGTCAGGATTCCTCTTTCTATGCAGTTCTTAAAATAACGGTTTACCGTTGATCGATTCACGCCATAAGATTCTGCGATACTTCCCTGAGCTCCACGTTTCTTTTCTACTCTTGACAGACCTTGTAAATATTGCAGTTGCAGCATCGTAGGTCTGTTCTGTCTCTTTAGATGTTCACCTTTTTCCATTTTCCTGTTCCTCTCTTCGTCACCATACATGAATATTCAATTCCCGATAATCGATTGGCAATGGCTTCTGTTCAAAGCGTGTAATCGCAATGATTGCCACTGCTTCTGTAATCGGGATTCCTGTATTCGCAGTATAAGTACAGATGTCTGTCGGTAACTGATAAACACCTTTTTCTTCTTTCGCCTGTATCCATTCATCATCTCTTCTGTACCATACATAGCCGATGGATTCGTCTTTTTTTGTCTTGAGCAGGAAGCAGTTCTGTGACTTTTTCACTCTTAATATGACAGAGTGTTCCAGTTTCCCGTACTCTGGTGCAAGGAACCTTGGATTGCGTCGTTCCGGTTCATACAGTCCGAATGCCATCGGGAACTCACCATCCTCATAAAAGGTATACAAGTCCATATCGTCATAAACTCTGTCGTATACGTCACCGTACTGCAGAAAGTTTTCAATTCCTTTTAACCCTTCCGGACTGATATAATGTTCCACTCTACAGGCATCTTCCTGCGCCCTCTGCTGATCCATTCCACTTACCATCTGAAAGAACTGTGTCAGTTTCTCATGGCGTGCAAGGCACTCCATACCTTCCAGTTTTCCCTTATCGCTCAGTTCCAGATGTCCGTTTTCCGGCTCACACAAAAATCCTTTTTTCACCAGACTTCGCACCAGGCCTGCCGCTTCATATCCGGTTATGTTCACTTCTCTGGCATACTCTTTCGATGTGATCTGTCTGCCCTGCCTCCATGCCCGGTAGACATATTCCAGAAGATCTTCTTCCAGTTCGCCTCTGGCTTTTGTCACATCAATATTTCTGTTTTCAATCTTTCTTCCCATGTTACCTTTCCTACCTGTCTTTTTTAATATTCATCCGCTACACGATATCCGGTATTTTCTGCAAAAGCCTTCCATCCAGTAAGCATATCGTTTTTTTCTTAGAACCTTTCTTTTTCTCTGCGACAAACCCCAGATTACAGGTGAAGTGTATTTCACCCAACCACTGCTGTTCGTACTCTATGTGAAATGCTGTGGCAGGAATTTTGATGCTGTGATCGTTTTCTTCTGCCTTCTTCCAGATTCCATGCATGTTCTGATACCAGATTGTCCTGTCATCCTCATTTTCTGGATGCTCCGTTAGTTCCAACCAAATTTCCCAAGGTTCTATGTGCAGCCAGCCATCCCTTTCAAACCGCATATCTTCAATAGCTGCTTTTCTCTCTTTTCCGATCTCTGTGGTGTAAAAGGAATACCACATCTGATACTTTCCCGGTTTCAACTTCTTCCAAAGCGTGTGGCAGTCTACACTTTTCGGAATGGAACTTCTTCCACCGTCATTGATAAATTTCCATAAATTGTCGATTTTGTCCGGATCGGATACCTCACACGCCATGAGTCTGCCGTCCCTGTCCGCTGTCTTTTCATTGACTCCGCTCATTTTCAAGAACTGATTCCAGCCTTCGGCTGCCCGCTGCAGTTGTCTCGCATACTCCGTTCCGCTTTCTGTCAGTGCCGGAATCTTCGCATCACTGTCCGTTTCCAGAAAACCTTCTTCTTGCAGTTTCTTAATGTTCGTTTTCCAGTGATACTCGGTCAGGTCATAGTCTAATACGATGATTCTTTTGATCTGCTTATCATCCTCCTGCCTTTTCCGCATCTGGAAAATCGTCCGCAGAATATCTTTTTGCATGTATTCTTTTGCCACTTTCTTTGTTTCCATTACTTTTTTTCCTCTGTTTCTTGTTTCCCGATTACGCTTTGGTTAGTCGGTTCAAACCATGTATTTTTAATTATATTGTCCTTTTTTCAGGTTTGTCAATGCATTTTCCGCTACAACATTATAATTCCATATAAAAATATCCAAAAATATGTTTTTATTTCTTTTTTCACATACTTTTGGATATTTTCATAGTTAATTTCCTGTTTCCTTTAATTTTGACTCATCCGTAGTCTGTGTGTCAACGCAGACTGCATGGATGGCAAGCCGCTTGCTGTATCCATTCCCTGTACAGGTAGAAAGTGTCAGTATCTTGTTACTGGTCTGCGGATTTACTCCTGTATCAACATCGGAATCTTTTATCATCTGATCGATAAATTTCTGATACTCTTCGCCCGGCTGGTATCCTACTTTATACACATCACCGCCATTGACCGCATCTTCATAAGAGAAGATTCGATAACGGTAGGCGGTTGTCTCAGAATATACAGTGAAGTATTGATTCTTTTTCCAGAATCCGTCATCCTTATATTTTTTCAGGCTCCCGAACATGCTTCCGTCATTCATATTGTGACCGTAGATGATGTTGTAATAATCCGAAAAATCAGATTTGTTAAGACCTTCCAAAAAGATACACCCTGCGATGTGGCTGTTGCCATGCAGGTCGGTTCTCAGATATTTCTCATTGTCACCTGAATACAGAATTGGATAATTGATGCCAAGTTCGTCCTGATTATCAAACCGTATCCATCCGATAACATCTGGATTCTCGGCTTTCAGTTTGTCAAACTCTACTTTTACGTCTGTTGCCCACCAGTCTTTTTTCTTCTGTTTTCCATCATCTGGTTCGGACTCATCATTTACATACTCTTCGGCAAGTTTGTCATAATCTCTGGCAGATTTCCATCGGTCGATGTATGGGGGCAGGATATGCATAAGTGCTACCCCGATTAAAACCACTGCCAGAATGATCCATATCAGCCATCGGTATGAGCTTTTTTTCTTCATGTTGTCTCTCCCATTTTTCCTGTTAGTTCTCTCGAACCACTATCGTCATTATGGAATGTGTGGTCAGAATTGTCAATCTTTTTCTTCTGGCGTACTGTCTATTTCCTGTCCGTCTGCCCCTATCTGTCTATCTGCTCCTGTTTCTCCATCTGCTTCTGCCTGTCCGTCTACGAGGTCGTAGCTCATATCGAGTAAATCCAGAACTTTTGAATCGCTGACAGAACCATCCAGCGGAACTGCCAGCCAGTGCTTCTTGCCCATGTACTTTGCCGGAGCAAGGTGATACATTTCGATGTAGTTGCCTATCATGTCCGGCTCTGCCTGAACCTCCATGAAAGTTGTTCTTTCGGCTGGTTGGTAAAAGATGGCATAAGGTGCGGCGGTTCTTGGGTTTTTGAAGATGGTGACGGGGTATCCGGATTTGTTGATGGTGTCTGGATGGGTGGGGTATTGCTTTTGGATGTATGTGAATATTTCTTGTTGGTTCATGTGGGATCCCTTCTTTTTCTCATAATGAATGGATGACCTCTGCCATCCATTATCATTTATTATAACTTTTCTGATTCACTTATTACAATAGCTTTTTTAACAAGTTTTCTTGTCTTGGAGTTTAAAAGAAAGCTACCAGTTTTTTTCCTCTGATAGCTTTCCATTCATTCTTATTCTGTTGGGAACATCGCTGCTTCCAACTTATTCATCTCTGTATCCAAAAGACCATATTTTCCTGAGTTATCTTTTTCCACGGATACGTTTACAGTAACAGCTTTTCCATATCTGTTCTTTTCAAGACTCTTCTGGACACTTTCTGTTAATACAGCTGCAAAGACTTCCGGATCATTTCCATCCAATCCCTGCTTTATTTTTTCATTGCTTACCTCTGTAGAGCTTTGTTGCAATGTCTGAAATACATTGGATGGTTCAACTTGTACACTTACTGTATAGACTCCATCCTCTTCTTTCACATCTTGTACTTTGTATTTTGCCAGTTTCTTTACTTCTGTCAGTTTTTCCGCATAATCAGCAATTCCTTTATCCGTAATGTTATCGGAATCATCAAATTGCTGTTGGATACTCTCATTAAAATCCTCTTCGATTTCTTTCTTGGCATCTTTTTCCGAGATTTCTAACAGATTCGCATAGTCCTTATATTCTCCATGATAGTGTGCATCAAGAGAACTTTGGACGTAGGATTTGGCATCAAAGTCTGGTTGTCTGGAGCAAGCTGATAACAATATACATACTATAATTCCTATACTTATGCACAAAACACAATTCTTCTTTTGCATATTCTCTCCTTCACGCTTTATTTATCTTCAATTTTTATCGAAAATAACATTTTTAAATACTGTTCTATTGACTCCTTTTGAACTTTTCTTTCAATATTATATGGAATGCACATAAAAAACTCCACATAACCATTATCAATAAAACTCAGCAATACTTCTCCATTTTCTGTTAAAAAATGTACATATTTTTTATTACATTTACTTTCAAATTTAATATTCGACATTTGCTTGTATATTTTTTTGTAATGATTTTTTATGCTTACTTCATCTGTACAATCAGTTCCATCACCTATCAAAAAAGAAATATACAACTTATCATAATCTTCATTTCTATATGTCATATAAGAATCTGTATGACCATCACCAATATTTTTATAATGCTCATTTGGAATCGAATAACTAATTATTTTCCCCTCTAATGTTTCAAATCTTTCTGTTTCATCAATTCTAATTTCACATGGTTCAAACATTTTTTTTATAAACAAGCCCAATTCATAATCCGACATTTCTATAAAATTAATATAATCTTTTTCTTCCGTTTTTCGCGAATATCCCCCTCTATTATTCCGTTCCCATCTTCTAATTTCTAATTCATCTCCATTTTGTTTCAAATCAATTCTTTGATAATTCTTGGAAAATGTTGGAAAACTTTTATATTTTGTTTGTTTCCAAAAATTGTTTAATTGAGATTCGTCTACTTTTGGGGAACTTTCTGCAATTTTTATTCCTTTTCTAATTGCACAGCCTATCTTATCTATTGTTTCTTCAGCCATAATTTCAATTGTAGGTTCGATAGAAATATAACATCCCATAAACCTTTCAATGGCATTAGGCACAATTAAGAAACCATATTTTTGATTATAATATACAGAAATCATATCCGTTTTCTCCTCTCTATTACTTAAGGGGAATAAAATATTCCCCTTAAGCTATTTACTTTGCTATTATTTTCCTACTGTAATAATGAGTTTAACACCTTTATCAATACCATGTTTTGTAGCATTATTAACTGCATTTATCTGAGCTTCGCTTAATGTTACATTTGGAACAACTACTTGTAATTGTCTACCCACTATTTCTTCCGCATTAACAAATTTACCATTAAATGTTTCTCCTATAAATCCTGAAACTTTATTAATGTCCTTGACAATTACCTTTTCCAATTTATTACCATTTTGATAAGTCTTTGCACCTAAGTCTCGGCTTTTAACACTAGTCACAACACCATTTTCTACTTTATCTATGGTCGGGAAATTGTGTCCCAAGTTATTTCCCATAGCTTTGTCAATAATATCTCCTCGCTCTAATGGTGGTTTTTCCCAAGTGCCTTCTGGCAATTTTGTTTCGGTTACTTCTGCAACTAATTTTTTAAACGATTTATCAATCCCATCATTATGGGTACTTCCTGCACTCCTTACTACATTCAAAAGTTTCCCAGCCCCATAACTAAGGCCACCCATAACGCCACCTGTCACTGCTCCTGCAATACCACCGACTAACGTATCTTTTGCTACTTGTTTCAGACTATTTCCAGACAAACCTGAATTCACTGCACTATATGAAGCTCCACCAATAGCTCCAATAACTGCTCCTGAAACCATCGCCGTTCCTAAGCCACCCATTGCTGGCAATGCTGCCAGAACTGCTCCTGCAGCCAAACCGCCTGTTGCAGCAACTACAAGACCAGAAACTGTAACCGCAGTTATACCAATGGCTACTTTTTTCACCGCATTCCAGTCTACTTTTCCAAGCTTATCTGTAATACGATTTGTTGTCGTACACATATGTCGTACCACTTCTGAGCGGATTTCTGCCGTTCTTTCTGAAACATAGGATTTGAAAGATGTATAAGTTTTTCCAATTTTCTGTACCCCATTGCTTACAGAACGAATAAACTGACTTCCTCTGGATGTGATCTTTTGATATGTACTGCTACTGGTTACACGATTTTTCACAGATTGATATGTCTGTTTTGCATGTTTAGCTGCATTTTTGGCAGTTTTTGCTACCCCCTTCACTGTGTTAACAATAGTTTTTGCTGCTTTCTTAGCTGTATTTACTACTGTTTTGACTACCTTTTTCGCAGTATTAACGATTTTCTTGCCGACACTCTTGACTGCTTTCGCTGCTTTTTTAGCTGTACTCTTAATCCTGCTCCACAATGAATGTCCTGTCGGATCACTGTAATTCAGCGGATTATTGGTCGTATAATCGTAGCGGTTTCTGGTCAATGGATTTTCTGTCGTTCCAAGGTCACTATCTTCAGTTGTAAAGGTTCCGTTCTCTGCGTTATAGTATCTTGCCCGCAGATACTGAAGTCCTGTTTTTACATTTGTGGACTCCCCATTGTAACCGTAGTAATTGACACCGTCTGCTGTTCCTGATGTAAGGTTACCGTATGAATCATACTGATAACTGTTCGTCAGATTAGCTGTTTCGGTCAGGATTCCGGTCACGCTGTTTCTTCCGTCATATAAATAATAACTGCTTTCTTCCGATTTATCAACGCTTACCCGTTCTCCGATTCCACTTTCTCCATAAGTATAAGCCTGACGTACTTTCTCGTCTGCTCCATACTCTGCAAGGACTTCTGTATTCTCGCGATTGATATCGTTGATATACTCTGTCAGTGTGCATCCTTTGGCATTGGAACCGCCTTTTACCAGAGAGGCAAGCTGCTCTTTCGGGCTGTTTCCATCTTCGGTACGCTGGTTCGCCGGGATCAGGACTTCATCGCCATAGCAGTCTTCCCATTTATAGGTGTTATCAAGTTCGAATACCCGGTTGTTATCTCCATCGTACATGGCTGCCATCAGGACTGTTCCACCCTGTTTTACTACTGCCAAACGATTCTCTGCTGTGTATTCATAAGTAACCGGATCTGCACTGTTTGTCTTATCACATTCCTGGATCAGATTGCCATCTTTATCATAGCTGTAGGTTGTTCCCGGATCGCCCCAGATCTTTGCATTGGTGCGTTTGATGAGCTGGTTGGAATCGTTGTACTTATAGTTATATTTTGCTTTGCTGACACCATCCTCGATCTTCTCGTAAGAGGTCCGGTTTCCAATCTTGTCATAAGTATAATTATGGACTGTCTTTTTACCGCCCTCTGCTTTTTCTGTACAGCGTGTCAGTTCCCAGTTGTCATCGTATTCATAGGTACGTGTCGTCTGGATCTCTTTTTCCTGATGCTCACAGTCTGCTTTGTCTGTCTCTTTCTGTGTATCGCCCCAGTTGTACCAGTCTTCCCAGCTTGGCGTCTTTCTTGTTCCAGCTTCCAGTTCCGTAGCTGTTTCTCCAACTACATATCCCTGATCATTGTACTTGTACTCATAAGTACTGATTACTTTGCCGCAGGAACCACAGGTATTCACAATCTTTGTGATATGATCTTCTGCATCGTAAGATACTTCCGTCTTTGTTCCATTACTTCTAGTAACTTCTGTCACACGGTTCAGTGCATCATGCTTGTAAGTGGTTACTTTTCTATTACGGTCTGTCAGTTTTACCAGATTATCATTTAAGTCGTATTCATAGCTGATCTTTGTCCCATCCGGGTATACGATTGCCTGCAGATTATCTGCGTCATCATAAACGTAGCTGACATCCTTTTTCGAACCGCTTGTCACTTTGGTGATTCTTCCAAGTGCATCGTATTCGTAGCTGCTCTTGCCTGTCTGATCCTTCATGGATACCCGTTCCCCGGCACTGTTATATGCGTAGGTCACGTCCTTTTCGGATGTCTCGCCTTTTGCGTCCTGATAAGATTTCTCCAACAGGTCATTCAGTTTGTCGTAATCATACGTGGTTTTCTTGCCGCTTGCCTGTGTATGTCCGGTCAGTCTGCCTTTTTCATCATAGTCGAATTTCTCCGTTCTTCCTGCCGGATCTTTGATGGATGTCAGGTTGCCTTCTAAGTCATAAGTATAATTCGTTGTCTTATTTGCTGCATTGGTGAAGGTCACCAGGTTATCCATGTTGTCGTAACCATAAGTTGTTACACCGCCAAGGGCATCAGTTACTTTGGTCAGGTTGTCATTCTTGTCATATTCCAGATGGCTCTTTAATCCGGTCTTATCTGTAACAACCTGAATATTCCCATGTGCATCGTAATCAAATCCCGTTGTGAATCCACGCTTGTCTGTAATAGAAGTTACCCTGCTGTCCTTATCATAGGTATAGGATTCCTTCTGCCCCAGTGCATCGGTCTCTTCTGTTACACGGTTGTCTTTATCGTAGACTGTCTTTGCAACATAGCCCATCGGATCTGTTACAGATGTAACATTATAATTCTTATCATATCCATAGCTGGTCTTTCTTCCACCCGGTTTGGTGATCTCAGTAATATTTCCTGCCGGGTCGTAAGTGTAAGCAGTTATCTTACCAAGCGGATCAGCTGCAGAAGTCATCTGACCTGCCAGGTCATAACTGTAGGTATTGCTCCGTCCAAGCGGATCTGTCTCCTTCACCAGATTGCCATACTTATCATAAGAAAAGCTGGTTGTTCCATCCAGTGCATTGGTAGAAGACTTCATGTTATGGAGCTTATCGTAAGTATAAGTAGTGGTACTCTTTAAGCTGTCGCTTTCTTTTACCACGTTGTCCACTTTATCATAAGAGAAATTTTTAGTATAACCCAGTGGACTGGTCATACTCTTCAGACGTCCGGCTTTATCATAACTATAGGTATACTCTCCACCATTCGCCTGTGTCATCTTTGTGACATTGTCATTCAGGTCAACACTGTACTGTGTCTCATTTCCCTTTGCATCCGTTACAGAAATGACATTGCCATGCTTGTCGTAATCATATTTGGTAACTGCTCCCTTTGGAGAAATCTGTTCCGTCATGTTACTCAGGCTGTCATATTTGTATTCGGTAATGAGTCCCATCGGATCTTTTGATTTGGTAAGATTTCCAATGGCATCATAACGGTATTCATTTGTTTCTTTTAACGGAGAAGTCTCACCGATCTTGCGGTCCAGTTCATCATACTGGTAGGTTGTCGTATTTCCATTTCCGTCTGTCTGGGATACGAGATTGTCATTTTTATCGTAAGCATACTTGGTAACCGTACCGTTTTCATCGACAGATTCCGTCACATTATCATTTCCGTCATACTTAAAGGTGCTGGATGCTCCCAGTGGATTTGTCTGAGAAATAACCCGGTCTTTCTTATCGTAAGCGTATTTATATGTGGCTTCCTCTTCTTCTGTCATGGATAACTGGTTGCCGACTTTATCGTAGGTAAAGGTTGTTTTATGACCTTCCGCATCCGTTACCGCTGTAATGCGGTCCATAACATCATATTCATAAGATGTGATACTTCCGTCTGCTTCAGTAAGTTTCAGGAGTCTGCCGTACTGATCGTACTTGTATGTTGCTGTCCTGCCAAGTTCATCGGTCTGTGTCAGTACATTTCCGGCACCATCATAAGTATAATCCATACTGTTTCCACCATTGTCGGAGGAATGGATCAGGTTGCCTGCTCCGTCATATTGATAGGTAATTACGAGTCCCTGTGCATCCGTACATTTTACAAGCTGTCCGATGGCATCGTACTCCATCAGCACCTTGTCCCCTGTCGGCAGTATTATGGATGTGTTATTTCCCTCTTTATCATACACATAACTATACGCATTGCCGAGGGCATCTGTCATCTTTGTGCTGTTGCCCTGTGAATCGTATTCGTAAGTGGTCTTTCCTTTCAGGGCATCCACCGTCTGTTCCAGATTGTCGGTGGAATCATATTTCATTGCTGTAATGTTGCCCTTTGCATCGCTTACCGATGTCATGTTTCCATTACCATCGTAAGTCATGGTACTGGTATTTCCATTTTCATCGGTAGAGGATACCAGATTTCCATTTAAGTCATACTTCATGGATACGGTATATCCAAGGGCATCTTTGGATGTAGTCAGATTTCCTGCCTTGTCGTAAGCATAAGTATCTGTTCTTCCCTCTTCATCGGTAGAAGATACCAGATTTCCTGCTTTATCATAAGTATATGTGGTAGTTCCACCTTCTGGGTTGGTTTCACTTAAGCGGTTTCCTGTATTATCGTAGGTATAAGTCCAGGTTCTTCCACTGTCATCTGATTTTGATACCAGATTGTCTGCCGCATCATAAGTATAAGTGGTAACTGCACCTAATTCATCTGTCTCTTTAGCGAGTCTTCCGCAGTTATCATATTCCTTGGAATGGCTGCTTCCATCTCCATAAGTAATCTTGGTTTCATTTCCTAATGCGTCATATTCATATTTGGTTATATTACCAACTGCATCTTTGGACTGAAGCACCTGTCCAAGAGAATCAAACTTGGATACGGTTGCATTTCCATTTCCATCGGTATATTTTTTCAGATTTCCTGCTTTGTCATATTCATAGAGCTTTGTTCCAAAATCTTTATTACTCTCTTCTATGACACGTCCCATGCTGTCATACTTATAAGTAATTGTATTTCCTTTTGCATCGGTTGCTTTGACCTGCTGATAATTCTTATCATAAACGTAGCTGATCTGATTTCCTTTCGGATCTGTACCACTGGTCATGTTGTACATCTTATCATAAGTATAAGTGGTGGTATTCCCCAGTGCGTCAGTACTTGCTGTAATATTTCCCACACCATCCAGCGTATAAGCGGTCACACCGCCATCGGCTGCTGTCTTGGAAGTCAGATTGCCATTCGCATCGTAACTGTTCGAGGTTACATTTCCAAGTGGATCTGTCATGGTAACTGCACGATTCATCGCGTCATACGTGAATCCCCATGCTGCTCCATTTCCATCCACATATCCGGTCATGTTCGGTCCGTCATACGAATACGTTGTTGTGACACCTCTGCCGTCTGTCTGGGATACCATACGATGTTTGTCATCGTAAGTATAGGTAATGGCTGTTCCATCCGGTTTTGTAGATGTGACCATATTTCCATTACCGTCATAACTGTAAGTAACCGTTGCTCCGTTATATCCAGTTGCACTGGTCAGCTTATTCTGCTCATTATAAGTATAAGAGGCTGTCTTTCCATCCTCTCTTGTCTCCGTTGCTACATTGCCAAATGTATCATAAGTGTAAGTTTTTGTTCCGGCTGCTGTCGTTTCGGAAGCAAGCTGATTCTCTGCATTATAAGTCTTTTCACAGGTTGTTCCATCCGGATATTCAATGGATGTTGTGCGGTACTGATCATCATAATGATAAACGGTCTTATTTCCTTCGTTATCCGTTGTTGTAGTAGAACTCTTTCCGTACTTGAAAGTTGCCGTTCCTTTTTCTGCATCAGTCTGCTCTACAACTCTTCCTTCTTTATCGTAAGTATTCTTTACAACCGTATTGCCATTCTCATCTTTCCAGCTTGTCATACGGCTGTCATCATCATATTTGTACTCTTTTGTTGTTCCATTCGGATCTGTTACAGATATCAGATTTCCCTGCTCATCATATTTGTAAGAAACTTTTCCACCATCTGGAAGAGACAGTTCCTTGATATGCCCGAATTTATCCTGTTTTACCCCGAATGTTTTTCCGGATGGTGTTGTAATCTTACTCAGATTATAATCATCGTCATAATCTAATACTGTCTTAAATCCATTCACATCCGTTACATAACGTAAAATTCCATATTTATCAAATGACCAGACGCTCTGATCCGCATCTGTCAGTTCCCATCCGATGTAGTCATGGTCTGTATCTTTATAGCTGACTGCTTTTAAATCATATACATAACCATCCGGAGTAGTGTAGCTTCCATCTTCATTCTTATCAAAGATCAGATAACTTCCGTCCCCTCTCATATACAGAAGACTTCCGTCCTCCATTTGAGAAAGTGACTGGTCATAGTTAAAGCTCCATCCACGTCCGAACATGGAATGCTGGTCTGTTCCTTTGGAATTGTAGCTTCTTGTAATGGAGAATTCTCCATTCAGTTCATTCATCGTCGCATCGGACTGATCCATGTAGAAGTTACCAGTATTTAAGTTGACTGGTTCAAATCCAAATTCACAGTGCAGGCCTCTTCCCATCAATGCTCCGTCAATCCGCATCTTATCCTGATCGGTAAGCGGTGCAGGACTATATGGAACATTTGTCTGTGGGTTACGGATAAAGATCGTGTTATTTGCGACTACCAGTGCGTCCATAACCTGATTGTCTTTCATAATGTTCTTAAGCGGAACACCATAATATTTTGCAATCTTCGGGAATGTATCAAACTGCTTCACTTCATAGATCACAAAGCTGTCACTGGTCACTTCTTTTCCTGTTTCCAGCTTTCCATCAATCTCTTTCGATGCTTTTGCTTTGATCTTATAAAGCTTGTCCTTCGTCAGCCCTGAATACAGTGCACTCTGCCAGTTGGAATCTTTGCTGTAATACTTATTCGCCTCCGGGAACTGCTTATTGTATTCAGTACTGTCTGGATAGGAATACAATGGTTTTGCATCTGTTTCGTGATGTTCTTCATTTTCCTCATCTGGAAGCAGATAATATTCTACTGTAGATTTGCTCTTTGCAATTCCGTCTGCAAATACGGCATCAAACTTCAGCTTTCCATTTGTATTCTTTTCTGTCATCGGGCGAAGCAGGATCGTTGTTTCATCCAGTGACATATCTCGCAGATATGGATCTTCAGCCGGTGACCACTGGATGCTGAGTTTCGGTCCATAAACGGATGCCCTGTTATTCAGTACCTCACACTGCATAGAAGCTCCAAGGTTATTTGCCTCGGCAATGGCTACCAGTGCAAATCCGTTATTCGCATGAGTTCCCTGCACCCAGTCATTGACCAGATCTTTGACGTCATAATTGATATAGCTGTTCCTGCTGGTACTTGCATTCTGTACATCCTGAAACGTAAGATTTACTGGTTTTGTTTTCCATGTGATGGAGGTGTTCCACGACTGATCTACACGATAAAGTCCAAACTGGGATGCACCACCACTGTATGCAGTTTTCTGACTGACTGCAAATGTTGCACTGTCAATTTTGGAATCTTTCGGAATCTGACTAAAATTTGAATTTACTTTGATATAAGTCCGGCAGTTCTGGTGTGCAGTACCAAATCCTGCAAGGTTCCCAGACTTAATACCATCATCAAATCCGACATACGGATAATTGTTGTCACCAATCTGACTGGTAGGACTTCCCTCTTCCACACCGATCATGTTAAAGGAACTCTTCTGAATCTCTACTGGTGTCGGATCGATCCTGACCGGATACTGACGTTCTTCTGCCGAAAGCCAATCCCTATCTGGTTTTACGGTCAGGATTGTTTTTCCATCTTCTTCCCGAAGTTCCAATGTGATCAGGAAACTGATTTCCCCGGCAGCATCTTCCATTGATGGCGTCTCCAGAAGATACTTCGCATCTTTGATTGTCTTCCCTTCCGGATAGATATAGACCTGATTGTCTTTTACTTCTGCCTGATACCCCGGAATCTGCAGCTCGTATTCATAGACTTCCCTGTCTGTTGGCTGCTGAAGTACGATATCTTCCTTAATGCTGGAATCCAGTACTGTATACTGAACATCTGCGCCCTCGTAAACTTCATTATAAAGGATCGCATTGTCTTTAATAACGGAATGTGTATAATCTCCATCTACCGGAATGATCCCGATTCTGGTCTTTCCATTTTCAATCGTTACACCATTCTCTTCTGACATCTGTTCCGGAAGAAGGATAGCATAATCGTTTGCCTTGTTCTGATAAACTTCTGTTTTCTCTTCCTTTTCTTCAGTTGCCACTACACTGCTGGCTTCCTGTGCTTCTTCGGATGCCGGAGTATCTGCTTCTTCTGGTTTTACAAGTGTATTATCAACCAGCTCGGTATCTCCATCCTCATTCTTATAAGTTCCGACATAACCTCCATAAACGGTTGTATACTGCTTGTCCCCTGTCTTATAAGTCTTGGAAATGGCATCATAATCAATCAGTTCACCTTCCGGTTCTTCTGGAATCGGATAGTAATCCTGTGGTTCTTTCAACTCCACTTCTTTTTCCTGCGGATTTTCTTCTGTTTCTTCCGCTGGAGTTGTCTGTTCTTCCTGCGTCTCTGTATCTTCTGATGGCGTCGTTTCATTTTGTACGTCCGCATCAGACTGCTGACTCTTATCTTGTTCTCCAGATGTGGAATCTGTAATCCCTGCTTCCTCTTCCGTCAAAGCCTCTGGTCTGGAGAAATCTGCATTCTTCTGTACATCCTCAATGGCCTCTTTTGCCTGTACAAAAATAGGCTCTGTTCCCTGTAGTGCCATCAGGAGTGCAAGTACTAAGGCTATAGCCGACTTTCGAAATCTCTTCATAGTCTCTTTCTCCCTCTTGTAATCTTTTTCTATAATTCCTTTACAAAATAACCGCTACCCTCCTTTTTTCTGACTTTGGCACTACTATAATCTAAAAAATCACAAAATTTTCATAAATGGTAAAAATGCCCCTTGAGGTGGCAAAAATAGACGAAATCGGTCGAAAAAAATAGTAAGACACCATCGCCTTACTATTTTTCATCTAATTTCATATATAATAATATTTTCACTTGAAAGGATTTCTCCGTATGGCAGATCTCCATCTGACCATGATATTTTTCTACTACGAGTTTCACATTTTGTAATCCTATTCCATGTCCTTCTTTCCTGCTTTTCGTTGTCAGATAAATTCCATTCCGCACTTTTGGTGTATCTTTTATGCTATTCTCAATCTGGATATTCATGATTCCTTTTCCATAATACATCTGAAACGATAATCTCCTTTCATCTGAAGCTGCTGTCCCACGAATAGCATTATCCATAAGATTTCCCACTATTATACTTATATCAAATAATTCTTCCCCTATATGATTCGGTATTTCTACAGAAATCTCCGGATTTTCAATTACTGATTTCGAATCTTCCAAAATATAATTCAGCAGATTATTCATATTACGGTTTTCTGTATATAAATGATGACATAAGGCTGTTCCGGCTATATTCTCCATTTGTTTCAGATACGATAGAATCTCTTCATTTCCTCCCGTTTTTGCCATTGCCCCTATTGTTGTAAGATGGTGCTTGTAATCATGATGTATCTTATTCAGCCTGTCCTGTAATTTCATCATCATCTCCAGTTCTTTTGCATACTGGCTCATCTGAATTTTCATCTCTTCCTGTTTTGCTGTTTCAATATAACTTTTCTGAACCTCATCGTGCAGATAGAAAATAAACACATTGATAAACAGTAAGAATAATACAATCGTAGACCGCACACCTCTTCTGTCTGGCAGCAATATCCTGATACAGACTATAATGCTGATCACCGGGACAGAAAGCATAGCAAGCCAATGACGGTTCTTTATATAATAACTTCTCTTTACACCTACTTTTCTTTCAATAATGACTTCCAGTAAAAAGAATATAAAATTTCCCATTACAATAGTTCCCGGTCCCATGTGATGATGCACCGGATTTCTTGCTACCGCATACCGTTGAAAGAACACGATTGGAATCCCATCACATAAAATTCCCATAATATATACCATAAGTGTATTCCAGACATGATGTTGCCAGTCTGCCTGATATGCCACTGTTATAATTAACAGAGCTATCAGCTCAAAGATCAGATCTCCGTACATCGTTCCCCACTGCATGCTTCCCCAGCATGAAAGCAGATATGCACAAAAATATGCAAATAGCTTTTGTGTATCCTCATTTTTTGGATACAGGATGGTATTGTAACGGAACACAGTATAAATCCAGAATAATTTACTTGTCAGATAAGTGATCAAATGGATATTCATAATCTTTTCTTCTCCGTTTGTAATAGTCTTTCCCTGACCTTCTTGCGATTTGCTTTACTGATACTGAGACGTGTCTTGTCTTTCATAACCACGTTGTCATATTCGTAATGCTCCACGTGTTCCATATTGATGAGATAGGACTTGTGAATCAGTAAGAAATATTCTTCTGTTACATCCGCTACATCCTTTAATTTTCCTCGATATTCATATTCTTTTTCCGATGTCACGATATGTACTCTTTTTCCCAGACTATAAAAATACAGGATCTTGTCATAAGAAATCTTGTGGATTCCTTTTGTATCCGTATATTCAAATATTTTCTTCCGTTCTTTTAACAGTTCCCGTAATTTACCTATCACCCGGAAAAGTTCTTCCTCTCGGATTGGCTTTACAAGAAAATCAAATGGATGAATACGGAATAATTTCATAGCATATTCCTGATATGTTGAAATATAGGTAATCCGCAGTTCTTTTCCATAATTTTTCTTTCGTATCTCCGTTCCGATATCAATTCCATTCTCATGTTCCAGACAAATATCAAGGAATAACATATCGTAGGATTCTTCTTCCAGCCTGTTAAGAAGCTGCTCCGCAGAATAGTATATTTCTATAGATATCTGACAGTCATTCGCTTTCCCATAATGGAGCAGCTTCTGTTCTAACCAATTACATAGGATGATGTCATCATCACAGATTGCAAGTTCTAGCATATTTTCTTACCCTCAGTCTTTCGTAACACGACAAATGGGGAAAAGAATCCCCTTCAATTCTTTTCCCGAATGGACATCACTAATTTTGTGTCATTTTTCCGATGCAACAGCACCACTTCCTTTGCTGTCTTATTTTGTCCTCTATATAATAAACACTTGAACAAGAAAAAACTGTCGCCATTTTATAATTTATTTATATTTTTTATGTTTTATTTATATTTTATCCAAATATTACAGCGATAACTAATAATGTCACCCCCTGCATTATTCTTTTTATTTTTAGCGTCATTTGATAAAACATCAACGTTTTTGATGGCAAAAAGGGAACCTGCAAAACCAGATTCCCTTTAAAATACATGCTCTTCTCTAAAAGGATGATAAATCCACCATCCTCTGCTTATTTTTAAAAACTTTTTCCTTTTTTACAATACTTATAAATATTAAATGGTTTTTCTTTTTTTTCAAATAAAATCCCTGTTGTTTTAATAATTTTTATAAGTTCATCCGACTCCATATCTGTCGTTTTAAATATAAATATTTTCTTTTCATTTGTTATGAAAAAAAAGAAGTTTTTATATAAGAACATTCTATCAATATTTTTAAATTCATAAATTTGATCTTCATCTATTTTAATTGCGTTTTCATCGATATCCACCGTTTCATATCCTGATCTACCCCAGACAAATTCATGAACATTTTTTTCAAAATTTTTACCAATCATTTGATACCAAATAATCCAAGCCACACAAGCCACACAAGTTCCAATCCCTATTCCAAACATCAAATAACTTTCCGACAGATAACAATTAATCGACAGTAAAAATTCTACAGGTGTAAAAATATAGATAATCATTCTACTTTTCTGTCTTGTTTTAAATAATTGATTAGGAATTATAAACCCAAGCGAAAGCATTCTTTCTAATTCTTCCCTATCCTCATCTGACACAATTGATTTAATATGCATTCTTCTTAATCCTCCTTTTGCCAGAGGTCCTCTTTATAAAATCGAACCTCTGGCCATTGTCTCTTTTATTCTTTTACAATTTACAGCGCTTGAATCAACAAACCAAAAACAGTACCTGCTCCAGCTGAAAATAAAGCAATAATTGACGGAATTGCATTTACAACTAATGCACCCGCAAGAACTAATATTACGGCTCCTGCCAGTATATTACTATGCTCTTTTGTGAATTCTACAACATTAAATTCAAGACCACTATTAGAATTTAATGTCATTGTAAAAATCAAAGCAACCGATATTGTCCACTCTTTTTCCTCTTCTGGCAGCAAATCTGATGTACTAAATACAATGGAAAACTCTACACTATTGGCAAAAACATTATTTATTTCAAAAGCAATATTACCAGATTTAACCGATAAAGCAATTTTTTCTATCGTATTTCCAAAGTTATCTGCTCCCTCTATACCTGTATCTGATAAATTTGATGAAATCTCCATAATTTGATTTTTGCAAGTTTGTGTCAATTCTCCATCATTTCCTATATCCACTTTTATATTATAAATTTTACCAGTTGAACTTTCAAGCGATGTGGATATTTTAGTAGAAATATCAATTGCTCCTTGAGGACTCATCATTGTTCCCAGTGAAATTTCCTTATCATACTCCACACCCACATCCATAATTTTATTCAGATAACCAAGCGGCTCCATTACATTATAGACATATTGATTTCGTGCTATTTTTACCTTTGCCCGAAGATTTTCTTGCGCTATTTCCTCATCTGTTTTTGTCGATACGGCATCGAACTTTTTAAATCCAGTATCTCTCCCTGAATATGCATCTTTATCCAGTGGGAACGAAGGTGATGAAGAAAATGAGTTCAACTCACAAAATTGATCAAATGCCCAGTTCTTCGGCATCGAATATCCCAAATTACAGCTAAATCCAGTTGACATATCTGCCACAAATGATTTACTTGCCAATCCTGCTTCATAAACTTTAGTACATACATATCTTGGTGCATAAATGCCGACTTTATAATTTTTATCATTTGTCGAACTGAAAAAGATCATGTGAATCTGTTCAAAATAAGGTATAATAAATGTATCAATCTGATATGAATAACAATCAAAATCCACTGCAAAGTATATAGTCGTTCCACTTGGTATACCGATTCTCTCGGCTGCTAAAATTGCTGTCTGTGCATCAACACTTCCCTGGGACGGATCCTTAAAATAGTTTAATTCATATCCTCCATCCTGATATATCGGGAATACCGATAATCCTGCATTTTCAATGTTTTTCACTTCTGTTGATGTCAAATATTTCGGTGTATGTTCTTTTCCAACAGAACCTGTCAGATAACGTCCTACATGAGTATACCCTGCATTTTTTATATCTAATGCCTGTTGTTTATTTAATACTGTTGCACAGTCACACGCTTTTGCTGCCCTGTTTGTATCGCCTTTACTCGTAAGCAATGATTTCATAGTAGAAACATTTACTTTTCCTTTTGTTACAAGTCCAATTCCTGTCAGACCATAAAACTCCTGAAATTCTGACACCTTTGACTCTGTAGTCGAATCAAACACGCCATCGAATCTTCCCGGATTATATCCGTTAAAATATAGTCCGTATTGAGCAATCTTATTAAATGGAACATATTTCGTCGAGTTCTGTCCGTTCTGTAATGTACCCGGAAACGCATTTGTTGTTGCATCGCCAAAATTAACTGAATTCAAATCTGTAATTAATTCAGTTGTAACTCCTTCAGCCGCCTGCAATGCACCAACTAAAGACAAAATTGTCTGTCTTGAGGCAATTCCATCACAAGGTCCAACACCAATAACATCTGACCAGTCACTATTTAATTGCTGTTGAATAAGAACAATATTGGAATCCCCACCAGAAACCTTTGTAAACCAGTTTAGGGATAACAATCCAGACCAAACTTTCCAATCAATTTTGCCCGTAACTTCCAGTCCTGCATTTTCCTGCATCTTTTTAACTGCATTTACTCCTGATGTATAATAAATTCCAGTAATTCCTCCAGCAGCATATCCTTTGCAAAACAGAGCACACTGAATCAAGCATACATTAACCTGCGGAGTATCATTCGGATCCATTTTTGTAATAATGGCTAACTTCTTCATGGTATTAATAGTAAGTGGTCCAACCGTTCCTGTAATCGTTGAGATTCCATTCTGAATCTGAAATGCACGAATGATTCCCTGCATCACGGCTGTTCCGGTCTTTCCATCTTCATCCAGTTTTACCCAATCCTTATGTCCACCAAACATCGCATTTAAATATTTTTGTGCTGCTTTTACATTCTGATCACTCATATTCACTACCTCCTAATTCAAGTCAATTATAAAGATTTCTAACTCTTTATATGTCTATCACTAAAAGTTACAATAACAATTTATCAATCAACTGTGCCTATTTTGTGACTATTTTCCAAAGGATTCATTAACTCCCTTATAAAATCCTTAACAAATTATGAAAGAAACCATCAATTTATCACCCCATATCCCATTATAGAACTGTAATCTACTGCATAATTTCTCTGCCGTACCTGATCACTGGAATTTCCCTCAATCGTGTAAACTCTTCCACCTTCACACTTTTCTACTATTCCTACATGATCCGATGTTCCATCATGATCCCAGTCAAAAAAGATGATCATTCCAGCTGTCGGAGTTGTTCCGCCACTCTGCCACTTATTCTTTCCCTGAAACCAGGACACTCCATCACTGCACAATGAGAATTTAGGAACATTCCCACTTGCAATCAGACCGCTCTGATCCGCACACCAGCTTACAAAACAGGCACACCATTCTACCCGACTGTCAAATCCGTACCAGCTCCAGAACTTCTGACCGCCACTGTTTCCAAGCTGCCCCATTGCAACCGACACAATCTGCTGATTACCAAACAAACCAGCAAACAGGCTGCCACCGGAATAATACCGCATCACATGGGGAACGTATTGGGGATCTCCGTAACTGCTCCATCCATGCGAAGCTGCCTGTTCCTGTGAAAACTGCAATGCATTGGCTTCTGTATAACCGCCTCTTTGCAATGCCCATCCTATGTAGCCATTTCCATAGTTATATCCCTGCCATGCAAGTTTCAGCTTGTCCAGATCCTGTGGACTGCTGCATCCTGCCTGTCTGATACAGTCTGCAAAGGTCTGTACTCCAACCTCTATCGAATAATCCGGATCAGTAATAGAACCAGGAGTGTGTGGGAATCTTGTATTATATGGACTTTCCGAACACTGCATCGGGTCTGTTCCCCTGCCTCCAGATTCCTGCATCATGATGGCCTGTATCGCAGACACATATTCCGGAATGCCGTATTGGGATGCATACTGCTGTATCACAGAAGTATACGCAAGCACTTCTTCACTTAGGGATTCGGAGCTTTCCGAATTACTGCTGAAAGCTGCTCCTGCAATGATTCCCACAATCAGAATAAATACCAGAAGAAATGCACTACCTCCGGCAGCAATCCATTTTCCCATTTTTTCAAGAGCTACTACCCCTTTTTGAATCGCTGCTGTAATTCCCTGTACGGATAACTTTGAACCCTTTCCAGTTACCTGAAGGACTGCTTTTCCACTTTCTGCCGATGCCTGTGCTGACTTTCTTGCCATCTGGGCTGCTCTTGCTTTCTGCATCGCCTGAAGACTTTTTTCCATCTGCTGTTTCTGCATGGATGCCTGTGTCTTTATTTTTTCTTGAGACAGACCGGATACTTTTACCACTCTCGGTGCTGCTTTCACCTGCCGTTTAC
>ENA-ORTB01000808-ORTB01000808.1-human-gut-metagenome-genome-assembly--contig:-NODE-808-length-39382-cov-3.381468_pt1 | contig 39382 bp, 25 predicted proteins | sample MGYA00241905_ERZ509174 | MGnify/ENA primary metagenome ERZ509174 (study PRJEB26280, sample SAMEA2338851) | human gut metagenome | biome: human gut; feature: human-associated habitat; material: faeces... | reverse complement strand
TTTCTTCTTTTTACCCCACGCCGCAGCCAAAACAGCCGCCGCCGAAGCCGCAAAAACAGCCGCCGCAGAGGTAATTTCTCCGCCGCACCCCTTCTTTTCAAGCGACTTTTCATACGCCTCTATCGCGCCTTTCGCCGCCGCGAATTTTTCGGTGTTCCGCACTTTATCCTGCGCGCCCGCGCTCAAAGCCGCATAGGCCTCCTGCGCCTCTTTAAACGCCGCTTTCGCCGCTTCGTAATTTTCCGCCGTCACGCTTTCCGTAAGCGCGGCAAGCATTGCCGATACGGGCGCGGCGTCGTACTCGTTCACCGCGTTTTCCGCAGCCGAAAGTTTATCCAAGCCCGTCACTTTCGCCTTCGCGCTCTCCGAAAGCTCGTCGTATGCGTTTTTCGCTTCGTCGATCGCCTGCCGCGTGCGCGCTATCGTATCGCCGTCCACGGCCGTGGGCAAAGCGTTCATTTTTTCGCTCACCTCTCCCGCCTCGTACGTTTCTATCGCGTCCGCCGCCGCAGAAAGTTTTTCCGCGTTCTTCACTTTCGCTTTGTCCGATCCGAGCGCCTCGTATTGTTTTAAAACCGCCGCATACGCGCGCTTCGCCGCCTTGTAATTTTCGGCAGTCACTTCCGTCGCAAGGGAATCGATTTTCCGCTCGGTCAGCGACACGCCGTACGCCGCCACCGCCGCTTTCGTTTCGGCAAGTTTTTCGTAATTTTTTACAAGTTCCTTCTGCTCCGCCGTCAGATTTTCATATCCGGACTCCGCCTTTTGCACAAGGTTTTTCTGCGTTTCGTAATTATCGTCGTTAATCTTCGAGCGCATCGAACGCAGTTCGTTATTCACCGCATACAACGGAATTTGCGCCGAATAATCATCGATCAGCTTCATGTTCCCGATGCTCACCGTTTCGCTTCCCTCGTAGTCGCTCGCCGAAAACACGATTAACAGACTGATCGCGCTTTTCAGTTCCTCTTCCGTCGGTCTTACCACGGTATTTTCGCCGTCGTCGTTTTTCACCGTCCGCTGAAACGCGCCGAACGGAATCATATACGAGCCGTTAAAGCCCTTGGGAATAATGTTTCCGCCTTTGCCCATCGAGGAATTTGTTTTCAAATTCCCCTCGCCGTCGATCAGGTGGAAATAATTCTCCGAAGTCGTGCCGTTGCCGTACCCGCGATAGGCGATATAAGCAAGCTCGTTGCCGTCCGCGCCCTTCTCGCCGCCGATATTTTTTACGCGCAATTCAAACTCTATTTTGCCGTCGCTCGCCAAAGACGTGGAATCGAGATCGAACGAGAATGCCTCATACGCCGAAATATCTCCGTAGTCTGAATCGGGTTCGGTAACAAATCTTTTCCACACGTCATAGCTCGGCGCGGCAGTGCCTTCCGCCGCCGTTTTTCTGCCGAGCACGATAGAATTTTCCGCCGCGTACGCCGCCGTGATCGTCGCATTTTCTTTGCCCAAATTTTCAAATACGCCGCCTTTGTCGTTTTGCCACGTTTCTATGTAATTCAGCCTCGGCGCAAACGCCCATTCGTCTTTGTTAAGCCCGGCAATGTCCGCCGCGTTTTGCACCGCTTTTCTCTCGCTCTCCGAAGCGTCGAACAGCGATTTTTCTCCGTTCCCGTACGTCGCCGAAATATCTCCTATATCCAACGTATTCACGTTCCATACCACAACCGAAACCATCACCCGCCGCACGTCCGTCCAATCGAACGTCCCGCTCGGCGTTACCGTTTTATCCGCAATGCCGTATTCGTTCTTATTGTTTTGTGCGTTCGCTGCGTTGTCCTTCCACATGCTTTCCGCCGTGTAAAATCCGTCTTTCGCGCAAACGAGCGTTCCCGCCGTGCCCGCGTTTTTCACCGTCACGCCTTCCCACACGCTGCCGCCCGCCTCCGTTAAACTCACTTCCGCGCCGCTCTCGTCGTAAAATTTCGCTCCGAGCGGCTTGCCGTCGTTCGGACGATTCGCAAAAAACTTGCTCACCGCCGTATTGCCCGTTCCGTCCGCCAGCGCAATGAATATACGGTTTGAATTTGCCGTCACGAATTTAAGTTTTACCGAAATGCTTTCCGCCTCCGATAAATCTCTCTCGCCCTCGCCGATCCCCGCATACCACACCGTCCTGCGCGCATACGCCGCTTCAGGCTTATCCGATTCTACCTGCCCCGTGATACTCACGCGCACACCGTCGAAAGACGTAGAATTTGCGATAAACAAATTCTTGTCCTGAAGCGAAACCGCTTCTTCCGCCGCCGCGCCGTACACAGCAAACGAGTTTCCGCACCCGAGCCGCGCCGCATTCGCAATGCCTGCCGAGCCGCTTACGGCAAACAGCGCGCCCGCCACCAACGCCGCAATTTTTCTGCTTTGTTTCCGTTTCATTCTTTCCTCCGTATTCTTGCAACAAGCAAGTTTATGCTTATTGCAAGAAGGATTTTTTATTAGCTTGCAAATAAACTCAATCAAAACTGCTCTTTCGGCACCGATTGAAACATATTGTCTTTTTCGTTATCTTTCATAAATTCCCCGCCGGAAGTCCTCACAACCTCCTCGAAAAATTCCACCGTTTCGATTTTTGCTTTTTCATATAATTTCATGGTTTTCACCTCCCCGCTCACGAGTTCGCCGCGCCGAGAATTTGTTCCAGCACTTCCTGCGCGTACGCCTTGCCCGCGTCGCTCTTATCCGCAAACTCTTTTTCGAAATTTTCGTTCAGGCTCACCGCTTCCGCCACCTGTTTCAGCGAACGCGAAATCGCTCCGCCCTCTTTTTTCTCACCGTTTTCGGGCACGGACCATCCCGTATACACCGTCTGCGTCGAACCGTCCGCAAACGTCAGCGTAAGGTAGCCGCGCACCGTGTATATCACGCCCTCGTAGCCTTTAATTTTATCGTAGCCGAGCGTTGCGAAAAAGCTTTCGTTTTCTTTATTCCACTTGCCCACAATCAAAGACATTTCCGCGTTCTCCTTCGTCAACGGCGCGCCGTTTAAAGAATCGGCGGAAGATAAAATCGCGCCGAGTTCGATTTTCGCGCCCGTACGCTCGGCTGCGGTTGTCAAAGCCGTATAAGCGTCGGTGGAAAGATTCACCTTAAAGCGCAACCCGTAATCGTCCTTTTTCACGCGTAAAGCCGCGCCGTCCGTCATTGCAAAACTTTCCAAAACGTCGTTACCGCCTCGCGCACCGCGCTCTTCTGTGCCGCCGTATGATATTCGGCAAAATTCGCGATATAATTTATTTTTCTCACCGAAATCCGATAATTATTTCCTGTCTCCACGCCGCTGTCTGCCGTATTCACAAGCAAAAGCGTCCTCTTCACACCCGTAAGATCCGTATCCGTTAAAAGATTTTCCCCGTCTTTAAACGAACTAAACGGAATAACTATCGTTCCCTTAAATCCGGCGGGTATCTTCTGTACGTCCGTTTCGTACCATTGCGCCGCGCCATCGTCGGAAATACGAATTCCCGTGTCCGCACCGTAATAATTTTTATCGTCCGCGCCTTTTACTACAAATTTCCAATCGGTCGTCCCCGTCGTCATCGGATCTATCGTATTGTCCACATAATACGAAATCGCGTTATAGCCCGTAAGATTCTGCGGTGTGCCATCGCCCGCCCAAATACCATTATTCCCGCCGGACAAAGTATATTGCCTCTGTGCGTACACGCAATCGTCGAAATACGTTGCAAGGTCGGCATTTTCCAGCGCGGGGCGCGTGCCGAACGAATACTCGCCCTTTTCATACCCGGAATTTTCGGCATTATATTCCGGTTTTTCAATTTGTTTATAATCTTCCGCATCCGATACCTTGGTTACCACGGTCGATTCTCCCTCGCCGTATACCGTTTGCAATTGATAAAAATTCACGTTCGATTGATATTGAACGTAATTCACCATTTCAATAAACATCGAATCTATGTTATTCCAATCGATTTCGTCGTTTTCGCTTCCCTCGGAATATCCGTACCCAAACGCTACGCCCTCACCCGTTTTATAAGAAAGCGCATTCACAAACGCCGATTTGGAAATATCCACGTAGGTTGCCGTCCACATTCCGGTTTCGTTAAAGCGCATACCGGTGTAATTCAAATCCGCGGTTTCGGTATTACGGATTTTCACCAAAGAATAATTATAATACGTAATGCAAGCCGCAACGGCGGTATCGGGGGTTTCTGATGCGCCTATCTGCTTTTTGATGATATACGCCGTACCCGATTTATCGATAAACCCGAATTTCAGCCTTGCCGCGCTCGTCGATTTCAATAAAAATCTAAATTTTTCCGCTTTGGAAAAATCCGCGCCGCCAAGTCCGATTCTCAGCGTTCCGGCGATTTGAGGATTTTTCATCTTTTCCGCTGTATCGGTGCCGACCGCTGCCGCCGATTTTTTCCGAATCTGTATGTAAGGCGCGCTTGTGGTTAAACCATTGCCCGAAAATTTATTTTCGTCAAGACGAATATTTTCCTTTGTCGCCAAAGTCGATTCCGTTCCCTCTGCCGAAACCGCCGTTTTCGCAACACTCCGTTCACCCGCGTTCGTGCCCGCCGTTGTACCGATTGTGGCGATCATCAGAAGCGCGCAAAGCAAGGCAATCTTCTTAAACTTTCTCATTTCTTCCCCCCCCCCGAAAAAAATTTTTTATGGATTTTTCATATCCGAAAAAAAGTATAACATAAAAAACCGCTATTGTCAATATCATTTTTGTTATTAACCCGTTTTAGAACATAAAAAATTTTTACATTTTTTACACTAAAATTTACATTTAAATTATATTTTATTGCAGAATATAAATAAATACGCCGATTTTAAAAGTAAATACATTTCTTTTAATTTTATATCCCATCTTATTATGCCTATTTTTTAGAACATATTTTTTGTAAATTGCGATAACTTAAGTATTTTATCCGCTCGCTCGGCGAGTGGTTTTTCTTGATATCAATAAAAACCGTCGGGTTATCGCCGACGGTTTTTTAATTTTAACGCTCCGATAAAACATTGTGTTTTTCAGAAAGTCTTTAAGTTCTATGCGCATTTTCAGATAATCGTATAGCTATTTCTGATTCTATTCGATTACTTCGTTACATACTTTCAGCACGACTTTTCCCGCACTCTTGCCCGAATACAACAGATCGTGCGCCTTTTCCGCCTCGGTAATCGGCATTACAGCGAAAATCGCCGGACGTATTTCTCCGTCGGAAACCTTGCCCCACACTTTTTCAACCAACCGTTTAAGTATCTCCGCTTTTACTTCCTGTGGCTTACTGCGAAGCGTACTACCCACAAGACGAACGTTTTTTACATACAACTTTCGCATATCGACGGGCGCAATATCACCGGCAAGCGTAGCAATCATGATCCACTTGCCCATATATCTCAGGTGCGGCAAACAATCCGCAACGATTTCGCCGCCCAAACAATCTATGGCGAGCGCAATCGGTCTGCCTTCCGATTCAAACCGTTTCAGAACCTCTACGATATTTTCGCTTTTCGTATTCACAATAAGGTCTGCGCCCGTTTTAGCCACAGTTTCTCGCTTGCTTTCGTCTATAATCGTAGTAATAACGTACGCCCCGAACGCTTTCGCCATAGGAATCACCACGCTTGCAAGTCCGCTCGCGCCGGCATTCATCAATAAAACGTCTCCTTCTTTCAGTCCGCCTTCATAAAAAAGGTTGAGATACGCCGTTGCAAAGGCTTCCGGCATTGCCGCAGCCTCGATCATCGTACAGTTTGCGGGTATCGGCATAAGCATATCGTATCTCACCGCCACGTATTCGGCATATCCGCCGCCACCGAGAAGAGCGCACACTTTGTCTCCCTTTTTCCATATGCTCTTTTCCGAAACCAACGCTCCCGTTTCTGCGATTTCGCCGGAAATTTCAAGACCGCACCAGTCGGGGCAACCTTGCGGAGATGGATATAACCCTTCCCTCTGCATAAGATCGGCGCGATTAACAGCCGCAAATTCCACCTTTACAAGCACCTCGTCGGGTTTCATTACGGGGAGTGCAACGTCCGACCATTCGAGCCTTCCGCCGTCTTTTATCAACATTGCTTTCATTTTTATGACCATTCCTTTCTGCGAAAGGCGCAAAACGCAAAGAAAATATTTTGACGCAATCGCAGTTATCAGTATAATTTAAGCCGTTTCAACAACTATTTTCGCTTTTTAATTTTTAAATTTCTTTACACGATTTTTGTATCAAGTTAAATAATTTTTCCTCGTAATCGAGGGAATACCCGCTCTGTTTTTCGCCGCGCACGATCGAAGCAAAATCGGCAAGCATCGGCTTGTATCGATCGAAACGCGCGCTTTTCACTTTTTTCGCTTCCGCGCCCCAACCGATTTTTCGGCAATCTTCAAGCGATATTTCGCCGTAATCGCTGCTGAGCGACGGGTATGCGGGGTCGTACCGCTCGATGGGATCTACCGCGATCGTTCCTTTTTCGCCGTAAAACACAATTCTTCGGCGCATAAATCCGCCGCATTCCACCGCCGTGGTGCGGATAAACGATATACCGCGGGGATAGCGGTACAATACGAACCCTTCGTCCGCGCCCACGCCCTTGCCGAACCCCGAAGACGTATTCATCGGCAAAACTTCGAGCGGATCGCCCTGCACGCGATACAAAATATCGATCAGGTGGCAGCCGAGATACATCGTCATGCCGCCTTGATACTTTTTCAGCCACCTGCGCTTTTCTTCGGGGTGCAGGCAGCTCATCTGCGCTTCGATCGCGTAAATTTCGCCGAGCGCGCCGCTTTCGATTTTTTCGATCGCGCGGCAAATCGCGGGGTTGTAGCGGTACATATACCCCGTTTGCAACGCCACGCCGCTTTCACGCACCGCGCCGAGCAATGCGGCGAAGTCTTCCGCGTTTGTAGCGGCGGGCTTATCCACATGCAAGTGCCACCCTTTTTTCGCGCAGAGTACGCCGTATTTTGCAAGGTACTCGTCTTCGGTTTCGATTGCCGCCGCTTCGGGGCGCAGTTTTTCCGCCTGTTCTATCGTTAAAACCTTGCAAAGCTTCGCCGCTGCCGCCGCCTTTTCGGGATAATCGCGCAAATCTTCTTCTGTAATCACCGCGCCAAGCACTTCGAAATCTTCTTGCAGGGCGAGCGCGGCGTTCAGCGTTTCCAACGCGTGATCATGCCCCACCCCGATCTGTATCCACCTGATTTTTCGTTTCATCGTTTTTCGTTTCGCATTATAAATCGTCTTTCAATGTATTCTGCTCGCGCGCAAGTCCATCGCGGACGGAAGTAAATTCGCTCTGTTTCAAACCCGTGGCGGCTAAAATTTTCGAATTATCCATCACGCGATCAAACAGCCTGTCGTAATCGAGCTGCCAACGCTGCCATTTTTCGCAGGGTTTGCCGCCGTTTCTCGCCGTGAGATACGCTTCTTTATCGGCTATTTCGAATTTCGCGCCGAAAATATCGGCGTAGTAGCCGGCGATTTCGCCCCAGGTGCGATGCTCGGCGGTGCTTACGTTGAAATCTTCGCCAAATGCGGCGGAATTGAAAAACAGCCTTGCAAGCATTTCCGCCACGTCGCCAGCCCAGCTCATCGTTGCCTGCACGTTCATGGCTTCGTTGCATAATACGATCGGCTCATCCTTTTTAATCGCGCCGAAAATCTGCGGGCGTTCGAGATTGATCAGCTGACAACGCCGCTTCGAATACGTGATTGCGGGGCGCACGATCGTGTAATTTTTCCCACGCCAGCCGCGTAAGAAGCACTCGCCTTTCGCTTTGTAAATGGGGTAATCGTTTGAATAGCGGAATTCTTCGTCTTTGCACGCGTTTATAAGCTGCGGCGAAGTTTCTCTGATCGGCGTTTCTTCGTTTGCGAACACGCGATAGGATGAAAGCGAGATATACTGCCCCGTTTTATCGAGATACAGCGGCGCATACCGCCCGAACGCGCCCGTATCGTATACCATAAAATCAATCACGCCGTCGTACCCCGCGCCAAGCAGCTCGCGCACCGCGCCCATATCGTACATATCCGTTTTTATGTAATTTGCGCCTTGCGCCCGTTCCAAAAGCCGCGCGTCGTTGTGCGTTACCGTTACTTCATACCCGCGCGCCACAAGTTTCGGCACGAGATACACGCCCATCGCGCCCGTGCCGCCCGCCACAAGAATTTTTTCCATTTTTTCGCCTTGCCTTGTAAAATTTTTTTTCGTGCCACTATTATATATCCTTGACAGATTTTTTTCAATACACTATACTATTGAATATCAGCACAAACCTATCGTTTTTTAAGGTGAATATGCATTTTTCCGACATTAACATATCGGCGTTAATTTTAAACGTATACTCAAACGACAAGAAATATTCCTGCGATTATTCCGCCGAGCCGCGCCCGTTTCATTCGATCGCGCTATTGCTGGAAGGCAGCGGCGCGCTGCATTGCGGGGGCAAAAAAATTCCGCTCGAAACGGGCGACGTGTTTTTTATTCCGCGAAGAACGGTTTACAAATCGGAATGGACGCCGGGGAAAAACGGAAAGATTGTCATGTTTACGATGCATTTTCGATTTCTTACCGAGCCGGAAGAGTTTTCGGGGCGGGTATACCCCACGCAGAAAGCGATAAAAAGGCAGAGTGCGGAAGAGTTTGCGCGGCTTGTAAAAGAGTACCGCGAGCTGCAAAAGCTGCTTTTAGAGCCGAAAACGGAAGGATTCGGAGCGGCGGGAAGATTTTTTCTGCTGCTTGAAAAATCGTTGCCGCTTTTTTACTACGAAAAGAACGAGTATTCTTCGGAAAAAATCGCGCCCGCGCTGCAAAAAATCGCGCAAAACCCCGCCGCCGATCTTTCAGTGGACGAGCTTGCCGCACTGTGTTACGTGAGCAAACCGAGATTTTTCGCGTTATTTAAAAAATTCACGGGTACTTCGCCCATGGCATACAAAAACGCGGCATGCATGGAAGCAGCCGCGAAATATTTAATCTCCTTTTCCAATCGATCGGTGGAAGAAATCGCCTATGAGTTCCGCTTTTCTTCGCCTGTGTACTTCGCAAGGCTTTTCAAAAAACACTTCGGTGTTTCGCCCTCCGCCTACCGCAAATCGGTCGAAAACGACAAACTGTGATATTTTTCTTAAAACAGCTTTGAAATTTTAACCGTCGATAAAAAGTTTAAAGTCCTACGCGTATAATGCGTAGGACTTTGCTAAGTGTTGGTGTACCAGCCGGGGGCTTCGCTTCGCGAAAGAAAATCTCCCGGCGTTTTCCTATCCCGCCAGTTTCTCTTTCCAAGAACGGCGTTTACCCACCCCGATACCCTGTCGCTTATATTTTAGCCGCTTAATTTTTCAACAAAAAAACGACAATTAAATTACATATTAAAAAACCGCGAAACAGGCGATAATCGACCTATAGCGCGGTTTTTTTATATTATTACGTTGATTATTTTACCGTTACTATATTGTTTAAAACGCTTAAATTAACCGTTTTTTGTTTAAACGGCAAAACGGCTTCGGAGTTTAATTTAATGCCGTTTTTCGCGCCGCCCTTTTCGGGATATAAAACGTCGAACCCGAAAAGCGCGTAAATTATAAAACGCGAAACGTAAGAAGCAAAACCGTGGTCGCAACTTGCCGAAGCGGTGTTATTTTCCCATAAAGTGCCGGTTTTTTGCGTCATATCGTAAAAATAGCGCACGCATTCGTTTAAAAGTTCAACCCTTTTCTGCTCGCGCATTAAAAGTTCGAGCCGCATATACACACCGTAAATCATGTTCGACGGAGTAAGTTGTTTTTTTACCGGATTTCCGCCGCTTACCGAACTATCCGACTTGCCGTATTCGTTAAGCATTTTATCGAACAATTCTTTGTGCGTGTGCTTATCGGCGCACTTAAAGAAAAACATATAATATTGGCAGGTTTCGGTGTAGTTTTCGGTGGGAATTATATCGCCTTTTTCGTTTCGGATAAGGTTATCGACGAAAAAGCCGTCGACGTAAGCGTTTTTAAGCAGATAATCTTTAACTTTTTCGGCTTTTTCTTTTAAGCCTTTAATGCCGTAAACTTTGGCGGCGGCAAGAAGCGAAGCGTAATAACAGGCGTTCGACGGAACGTTTATGCCGTTTATGTGGTCGGAATTGTTCGCCGCGCTCCACTCTACGAAAATCCACCCTTTAAGGTCTTCGAGCACGCCGAACTCGTTTTCGAAATCGACAAAATAATTCAAAATGCCTTCGACGTTGGCGCGCGATTTTTCAACCGTTTCGTCATAGCCGTATTGCGTAAAATACTTGTAAATTTCAAGGATGTACCAAAGCGACCAGTTGGGAATAAAACCGTCTTCTTCGTAATAATCGGCGGGATAGCAACGCGGAATCATTCCCTTTGGATGCCCGCTTTTGTCGGCTAAAATATAGTTTTGCAAAAACGCGCGTTCAACTTTATTGTCGCCCGTAAAAACGCGCTCTGCCACCGACGAGAAAAAACTGTCCGAAAGCCAGCCCGCCCGCTCGCGCGAAGGGCAATCGGTTAAAAGGTCTACCGCGTTGTGCGCGAACGTATGCCGCGCCGCTTCCATAATCTGCTCGATTTTTTTGTCGTCGCACTCAAAAAGCATCTTCCCCGCTTCGGGATTTTCGTAGGCGCGCACCTTTACGTTTGCCTTTACGCCCGCAGAAGTTATCACGTTTGCATATCTGAAAGCGTAAGGTTCGAAAGCCGAAAGGTTGTAAACGCCCGCCTTTTTAACCGTACACTTAAACACGTTCGCGGTTTCGCCGCGGAAAGGCTTTATCGTTTTTAACTTTTCGTCCGATAAAATTTCGTCGAACGCAAAAAATACTTCGCCCGCGTTACCGGCTATGATTTCAACTTCGACTATGCCCGTTACGATGCGCGAAAAGTCGAGCGTTTCATAAGCGTAATCGCCCGATTTTGCGCCCGAAAGATATGTTATGCGGCTTATTTCGTCGGTAGAAAAATCCTGCCATTCGCCTCGTTGAAAGCCTTCGATAACGGTACCTATAAGCGTTTCGGTGCGATCGACGTAAACCGCGATTTCGGGCGAAGTTTTGCAATAGCCCGAATCGATAACTTTTTCTGCAAAAATTTCGCTGAGCGCGGGGTTTAACGTTTCCGACGGTAAAAGGTGCGGAAGTTCGGCCTTTTCGGTTTTAACGCGCGGAAAAGCGTTTTGCGGCTTGCAAAAATAAAGCGCGGTTCTGTCTTTTTCGTTTATATAAGTTTCGCAAAATCCGCGCTGAAACGAATAGCGGCGGACTTTCTGAACGCGATCCGAAAGCGCAAAACAATTAAAATCTTCGGCAAAATATTCTTTTCCGCTTTCGGTTTTTAAAACGCAGGCAAAAAAGGGTTCGCGTTTTACCCAGCAGAAATTAGGCACGAAATGGCTTTGCACTTCTACCGTAATATATTGCGCGTTAAACGGATAAACCGCGGCGCGCGCATAGCCGTGAGCCGTGCGGTTGGGACCGAACCCCATAAGTTTTCCGTCGGCAATTACTTTATAGCACGAAGCCGCCGACAAGCAGATTTCGCCCATTTGTTTTTTGCCAAGGTCCAAAACGAACGCAAACGCGCGATTCATCTGATTTTTTTGCCCTTCCGCCCACACGGCAGATTTAATTTTTTCGATCATAGTTTAACCTTTTAATTTTTCCGTTTAAACAAATTCGCCCCACACTATAAGTTTAAGGGCGAATTTCATTCTATCATGTTTTTTGGTTTTAGTAAAGCGTTTTCGGCCGCAAAAATCAGCCTTTAATGCCGCCGGCAACGGTGTTTTCCATAATGGTTTTTTGCATTGCCGTAAACAGCACGGCAACCGGCAGAACCGAAAGGATAATGCCCGCGAACAGCGGCGACATCTGCGTGCCGTAAAGTTGTTTTTGCTGAAAGTCGTAAAGTCCGAGCGCCATCGTGGGGTATCTGTCGAGATACAAAAACGGCGTGTTATAGTTGTTCCACTGCGAAATAAAGGTGGTAATTGCAATTGCCGTTATAAACGGTTTTGCTTGCGGAAGCATTATTTTAAAGAAAACGGTGTAATGCCCCGCCCCGTCGATCATAGCCGATTCGGCATAGGTCCAGCTTACCGAGCGGAAACCCGCGTATAAAATAAGGAAGTTGAACGAGAACGAACCCGCCGACAAAATCCAGATTAAAAAGAAGTTGTCGTTAATGCCCAAGTCGTAAACGAGTTTATATTCGACGGGAAGCGAGCCTATCGTAGGCAAAACCTGTACCACAAGCGCAAGCCCGTAAAGGAATTTACAGAATTTATAAGGGTATTTTGCGATGACGTAAGCCGTCATAAGCGGGAAAATTACCGCCGCCAAAGTGTTTTCAACGGTTAAAATAAAGCTGTTGAAAAACATCCCGATAAGGTTCGTGTCGTTATAATTAATTTTTTCGAAAGCGTCGGCATAGTTTTCGAATTTTAATCTTGACGGAAACGAGTTCCAGTTTTCGAAAAATTCGCCGTTGCTTTTTAGCGAGTTCATAATCATCCACAAAAACGGAAGAATTACCGACAGAGCGTAAAACAGAAACAGCGCGAACATAATCCACATAAACACGCTTTCGCCCTTGCCGCGCCTTATTTTGTTTGAACGCTTTTGTTTTAATACGTTTGCGTTTTGCATTAAAAGGTATCCTCCTCGAAGAATTTTGAAGAAATCGCCTTTAACCCGAGAACGACGGGTACCACGATCACCGAAACCAGAAGCCCGATTGCCGACGGATATTTATAGTTGCCCGCTTTTGCCTGCGAATAAATAAAATAGCCGATAGTAGACGATTTATACCCGCCCGCCGTTAAAAGTTGAACGGGCGCCCACATACCGAAAGCCGCGGCGAAGTTTAAAATGAACAGCGTTGAAATTGTGGGCGCGAGCAGCGGCACCACTATAGTGAAAAATTCGCGCGCCATAGAGCAACCTTCGATTTTCGCGCTTTCGAAAATCTCGACGGGAAGCCTTGCGATAGAACCCGAAAAAAGCACTATCGAATAGCCGAAGCCCGACCATACGCAGAAAACCATAATCCATGCAAAAGCCGAACCTTCGCGCCCGAAAGGCGACGGATAATTAAGCCCGATCGAGTTAAACTCAAGGGCTATGGGACCTTTTACGTCTACTATAAAATAGAACACGAGCGCGAGCGCAACTATGCTGAGTAACGACGGAAAATAGAAAACCACGCGGAAAAACGAACTTGCCGCCACTTTTTTATATAAAACGTATGAAAAGAACACGCACAAAGGGAGCGAAATAAAATCGTAAACGCCGAACGTGATAAAGGTATTTTTTATCGTTGACGACATTGCGTTTAACGGATCTTTCAGTTCGATAAAGAACAATCGGAAATTGATAAACGAAAATTCTTCGCCAAACTCGGGCTGAAAAGCCGAAATCCACGATTTAACGTTTACGCCCAGATAAAAAACTATAAAATGTAAAATGGGGAAAGCGAGAAAGGTCGCCGCGAAAATAATTCCCGACCATCTGGCTTTCGACGGTTTATTTGTTTTATAAGCCATTTTTGTCCCTGATAAAATTTAAATTTGAGTTTTTGCTTGGTTAGCCGAACGGGTTTTTCTGCCCGCTCGGCGGTTACAGGCGGTTGAATGATACTAAAAAATCAGGATATGCCGGCAATAAGTTTCATCGAATTCCATTTGCTTGCAACCGAGTCGTAGTGATCGGCGCGAAGTTGTTCTGCCGTTATCGAGGAGTTTGCATAGAATTCGGAAAACGCGTTGGTATCGGAATTTATGGTGTTATACGCGCGAATGGGCGATTTGGTGATGGTAGCGTAAATAAGGCTGCAATTTTTCAAAACCTTATCCTGACTTTTCTGAAAACCGGTAAGTTCTTCGTTTTCGGGTTGAACGGTATATTCGAACGGCGAATGCGAACCGGCGTATTTACGGAAGATTTTAATACCTTCGTCGCTTGCCATAAAACGAACGAAGTTATAGCAGGCGGTTTTTGCTTTCGAATAGGTAGGAATGTAAATACGGTGCGAAGCGCCGAGCGTGTAAACTACCGAACGGGCTTCTCTTACCGCTTTAATCTGCGCGTCGGAAAGGTTTGCATAGGTCGCTTTGATTTCGGCGTCGGTTTTACCGTCGTCGATAGCGGTAACCAAAGCAACAAGCAAGTTTTCGTGTTCTTCTGCGGTAGCGGCAGAGCCGGCAAGGCGAAGTTTTACGCCGAGTTCGCTTACGATGGGAGTGGGCAGGAACTTAACGTTCTGGGTTATGCCGCTGTCAGCGGCAGACGAGCGCATTTCGGTTTCGATCCAGTCGCCGTTGGGCATAAACACAGCCGCGCCGCGCAAGAAATCTTGCTGTGCGGGGGTGTGCTGGAAACCTTCGGAACCTTTTACGCTGTAAGACGGATCGGCTATCTGTTTAACGGTGTTATAAGCGTATAAAACAGCGTCGTCGTTTAAATATTCGTAAGTGTAGTTACCGTTTTCGCAGAAGTTAATCATCGCGTCGTATTTATCGACGCCCATATACTGCGCTTTCCAGGTTTCCATGGCATACGACATATAGCCCGCGGCGTTTGCGCCGGACCAGATTAAGGGTTTAACCGTAGAAGGAATCCCTTCGATTTTGCCGCCCGCAATATCCTGCACGAGTTTTATAAACTGTTTGGTGGTTTTGGGTTCGTTTTCTTCGGACAGATAGTTGGCGTTATACATAATGCCGCACGCGCCGTAAACCCAACTTATCGAATAATATTTATCCTTATAAGTATCGTAATACTTATAGCGCGGGTTCAACTTTTCTTCTAACGTTTTATCTTCGCCGAGCGCGGTCATGCCCATAAGATCGGTTAAATCCATAATGGGGCAAATCTTATTTTTTTCGACGAGACGAATGATATTCTGTTCGCCCGCGAACCAAATATCGCCCACGCCGTTCTTTTTGCCGAGTTCGCTCGTCAGTTTCGAATCGACGCCCGTCGACGGATAAATTTTAATTGTTACGTCGGGAAAATGAACTTGAAAGGCTTTTGCGAGTTCATCGAAAACTTCGGTGCGATAGCCCGCGTCCATAACGTACATTTCGATGTGATTGCGGTCTTCGGTCGTGGTGTTGCCGCCGTCGCCGCAAGCGGCCGCCGAAGCAGCGAGAACCGCGGCAAGCACGCCGGTTAATATTTTTTTGATTTTCATTTTATTTTTCTCCCTGTTAAAGTGAAAAGATTAGCGGAAATTATTAAAACCGATTAAATCAATCGTTGTTAAGATAAGTTAAGCGAACGTTGTCTACATACAGCGTAACGGGTTTTTGCCCCTGCGTAAAAGGCGGAAGCGAGATATAAAGCCTTGTCATGTTTTTCATATAATCGTCGCGCCACTTAATGCCGTATTTCCACGCGCCGCCTATGGTGCAGGCATACATAACGTCGTGCATGGCTATTTTTAAAGTAAACCATTTGCCGCTTTTCGCCCTTACTCTGCCTTCGGTTTCGCAACGGTTGCCGTTACTCGACCAAACGCCGAGCGAAACTATTTGTTCATGCGAATCTTCGGTAACGTACATAACGTCGACCAAAATAGAATCGACGGTAGTAAAGTCGGAATATTTCGACGGAATATCGAAATAAGCGATCGACCAGCTTCCGTCCGTTCTGCCGTAAACGTCTAATTTTAAACTGCCGTTTCCGCAGGTAAGGTATTTTTTGTCGGTGTTAAGCGAAGCGCTTCCGAAAATGCAATCGAACGACATATTCATATAACACGCTTCTTTTTCTTCGAAGTCGTAGAGCATGTTGTCGTTGGTGTAAGTGAAAGTTACTTCTTCTTTAGCAACTTCGTCGTAAAGCCCCACGAAATTATCGTCGGAGCCGCCGCCCGCGTTGCAACCGGCAGCCGCAAGCGCGCCGAACGAACATATTAAAGCCGTAATTAAGGCTAATAATTTTTTCATAATTCACCTCTCGCGGTCATTTTAACGTTATCTAAATAAAGATCGAAGTTTTCAAGCGTGTTAAGCGGCGAAAACGCGAACGTTACGCTCTGCAGGTCGCTTAAATCGAAGTCGCCCAAATTTACGAATTGAAGCGAAATTTTGCTCCATTGCCCGGGGCGGGCAACAGCCGAAACGAGCGTTACCGCCTTGTTTTTCGATTTTAACGTTACGAAAACTTCAATCGCTTTATCCTGCGGGTTATACACTTCGAAATCGATAAACGCAAATCTTTCCGAATCCGAGATAACCCCGTTTTCGGCGGATAAGGTAACCGAGTTTTTATAAGACTTCGACGTGCCTTTAACGCATGAAATTTTAAGCGCCGAATTGTTTTTTGCAAATTCCTGCGAGAGCGAAACCGAAGTGTCCGCTATATCGTCGTATTCGCTTTCGTCGGAGCAGACGATGCCGCCTATAACGCTTTCGGATTCGAACGAGTTAACGAGAATGCTTAATCCTCCGACGAAAATCTTTTTGGTTATATTTTCGTTTCCGCATTTAAGCGAGACGTTCGCATACCCTGCGGGGAAGAACGAAGCCGTAAATAAATTGCCTTCGCCGCTTTTTGCCGCGGTAGCCGAAACGTTGTTTACTTTAACTTCGGAAACGTTGTCGCCGCCGTAAACGTTGGCGGTTATTTTGCCGTTAAGCGACGAGCGGTCGAAAGTTACCAAAACGCCCTTTTGCGCGAGCGAGATAAGTTCGGCAACAGTTTCGCGCGCTACGGCGAACGCGTCGATGTCGTTGTGAATAATGGTGCCCTGATAAATAAGGTCGTATAACTTCGACATGTTTTCGTTAAAGTCATAATCGAAAACGTCGTATTTATCGGCGAGATCTTCGTTTAAATTTTTAAGTTTGTATAAATATTCGTAATCTTCGAGCCCGTCGCGTATGGCTTCTAAACGAATAGACGCGATTGCGGTATCAAGCCCGTAGCGCGAACCCGGGTAAATGATATATCCGTCGCCGACGGCACCCGGGAAAGCAAGCGCATCGGTCCATACGTCGCGGTAGGTATACGAACCGCCGTAAACCGACCAGATGTTAACCGCCCAATAGTGGTTGCCCTGAATACCGTAATCCATCATCATCCAGTTCAAAGCGCGCGCGCTTAAAAGGTTGTCGTCGATGTGATATGCGGGATAGGGGTTTGTGGGCTGTATGCAACCATACCACCACGAACCGTCGCCCTGTTCGGTGGCTTGCTCCAAGCGATAGCGGTTGGCTTCGCTGTCATACCAGTCGTAAACGCCGCACCACGAATCGACGCCGTAATCGTCGCCGGCAACGTGGCGGTCGAGCGTTTCTTTATAGTTGGTCGTGCAGGCGTTGGGAATTTGTAAAAGAGCCGATTTTACTTTTTCTTTCGCGCCTTCGGGGAAAAGCACGGTATCGGCGGCGAGTTCTTGTTTTAAGCGCAAAAACTTTTGGTGAACAAAGCGCACGTTTTCATATTTGCCCGTGTTGGGTTCGTCGAGTGCGTTGAACGAAAGTTTGAATTTTTTAACGTAGTTGTGTTCATCCGAACTTGCGCGGATAACTTCGGTCAAAAAGTATTTAAGCCCGTCGTAATCGAACGAAGTAAAGTTTTTGCCGTTTACCTGTTCGGTTATATAAACGAATGGCAAATCGATGGTGTTTACCCGTTCGTCTTTTGCAAAGTTAATGTGTTTTTCGATAAGTTCTTTGGTGTTATACTGTCCTATTCTGCCTATCGAAGTGTTTACGCGATAATCGAGCATAAAATCGATATAATTATCGATGAGTTCGTCGGTAACGTTATCGCATTGATACATAAATTGGTCGTACCACAAAAAGAATGACGTGCGCGAATGGCTTTCGGTAGGAATTGCGAAATCGTAAACCGTAACGTTAAGTTTGCAGGTTCTCGTTTGCCCGTTGAGTTTAATCGTTACGTCTGCCGAATAATTGCCTGCAGGCGTGTTTTCGGGTGCATAAACCGTGAATAAAAACGTTTGGTTCTGCCCCGCTTTAATTCTGTCTTCTTTTGCCTGCTTAACGCTATCGTAAGGAACAAGCGCGTCGGGATAATACCCCGCGCGGAACACGGTGGTTACGGTTGAAACGTTAATATATTTTTCAACGAATACCGAAACGTTCTCTTTCGAAATGATATGCCCGTTGTCGCCCGTTAAATCGCTTATCGAAATTTCGTAATTTTTAACGTTGGTTTTGGGAGTTACGGTAAGCTGCGCGCTTTCTTTTTCGTTAGCCGCAAGCGAAACGTTCATGTTTTCGCCGCAATCTGAAACCGGCGAATCGTCGAGCATATATTTTACGGTAGAAGGCGCGCTCCATAAAGTAGCGTTCACATCGGAATTTTGTCCGCCGGCGGTTCCGCACGCGCCCGTAAAAAGCAATGCGCAAACCGATACGGCGGCTACCGGTTTCTTTGCCGATTTAAGTCGTTCCTTTAAATTTTTAAACATTTTTTAATCTCCGTTTTATAGGCCGGGCGGAATAATCCGCCCGAACCGTAAAATGTTATTTTGTTTTGTTTATGATCGGTTGTTTTTATGCCTTTATGCGACTATCGCATACATAGTGGCTACATAAAGAGTAAGCTCTTCGCTTGCTACATCAGGGAAACAGCCGTTATCGGGCAATGCAGAAATCGAGTTAACTGTAGTTGCACCGAAGTGAACTATACCGTCGGCAAGGGTTGCGCCCTGAACGTCTGCATTGTCGCCGAACGTAAGGGTTACGGTGTTCCAGCCCTGTTTAAGTTCGATTACTTTTGCGAACTTGGCACCGCTGCCGGCGTTTCCGCCCGTTCCGAATTCAAACGAAACAAACGCGGCGCGCGAAGCGTAAACTTCGAATTTAACGGCGTTTTCGCCTGCGGTAAGCAATATGCCTTTACCCCAACCGGAATAGCAAGCACGCATGGTTTTAAGGGGTGCTTCATCGGCAAACATTTCAAGTTTTAAACTCGGCTTGCCGTTTTTGGTATATTCTTCGTCGGTGCAACGTGTTACCATACCGAATTCACGATCGCCTAAAACAGTCTGATCTTCGGGAAGATTGATGTTCATGTAATCGATTGCGAGGTTTTCGATAACTCTTTCGGGAAGCACAGAAAAGCACACGCTGTCGATATATAATGTTGCGGTAATATTTCCGCTCATATCGGCGCCGTTTGCGTCGCTACCCAAACGGAAGAACAATTCGGCTATACCGTCAGCGATTTTTACGCCGCTCGATGCCATATCCGAATTTATGTTTATTTCTACATAATTCCAGCCTGTTTTAAGTTTGATGGCTTTCGACGTTTTCGCACCCGAGTAGGCAGATCCCGAACCGGTAGAAATATTTGCGTAGAGATATGCGTTTATATCCGAATGTACCCAGAAAGCGATACCGTTGGCGCCTTCGATGTCGGGCTTATATTTTGCCGACCAATCGACGAATCCTGCCTGATACGTTCCCGCAGGCGTATTGTTGATGCCGAAAACGAGTTTTGCCGATTGGCTGCCCGATTTTACATATACCGCATCGGTGTTTGCGATTACGGTGCCGTAAACGCCGTTTGCTATTTCGGGAACCGAGCCGTTAACATCTTCGAACGACATGAATTCGCCCGGAACGGTAGCAAGAATCCGGAAACTAACCTCTTGCGTAGGTTTGCCCTCTTTTTCAGCTTTATAGGTCAAGGTGTAATAGCCGCCGAGAGTTAAATCAAAACTGTCGCCTGCATTAACGATAGTCTGTTCGCCGTTAGGAGCGGTTACGGCAACGGTTAAGGTTACTCCCTCTTCTACGAGCATACGCGGAGCGGTTGCAACGGCGGTGCCGCCAATGGTTCCGGTTGCTTCGGGTTTTTTATCGAAAGTAAAGTATACTCCGTCGGGAATTTCGAATTTTCTTATCCTTACTTCGTCAACGTAAACAGAAAGAGCATTGTCGTAAAGATAGTCGATATAGTTACCGCCGTTTACGCTGTCCCAATTAGTATAGGCGCCTTTTTTAACTCTGTAGAAACATAATTCGCTTATGCCGTTTTTAATATCGAGCGCGCCTAATACCGTTCCGTCGGCTGCGGTTTTTTCGCCGGCATCGTAAACCTGATAATCGAAGTTGATATTAACTTCGTTCCAACCTTTTCCAAGTTTAATTACATGCGAAATTCTTGCGCCGGAATACCCCTTGCCGGTTGCTCCGGTCGCTATTGCGGCAACAATATAAGCTTCTTTTTGGGCACAATAAATCCACATCGAAATGCCGTTGGCACCTTCTACGTTTGCATTTCTTATCTGATTATCCCAATAACAGAACCCTGCGCCGAAAGTATTGGCGTTAGGTCTTTGCGGTCCGAATATAAGTTTTGCCGAATATTTGCCCGAATGAACGTATGCGGGATCGGAATTAAGTTCTTCGTTGCCGAGTTTCATTCCAAAAGGGGGAACGTTGAAGTCGGGGTTGTCGCCATTAACTTGTTCGAACGAAACGATCTCGTCTTTGCCGATTGCAACAACGCTTATTACGCGGGTTAAACTGAAAGATTTATCTTCGTTTTCGGCGGTATAAGTAATATCGGTAACGCCGCTTGCCGCGGTTATTTTATCGCCTTGCGCAACCGCTTGTTCTTCTTGATATTGCCCCGAAATTTTTACGCTTACGGTTACGCCCGCGGTTTCGTGCGATAACGAAGCGGAAGGAATAGTGATTTCATCGCCTTCGGTCGCAGAGAAATCGGCTGCCGAAATCATAAGGTCGAGCGCGGTTATTTTAACGGTTTTTTCAATAATTTCTTTTTCTTCTTCGCCTACCGACAAAACGTATTTAAGAACTGCGTCGGAAACATTTAAGAATTTTACCTTGGCGCCCATGGCAACTTCGTTGATTTCATCGCCTTGCGCTAAGGTAACTTTTACCGCCGCGTTTTCGATTCCGTAAACTTTGGCTTCGGCAATTTCGTATTCGGCAAGTTGGAAAACTTTGGATACGAACGCTTTTTCGTTAAGATACAGACCTTTTACGGTTATCTTATACGAAGCGTTTGCAGAGTTTCCTTCTTCGTCGGTAACTTGATAACTGACGTTATATTCGCCCGCGCGTTCGAAGGTGCAAGCGTTTTCGGTCATCTCTAACGCCGTGCCGTCGAGCGTTACCGAAACTATCGATTTAACAAGCTTTTCGGCTTGCGTTTTGTTATCGGCAGCAACTATTTCCGCAAGGTCGCCTGCAAAGTTATATTCGCCTTTTTCAACCGTTTTATCCGCGATTTTCGTTGTTATAACGGGGTCGGTCGCGTCTTTTGTAACGGTTAAGGTATAAGTTTTTTCTTTGGTTTCGCCTTTTGCGGTTACTTTAACCTTAACGGTGTAAGTTCCTGCGGCTGCGGGCGTAAATTCGCCGCCTTCGCTTACTTCAACTTGGGTAGTGCCGAAAACGACTTCGTAAACGACTTCGTAATCGTCAGTCCCTTCGACGTTTAAAACAATGCTTACTTTGTCGTTTTCTTCGCACGCTACGGGAAGATCGGCGCCGAACGACCATTCCGTTTTGCCGCCGGTATCGCCGGTATCGTTCCGCGTGCCGCATGCAACGCCCGTAAGCGCGCATACGAGTAGGGCAAAGCATAACGCTAATGCCGCAAGTTTTGTCTTTTTCATCATTAAATCCTCCTATTGATTTTTATTTATTTGCAAAAGTTTTTGCTTTTCGGTCTGTTCGCGGTATTCTTTGGGCGAAACACCCTTATAACGCTTAAAACTTCCGCTAAAATGCGCATAATTGTTAAAACCGCAATCAATTGCGATCGTTTTGAACGACATAGAAGTATGCGTTATGCAGTTTTCTGCAACTTCAAGCCGATAAATCAATATATATTCTTGCGTAGAAACGCCGAATTCCCTTTTGAACATTCTATACAAAGTGCTTCGCTCGAAACCGAACTTCTCGCATATTTCGGTTATCGAAAGGTCGCGGTAATGGTTGCGGTGAATATATTCGACAACTTTGTTTAAGTTGTCGCTGTATTTCGCTTCGCTTTTACGCTTGAAAGTGGATATTTTCGAAGCGAAACAAGATAAAAATTCGTAAGTTTTGGCAACCGTGTATAAGTCGGGCGCGTTGGTTTCGGGGCGCGAAAGCATGTCGGCTATTATCGCGCGCAATTCGTCTACCCCCGTAAGCGGCAGAACGTAGTTGAATTCGTCGAACCCGCAGCGAAAGAAAAATTCTTCGGCCGAATTACCTTCGACGCCAAGCCAAATATACGACCATATGTTGTTTTTATCCGAATAATAATCGATAAGTTCGCCGGGGCGAATTAAAAACGCGTTGCCCGGCAAAACCTGATATTGCTTGTTTTTTACGCGCACAAACCCCTTACCTTCGAGCACTATGTGCAAAACGTAACTGTCTTTTATCGTAGGCGCGTGAGCGGTTTCTTTGCTCCACCTGTGATAGCCGTATTGCGTAAGTTTGAAGTCGTCGCGCTCGTATTTGTTGAAAAAACGATATTGAAACCTGCGTTCGTCAAAACCTTCCATTCGCGTTCCTTTTTAAGGTGCAGTCGCACTTATAGTTGTACTTATATTTATTCAGCCGAATCTATCGCTTTTTATTCCTTTTCTGCTTAGTCGGCGGCTTTTATAACGAGAGATACGCCGCTGCCCGATTTGCCTTTTTTCAGATAAATTCCGCCGCTTCGGTCGCTTTCCCAATGCGGGCACAGCAAATCGCCTATCTTTATCCCCGCTTTTTCAAGCGTTTTTCCGTGCAGTTTCAACCCGCACCCTTCTATTTCGTAAAGAGTATCGGGGTTAAGCCCCTTAACGCGGACGTTTATGCTTTCTACGCGCGGCTTCGAGCAAGTCTGAATAAACGTAAACAGCGCCGATTTTTTATCCGGCATAACGTTCAGGCATGCGTAATAATGTTCGTTGTCGGTTTCAAGTCTGTATAAATCGCCGTCGTTTATATAAGTTTCGGCCTTTTTGCGTTCGCTTAAAAGCGCGCGATATTCGCTTATTTGCTCGTCTGATAAAACGGTTAAATCGAACTCATACCCTATTCCGCCGAACCGCGAAACCAAAAACCTGAATTCCGCGTCCGAACGCTTGCCCGTATACCCTTCGTCTTTCGAGATATGATAACTCATAACCCTCATCGGATAGGCAAGGCTCGCGCCGTAATGAATGGCTGCCCTGCCGTAAGGGTCGGTGTTATCCGAAACCCATATAAGCGGCTGATAATAAAGCATTCCCAAATCGAATCTTCCGCCGCCGCCCGCGCAGCCTTCTATCCACACGTTCGGAAACTTTTTGGTTATTCTTTCAAAAACTTCGTAAAGCCCCAAAACGTATCTGTGCCACACTTCGCCTTGGTTTTTCGTGTATTTGCTGCCCGCTTCCGAGATATATCTGTTCACGTCCCATTTTAAATAAGTTACGGGATAATGCGATAAAAAGCCTGTCACAAGGTCGGTTATATAATCGACGACCGCCGGGTTTGTAAGGTCTAAAACGTATTGATTGCGGCTTAAACTGCCTTCGTTGCCGTTGTTTAAAACCCAATCGGGATGAGTTTTATAAAGCGCGCTGTTTTCGCTTATCATTTCCGGCTCGAACCAAATCCCGAAATTAAGGTTTAATTCGTTGAGTTTGTTAACGCAGGCTTCGATGCCGCCCGCAAATTTTTCTTTGCACAAAACCCAGTCGCCAAGCCCGCTTTTGTCGTCGCTTCGAAACCAGCCGTCGTCTAAAACTACCGTGTCCGCGCCCGCAAGCGCCGCTTTTTCGGCAAATTGAACAAACTTTTCCTGCGTTATGTTAAAACCGAAACTTTCCCAGGTGTTCGCCACGATCGGCGCGGGTTTATTGAATTGCGGCGGTAAAATCCGCTCGCGTATAAGTTTGTGAAAATTGCGGGATATTCCGCCGAACCCCTGCTCGCCGAAAGTCATTACCGCCTGCGGAGTGTAAAAACTTTCGCCTTTTTCAAGCGTCCAGTTGAAGTTTTTATCGTTTATTCCGCATAAAACGCGTAAAAAGTTGCGTTCGTCGCACTCGATTACGTTTTTAAAATTTCCGCTGTATATTAAATTGAACGCGTAACATTCGCCGTAGTTTTCGGTTGCCCCGCGCGAACAAAGCGCAAAAAACGGATTCGAAGCGTGCCCCGTAAGCCCCACGCACGAACTTATTTCGTATTTGCCTTTAAAAATATTTTGCCTTTCTACGCGAAGTTCCGAACCGCAACAACCCGAATAAGTTATCGCTTCGAAATCGGGATTTTCGAAATCGAGTTGCAAACTTGCCGCTTTAACCAGCGAAATTTTGCTCTCGCCGTCGTTGTTTATGCGCGCGAATCTGCAAATAACGTCGCAATCTTCGGCTATAAAATAATAAAGGTCGGCAGAAATGCCTTTCTCTTCGTCGAAAAGGGTTATTTTTATGCCCTTTTCAAGCCCGCGTACCGCAGGCATATCATAATCCTGCGGAAGCGAATTTACAAGTTCAAATCCTTTATATTTAAGCCTGCACCCTATAAATCCGTTTTCGTCGATAACGTTAAGCGCAGGCAAGCGCCCGTCGCCCGTGTTGTCGCCCGAATATTCGTATTTCGCGCCCGCGTAAGTGTATCTTAAACCGATGTTTTTATCGTAAGAACAAAACCCGAAAATCTGGTCGTTCCTTAAATAATCCAAGTTATAATCGGGAATTTTGGCGCCGTAATATACCTGTTCCAAAAAACCGCAATATTCCCTTAATATAAGCGTGGTATTTTCGGTTTCGAGCAGAAAATGTTTGTTTTTTACCTGAATTGACATAGTTAGCCGCCTTTTCCCTTTTACGCTTTAAATTGTAACAAACCTTGCTATGTAAGTCAATATATTTATGTTGCAAAAAGTTGCAGATTTATTGCTTTTTATATTGCAATACGTGCGTTTAAGGGTTTTTTGGCGATTTTTTCGCATTAGATTATTGACAAATTTGTGATTTTGTTTTATTTCAATAAATATAAGGAAAACTCCAAGCCGCGAACTGAACAGTAACGGTTCGAAAACGAATGGGTTAGTTTGTTCTCAAAAGGATTTTCTGATTTTCCCTAAAAAAGTGTCCATTTTGAAATGTGTACCTGAATATGATATTTTATCAGGAAATATCTGTCTTAATACATATAAAAAGACCTTGAAACCGAACAATTAAAGTTCATATTTCAAGGTCTATTCATTGGTGTGTCCGCCGGGGCTCGAACCCGGACCGGGAGCGTCGGAGGCTCTAATGGTATCCAATTCCACCACGGGCACATTTTTCGGTACTTCGGGCACACTTTCGCCTTTCGGTAAACCTTTTTCCTTTTTCTCTATCTATTTTACTCTTTTTCGCTTTATTTTTGCAAGCGTTTATGCTATAATATTCTTAAATTTTTCAAAAATTTTTTCGCCTGCGCGATTATTGCGCATTTTTTCCTGCATTCATCGCCAGAAAAACAGCTGAAAACAATCAAAACATACAATTTCGGAGTATCTTTATGCAAAAAACGGTAGTAGTAGGCATGAGCGGCGGGGTGGACAGTTCCGTTGCCGCCCTGCTTTTAAAACAACAAGGCTATAACGTCATCGGGCTGTTTATGCGCAACTGGGAAGAAACCGACGAAAACGGCGTATGTACCGCCGCCGACGATTACGCAGACGTGCGCAAAGTGTGCGCCGTCATCGATATCCCCTATTACACCGTAAATTTCGCCAAAGAATACCTCGACCGCGTTTTTTCGTACTTTCTTGCCGAATACTCCGCGGGAAGAACGCCGAACCCGGATGTGCTCTGCAACCGCGAAATCAAGTTCGGACCGTTTCTTCGCGAAGCGAAAAAGCTCGGCGCCGATTATATCGCCACGGGGCATTACTGCAAAATTTCCCACGAAAACGGCGTGCATTTTCTGCAGAAAGCCGCCGACCGAAACAAAGACCAGACGTACTTTTTGAATCAACTTTCGCAGGAACAACTGAAAGACGTGCTTTTCCCGCTGCAAGATATGCAAAAGCCGGAAATCCGCGCGATTGCCGAAAAATACGGACTTGCCACGGCAAAAAAGAAAGATTCCACGGGCATCTGTTTCATCGGCGAGCGCAATTTCCGCAAATTTTTAAGCGGCTATCTTCCCGCCAAGCCCGGTAAAATTCTCGACCTTTCCGGGAAAGAAGTAGGCGAACACGAGGGGCTGATGTACTACACTCTGGGGCAGCGCAAGGGCCTGTACCTCGGCGGCATGAAAGGCGAGAAAGAAGAGGGCAGATGGTTTGCGGTAAAGAAAGATCTGCCAAACAATATTCTTTACGTTTCCCACGGCGACGAATCGCCCCTGTATTCCGTTTCCTGCGAGGTGAGCGGCATGAACTGGATTCCATCTTCGCCCGTAGCCGAACGCGGCAGCTCGTTCGATTGCTATGCGAAATTCCGCTATCGACAGCCCGATCAGGCGGTGCGCGTTACTGTAAAAGACGACGGCGGACTGCATATCGATTTTAAAGAAAAACAGCGCGCCGTAACCGAAGGACAGTTCGCCGTATTATACGACGGCGAAAATTGCCTTGGCGGCGGCACCATCGACAGCGCGGAATATCCCGATTAAACATTACCCTTTCCGCAATTTCCCGCCGCCAAATAAAGTCGGCGAAACACGCGTTCGACGCGCCTATACCCCGTACGAACCGAATTTAATGACATCCCCCGCACGTGGCGCAATGCCCCGTGCATTTTTTTGTCTGTTTCCCCGTAGCGGAATACATTTCTCCCGAATAATCTCGCTGCGTTTCTCCGCCGCAATCGGGGCACACCACCGTATCCGTGTGCGATTTCACCAACTCTTCGAAACGCTTTCCGCATTTTTTGCATTTGTATTGTAAAATCGGCATTTTTACCACCTCTTTTTCTTCTTTCGAGCGCCGCTTCCGCGCGCACCGTACCGCGATAATACGCATATTATACTCCTTTTTTCCGAAAAACGCAAGCGTTCGGCGCCCGCCTCTGCCCGGCCTATTTTTCGCTTTTTATACAATCGCTTCGCCGTTTAAAAACGAAGAAAACAACCCCGATACGTCCACGCCGGAACGTTCGAACGCCGCCACCGGATCCGCAGGCGCCGCAATTTTGTACGCGCATGCCTTTACATACGCCCTCAACGCTTTTTCCACCGTCTTTTTCCCCACTGATTTTTCCAACGCCGAAAACAGCATCAGCCCTTTATCGTACGCAATCGCGCGATATTCGTAGTCGCCCGCGTAATCGCCGAGCGGTCGGCTCATCCGCGTATCCGTGCCGTGAAACACCCGCGAATACACGCTGTAATACGCGTGATATTCCCGTTCCGCCGAACGGATCAACGTTTCTTTATCGATGCCGTACTGCTTGTATTCGCCGAAAAAGCACGCCGCCGAATACTCCGCCGCGCCCTCGTCCTGCCACGCCTCTTCAACGGCGTTGCTGCCCACCAGCGCGTACCACCACTGATGCGCCGTTTCATGCGCCGTCGCGTATATTTTCTCTTCTTCCGCAAGTCCTGCGGCAAGAAATGACAGCGCCGGGTATTCCATCCCGCCGTAACAGAAGCCCGTCTGCGCCACGGAATACGTTCCGTAGGGGTATGCCCCGTAGCTTTCGGAATAATATTCCAGCGCCTCGCGCGCCGCGCCCAACGTTTTCTGCGGTTCGGCGTCGTCGATATAATAATATTTCACCGCAGCGGCGGAATTTTTCGAAGTTTTTGCTTTACATTCCGCCACTTTGAATTTTTCGGAACACACAAACGCGAAATCGCGCATGTTTTTCCCTTCGTAACGGCAGGTTTTCAGCCCGTTTTCCCCCGTTGCCGCCGAAATTTCCCGTCCGGAAGCCGCCACCGCGTAATTTTCGGGCAACGTCAGCGAAACGTCGTAATCCGCGCAGTCCGAAACAAACGGATCTCCCTCGGATGCGTACACGTTTTCGTAAAACCCGTTGCCGTACACCCCGCAGAGAATCGGATAAAAATTACCGAGATTCACCGCGTGTTCCGATACGCCGAAACGATGATTCGCCGCAGGCAGGGTGGCGACGAACGAGATTTTCAGCGTAACTTTTTCGCCCGTTTGCAGCGGCGACAACAACGAAACGCAAAGCAGATTACAATCTTCGCCCTCGATCGCCCATTCTCCGCCGCCCTCTACGCCAAGAATTTCAATCTTTCCGTACGATTTCCCCGCATAGTACGCCGATGTTTCCATGCTTTCGGAAACAGGCTTATATACGGCGTCCTCGCGATACGCGTTCGGGTACAGATTGAATTCAAGCTCCGCGGGCGCGCTGTCCCGACGGTTTTCGTACGCAAACGTTTCTTCGCCCGTCAACGTGCGCGTTTCCGGGTTGTAAACCAACCGTAATTCGTAAAAAGCCGGCGCGGATTCCTCCGTTCTTTTGCACGCCGCGCCCCACGGCACAAATACGGCGGCAAAAATCAGACACAGCAAAACGCGCAGTTTTTTCATAAAAAATAACCTCCCGAAAAACTTCTTCGGCAGGTTATTGTATGCCGCGCGCGCGGCGTTTATGCCGCGCGGCTTCTTTTCCGTTTTAACGGAGTTCCGAAAAGTATGCCGTCGGGCGCATTTACTTTTCTTCCATCGTGAGATACTTCGAAGGGTCTACGGAATCGCCGTCCTCAATCGTTTCGAAATGCAGGTGCGCGCCCTCTTTGTATTCCGCGCCGGTAGCCGCAGCCACAACGGCGATTTCCTGCCCGCGCGTTACGCTGTCGCCCGCTTTCAGTCCCGCGGCAACGTCCACGTATTCGTATACGGTACGCACGTCGTTCGCGTGTCTGATAACGATTTTCCCGCCGCAGAGCAAATCGGAAGTATACACTTCTTCGATAACGCCGTCATCGGCGGCAAACACCTTATCTCCCGCCGTTGCGGCAAAATCGATTCCGTCGTGCAGGTGATAGCAATTCAGCGTTTTATTGTAGTAAAATCCGTACTGATTCAACGAATTCATATCCGCCACGGGCGCGTAGAATCCGTCCGGTTTCGTTACGGGCGCGGGTTCGTCGGGCTTGTCCGGTTCGGAAGGTGCCGCGGGCTCGTCGCCGCCGGGCGTTACGATTTCGCCGGGATCGGGTACGCCGGCAATATCGTCTTCTCTGCCGGAAAGCGCCACCGCCGTAATTACGATTGCCGCCGCCAGCAGCACGGCGATACAGCCGAGCACCGCATAAAAATACGATCTCGAACCTTTCTTCACTGCTTTTTCGCTTTGTTCTTTCATTATGTTTTTATCTCCTTTTTGGTTTCGGTAGTACGGTTATTGCCCGTTTTTACCCGTTTTATACAGCCGATTTCTAAAAATTTTTCATTCCGCCGCAAAGCCGCCGCAACGCTTAATACCCGCCGAAAATAAGCGGCACGCCGAGTATCGTTTCTCCGCCGCGGAACGCCACTTGCAGATTGACGAAAGAATCCCCTATTTTTTTCGCGCGCGCCGCGCCGATTTTATCGGAATAACAATAATACGAACCCGCGCCGCCCGCCTCTTCCGTAAAACGCACTTCCGCGTTCAGCTTCTTTGAAACCGCGTCTAAAATTTCTTCGCGCGAAGCCGAATTCTCCGCAGAAAATTCGTATACGGCAGCCTCGCTGCGCACGGCAAAAAGCTGCAGAAAATCGGGGTTATCCGTAAAACAGCCGCTCGATGAAGCGGAATACAGCGTATACACTCCGCGCTTTTTCGAAACGCCCTCGCCGCCGCGAAAAAAACCGCCGAGCGGAAACGCAAACGGCAGCGCGAAAATGCAAACGAGCGCCGCCGAAAGCAGCGCCGCGAACAACGCGCGCAGATATACGATTGCCGAACGAATAAATTCCGCCATATTTTTCCTTTCTCCTTTCCGCGAAAGTTTACGCCGCGGCGCCGTTTTTTTGCGGCAACCAAACGCCGGAAAAGATTATATCCCGATTCTCAAAAAATATACGCTTTGCATATAATATAAAAAATCGATTGTTTTGCATTGAAAAATCGATAAACAAAATAGCGAAAAACGCTTGCGTTCTTGATTGAAGAATTATATAATAAATAATACAAAACAAAAGCGACACGCCGCCCCCGCAAAAAAAACGACGGCGTTACGCAGGACAAAAAAAGACAGTATTTATCATTTTTTGCCTTAATACAACATTTTTTTAGAAAAATATGGAAAGGCGCGCCCAAAACGCTTGCGCATTTTACAAAAGCAAGGTATAATGAAGATACAAAAAGCCTTAAGGAGGAAATTTATGAAAGGCAAATTAAAAACTGTTTTTGTATCTCTTTCACTGGCATTTCTGTTTCTGCTTGCCTGCGCGTTCCCCATGCTCGGCGGGTTTAACGCGGCGGCGGAAAACGACAAGCCCACAAGCGGGCACCTCTACTATTTCAGCGCCCGCACGGAAAGCGCCGCACGGTGCCGGAAATTCGTTTCCGACGGACTGATAAACACGTATACGTTGTATTATTACACGACCGACAAATTTACCGATACATTCAAAGATAACTTTAACAAAGGCGTGTATAACGATATTTCAAATTCCTACGTCATCTTCGAAATGGCGTCCGCCGGCTTTCCGACTGAAACCGACGACGGCTCGACAACGCTTTTCACCGACGATCTTACAGAATTTTTCAGCTATTTAAAAACAAACGGCTGCAAAATTATGTTTATCAGCGCCATCGACGAAGCTTGCTACACGCCCGACCCCACAAACTACGGCGAAAATCCCTACAGCGCTTTTTTAGATTACGTGGATATCCACGTAAAAGTAGATTTTTTCTTCACCTTTACTTATAACATTTATTATCGCGCGCAAATAAGCAGCGGAATCACTACCGATACGCCGTTTGAAAATACTTCGTTTCTGTTAGATTCCGCCATGTTCTACGATAACGATTCGAAAATAATTTCAAATTCGGCATTTGGATATTATTTTGTACCGCACATTTTAGATTATAAAAGAGAACTGATAGAAGGCACGCAGACTCCACTTTCAGACGTACTCTACGATTCTGAAATTAAGGTGTTTTATTATAACACGCCGAATATCTGGACGCAGATATACAGGCAAATGCAAGAAACTTCTTACGTGTACGACAACGAAGGCAAAAACGACTTACGCGACGCCATCAACAACGGCGCTTACTGCGCCATCGGCACCAGCTGGGGCGGGGAAGCATATATGAACAGCTGGCTGGCACAACTTAAATCGATGCAGGACGAATACGCTTTAACGTTCCCCGTATATCTTTATAACAGCAACGGCTACGAAATAACCGTTGAAGAGCCGCAGAATTTGTATCAGGTGGGCAAAATTTCTTATGAATACATTTACAACGAGTTTCTCGTCAGAGAAGACCTCTCCGGGTACAATAACGTTGTCGGAAGATGCGAGGTTACCCATTCTCCCATGTTAGCCGGCGATGGGGGGTGGATGATAGACCCCGGTGCTGCGGGCGACGCGGTTTCCATGCGCGGCTGGCAAAAAGTTATGTCTCCCGAAGATGCAGAATACTTCCGCCATTATCCGTATAACGATCTTTAACGTTCCGTTACAGGATATCTGAACCAAACGAAAGCGTGCGGAGCATTTTCAAAAAAATCCGCACGCTTTCTGTTTTTATAATTCTATTTTTTAAGGAGCGCCTATGTTATCCCGCGTGAAAAAGTTAGCCGTATTTACGTTTTTTATCTGTTTACTTTCGGCTTTTGCCGCCTGCAACCGGCAAAAAGAAAATCTTCTTCCGCCCGAAAATATCCGCGTGGAAAACGATTATCTGCTTTGGGATGCTACGCCGCATACCGAATGGTATCTTGTGGATATCGACGGTACCGAATACGAAGCCGACGAACCTTCGCTGGATTTGTTTATAATTACCACCGAAGCAAAAACTTACCGGATACAAATCAGAAGCGTGGGAGACGATACGTTCGATTATCAGAAATCGGCTTGGTCTGCCCCATATGAATACGAACTGAAAGCCCCCCCACTTCTTGTACAAGAATATAAAACCGACGAATATGAAATCAAGGCGGATAATCCGGAAACCTTGCAAGGCAAAATCGTTATTCCTTCTTCCGTCTATGGCAAACCCGTTACACAAATTGCGAAGCACGCTTTTGATAACGCAAAAAACATAACCAGCGTCGTCGTTCCCGATTCAGTCTTTGAAATCGGATATGACGCATTCAAAGACTGCACTACCTTACAACGCATCCGTTTGCCTCGGAATGTTAAAACTTTACACAGCCACACTTTCGACGGATGTACGTCTTTGCAGGAAATAGAAATCCCCGTCTGCAACGAAATTGAAAACTTCGTTTTTAAAAACTGCACCTCTTTAAAAAAGCTGCATATTCCGCAACAAGTGAAAAAAATCGGAACGTTCCTCACGGCTGCCTGCCTTAATATTACAGAACTTAGCGTAGACGAGAAAAATATGTTTTACAAAAGCGAAGGAAATTGCATTATTGAAAAAGCTACAAACAAAGTAATAGCCGGCTGCAATACAAGCGTTATCCCCGACGGCGTTAAAATTATCGGATATTACGCTTTTTCTCTTTTCGCTCTGCCCAACGGCATATCTATCCCCTCCTCTGTAGAGAAAATCGAATATAAAGCTTTTTACTTTTGTGAATTCACCTCTTTCTTTATTCCGGAAACCGTTACTACGCTGGAGGCTTCTTTCATCACACACGGCACACAAGTTACTTCTTTGGAAGTAGCCGAAAGTAACCCTGCTTATAAAAGCGAAGGGAATTGCGTTATCGAAAAAGCTACCGGAAAACTTGTAGCCGCTGGCAACATAAGCGTAATTCCGCAAGGCGTTAAAATTATCGGTGCCGGTTCCTGCGCATATCTGCAGGCGGAAGAGATCGTCATTCCTCACGGAGTGGAAATCATTGAAATGGAAGCTTTTTTCAATTCTGCTTTTAAAAAAGTAGTTCTGCCGGATACGCTTACGGAAATCGGTATGGAAGCCTTTATGTATTGCTCTAATCTTACCGAAATTTCTTTTCCCGCAAGTCTGAAGCTTATTGATTTTATGGCGTTCTATCGTTGTCCGAAATTGCCCACGTTATATATTCTGGAAGATACGGAAATAAGAGGCGCTTTTTCCGGCACAAAAATAGTCCGAGTTCCCTCTCAGGCTGCTTCGTAAACGTCTTTTCTCGCACTGCGTGCGGAACATTTTTTCAAATAATCCGCACGCTTTCTGTATATTCTTTATCGTTTTTCCGGAGGGTATTTTTATGCAAAAACTTATAAAAACAGTCCTTATCCCTATTTTTTTCATACTTTCTGTTGCGGCTTTTGTTTCCTGCAAAAAAGCAGAAGCAATTCTTCCACCCGAAAATATCCGCGTGGAAAACGATTATCTCTTCTGGGACGAAGCCCTTCACGCCGAATGGTATCTTGTGGATATCGACGGCACCGAATACGAAGCCGATACAAACAGCCTGAATCTCTTTGAAATTACCACCGAGCCGAAATCATCCTATCAGATAAGAATTAAAAGTTGCGGAGACGAAACCGTTAATTATAAAAAATCAGAATGGTCGGCTCTCTGCGATTATCGGAGAGAAAAGCAACCTTTTCTGTTTCAGTCTATCAATAACAATACGGAATATCAGATCAAAGCGGTTGAGCCTGAAAGTTTAAACGGGTCAGTAATTCTTCCGGCATACTTTAACAATAAACCTATTACAAAAATTATGTCCTGCGCATTTAAAAACGCCGTTAACGTTACCGCCGTCAAACTTCCGTACACCATAGCGGAAATAGGCAACTCCGCTTTTTATAATTGCACCGGTTTACAACGCATAGAATTGCCTGACGGTCTTAAAGAAATTCCACTTGAATCTTTTTATAATTGCGCCGCTTTAACCGAAATCAATCTTCCCAGAGTTACAAAAATATCGACTTCCGCTTTTTATAAATGCTCGTCATTAACGTCGTTACATATTCCGCAAAGCGTTCGCGAAATCGGAAACTGCATTACGGCTTACTGCAAAAATCTTACTTCCCTTACCGTTGATGAAAACAATCTGTTTTACGAAAGCGAAGGAAATTGTATAATTAAAAAATCAACGCACACGATAATCGCGGGCTGCATCGCCAGCGTTATCCCGCAAAGCGCAAAAACAATAGGTCCTTTAGCGTTTTGCGGTTCTATGCCGGAGCCTTTCGTAATTCCCTCCAATATAGAAAAATTAGAACTATGCGCTTTATCTACGTATTCCGGAAAAACTTTGGTCATTCCGGCAAGCGTTACCTATATAGATTATGAATTTATCGGCTATTGTCCGAATCTTACGCAGATTACGGTAGCCGAAAACAACCCCGTTTATAGAAGCGAAGGAAACTGCATTATCGAAAAAGCTACAGGCACGGTGGTAAAAGGCTGCAACACAAGCGTAATTCCGCAAGGCATTAAAGCAATCGGTCCCTGCGCTTTCAAATGGTTTCAGGCGGAAGAAATCGTCATCCCTCACGGGGTAGAAATAATCGACGAGGAAGCTTTTCTCGAATCTACTGTAAAAAAAGTAGTTTTGCCTGATACACTTACGGAAATTCGTGGATCTGCCTTTAAAGAATGCCATTCTCTGGCAGAAGCAGCCCTACCTTACGGGTTAACAAAAATCGGTTCCGAGGCTTTTTACAAAACCAACCTGCAATACGCGAATATCCCGGAAACGGTGAAAGAAATCGGAACAAACGCCTTCGCTTCGCACAGTTTTCTTACCGTAATACTGCCTTCCTGCGTTGAAAAAATCGGAAACACAGCCTTTATTAACGCAATCACTTTCGTAAACGCAACAAAGCGGGAATGCGAAGCAAAAAGCGGCTGGGCTATATATACAATTATGGGGACAGGAGCTCCCTGGCACAACAGCAACGCCGTTTATGAGTGTACCTTCGCCGACGACGAAAACGGAAAATATTTATATTCCTGGAAGTACACCTTCGAAACCGATGAAGAAACAGGCGAAACTTCCTATTTTTCCGGCTTAGCCGAAATAGGCATTCCTTTTCGCAAAGGCTACAGATTTCTCGGTTTTTCCGCAACGGAAGGCAGCAGCGTTCCCGATATTGTGCCCGCAAAGTTTCTTAATCATGAGGAATTTTTAACCGCTTTCGATTTTCAACAATTAATAAATTATAAGAACGGCACCGTGTTCTATTCCGTTTGGGAAGCCTCAGATACCGCCGAAGAATAGCACAGCAATAGCACAGCACAAAAAAACAGCCCTCGTCGCACGGAACTTTCCGCCGCGGGGGCTGTTGCTTTTTGTTTTTTATCGCTTTCAGTTCAACACGTCGGGCGATTCAAACGATTTCGACGGCTGCTCGCCTCTGTCCTCGGGGAACATCGTTCCCGCCGGAATTACGGGCAGAATCAGCGGATTGATAAACGCGTTTGCCGTAAGCGAAGAAACCACGGCGCGAAGATACGGGTACACGATTTCCGTAGTGGAAATCGCCAGCACCTGACGATCTTCGTCGGTATTCACGTCCTCCGCTTCGAAAATCCCCACAAGACGCGCTTTCAGATTAAACGGCTTGGGTTCCGCTTCGGTAGATTCCACCTTTACTTCCAGCGCAACGAAGTACAGTTTATCGTTTTCCTGCACCTTTCTGATCGTGCGCGAAAACTGCGGTTTGATTTCGAATTTCGTGTTCCTGTCCATTTTAATGCGGTTCACGGTGTAGTTGAGTTCCTCTGCGGTAATCCCTCTTAAAGCATACTTCATATTAAAAAAGCCTTCCTTACTGTTTTTCGGTTGCGCCGCCTTACCTAAGGCAACGGTTCCGTTCTGTGAATATTATAGCAGTTTTTGCAGGCGCTGTCAAGCATTGCGGCGCACGCCGCGGCGAAAAACCGACCGCAAAGATGAAATATTTGTTGATTCTCTTGCTTTTTGCGGCATTTTATGTTATAATCGGTTTAGCACACCGAGGCAAAACCATAAAAGGAGAAACCTGATGTTAGAAGTAGTACATTTAACAAAAATTTACAAAGCCAAAGGCGGCGTGGAAACCAAGGCGCTGAACGACGTTTCCGTACGCTTTCCCGAAAAAGGCATGGTATTTCTGCTGGGCAAAAGCGGCAGCGGCAAATCCACGCTTTTAAACGTATGCGGCGGACTCGATTCCCCCACGTCGGGCGAAATCATCGTAAAAGGTCGTTCCAGCAAAAACTTTTCGCAGAGCGATTTCGATTCTTACCGCAATACTTTTATCGGGTTTGTGTTTCAGGAATACAACATTCTCAACGAATTCACGGTAGAAGATAATATCGCGCTCGCCCTCGAACTGCAGGGCAAGCCGAAAGATAAAAAAGCCATCAGACAGCTTCTTGACGACGTGGATTTAAGCTCGTTCGCAAAGCGCAAACCCAACACGCTTTCGGGCGGGCAGAAGCAGCGTATCGCCATCGCCCGCGCGCTGATCAAACACCCCGAAATCATCATGGCTGACGAACCGACGGGCGCGCTGGATTCCGCCACCGGCAAGCAGGTATTCGACACGCTGAAAAAACTTTCGAAAACCAAGCTGGTTATCGTGGTATCGCACGACCGCGATTTCGCGGAAGAGTACGGCGACAGAATCATCGAACTGAAAGACGGCAAAATTTTATCGGACGTAACCAAAGAAGAAGCCGCGGCTAAGGCGCTGGGGGCAAACCTCGAAATCATCGGCGAAAACACCCTTTCGGTAAAGAACGGCGCGGCGCTCACGCAGCAGGATTATCAGTACATTTACTCTTTTTTATCGCGCAATAAAAACGCGATTATTTCAAGCGGCGAGAAAGAAATTTCCGATTTCAAAAAAGTAAGCCACATCACCGAAAACGGAGGGAAAGAATACTTTGCCGAAACGGACGAAAAACAAATTCCGAAAAAGCAATACGACGGTAAAAAGACGAAATTCATTCGTTCGAAGCTGCCCATGCGGCACGCATTCAGAATCGGCGTTTCGGGCTTGAAATCCAAGCCGTTCCGTCTGATTTTCACTATTCTGCTCTGTTCGGTAGCGTTCATCATGTTCGGGCTTTTCTCTACATTGATGCTGTACGATAAAAACGAAACGCTGTACCAGACTTTAAACGACGCGGGCGTAAGCGTGCTGCACGTAAACAAAGTGTATCAGGTCCGCTACACTTACTCTTACGGCGACGAAGATTCTTACAGCGGCACCGAAGAAAGGCCCACGCGCATTACGGAGCGGGAAGTGCAAACCATCGCCGGAACATTCGGCGAAGCGTTCGGCGTATATCGGTTCGACAGTTCTATTTCCGATATGAAAATCACCGAACTCGGCAACTACTATTACTTTGTGCTGGGCTATCCCTCTTTAAACGCAAGCAAAATTTCTTACGTATCGTACCTACCAGAAAAGTCTGCGTTGCGCTCGCGGATCGTATGCGGCGCTTACCCCGTAAACGACGACGAAATCTGTATATCCACGTATACCGCGTCGGCAATGATCGCGGCAAAGAAATTCGAAACCGTCGCCGATCGGAACGCGTTACTCGGCAAAGAAATATCTTTCGATGGAGATACGTCGAAAACTTATAAAATCACAGGCATTTTCGATAGCGGCGACAGCCTTCTCGAAGCGCGCTATGCGGAATACAAAACCAAAGCGGTAAAAAATTCTTCTTCGAAAGAAGAACTCAAAAACGTGCAGGCGATGACCACGCAGATTCAGGACGGCTATCATCAGATTGCGTTTTTCAACGAAAAAACCGCAGAAAATTTACGGCAATCCAACTCGGATAACAGCGGCAATAAAAATTACTACGATACTTTCAGCCCATCGTACTCGGCAACCACTACGAACGACTTGTCCTCGTCCTCTTACGTAAACTTTCAAGCCCTTTCCGTTCTCAACGCGCCCGACGTCGTCTGGTCGCACGGCAAATCGTCCGTATCCGATAACGAAGCGGTATTATCGAAAACCGCGTTTTCGAGTTTTATATCTCAGGTAAGAAATAATAAAGACGAGCTTTGGACAACCGCCTATAACTATTTGTCCGAAAACGGCTATTCGCAGTACGGCGACCGCATTTTCGCATGGCTTTCCGGCACGGATACGCCTTCCGCGGAAGAACAAACCGCCTACGACTCGCTCGTCTCTTTCGCGTCCGCGCCCGAATATGCCGAGAATTTGAAGTACGTAAAATTTTTCAATAAAAAAATAACGTTATTCGGCGATGAACAAACGGCCGAACAGTGGTTCGACGCCGCGACGCAACAAGCCTACGACGTTTTCCGCGCCGACGGTTCTCACGAAAAGAAATATTTAGACGCCGATCAGATTCGCACCGTTTACTCCGCTTTATTAACCGCTTTCGACGGCGAAGATATTTTCCTCTCTTCGAAAGTAGTGATGAATTACAATTCTTCCGTTGTGGAAAGCTCCGCAAAACAACTTCGCGTCGTCGGCATTTGCTACAATTACGATTCTTACGGATTCATGCTTCTTTCCGACAACGATTATACGACGTTTAAAACAATTTCCGACGAAAACAATCCTTACGGAAACACGCAGTCCAAACGCACGGAAGAAACAAAATACACCGAACCGACAGACGCGAAATACGACGTCGTTTTCCTGTCCTACTCTTCGGCGCACCGAAACGACTTATCCATGTTTTCTTACGAATACGGCAACGACGATTCCCGGTTTTCTATCGGCAACGCCGAAGGACAATCGCTCGAAATGGTAAACAGCATCGTTGAAGATCTGTCCAAAGTCTTTATGTGGGCAGGCATCGTGCTTGCGGCGTTTTCGATGCTGCTGCTTTCCAATTTCATTGCCACGTCCATTTCCTACAAGAAGAAAGAAATCGGTATTCTTCGCGCGGTGGGCGCGCGCGGCGCCGACGTATTCAAAATTTTCTATTCCGAATCGTTCGTCATTGCGCTGATCTGCCTTGTTCTCGGCATCGCGGGCAGCGTCGCGGGATGCAATTTGATCAATAGCGAAATCAGCGAAACTCTCAACGCCTCGATCTTCGTATTCGGCGGCACGTCCGCATTGATACTGCTTGCCATCGCGGCGGTTACTTCGGCAATCGCCACGTTCCTGCCCGTATTCACCGCGGCAAAAAAGAAGCCCGTGGAAGCCATCCGGGCGTTGTAAAAAACATCAAACCTCATACAAAAGCACAGCAAAATCGTCCTGCGGCATTTTTCCGCAGGACGATTTATTTTTTTAATGCCTTGTCCCAAGGCTTCCCCTTGCCTCATCGTGCTTACGCACAATGAGGCCAAAATTGTCTGCCTTGTTCCAAGGCTTCCCCTTGCCTCATCGTGCTTGCGCACAATGAGGCAAAAATTGTCAGCC